>SMVA01162182.1_pt1 | contig 10756 bp, 11 predicted proteins | sample 2456451 | NCBI WGS metagenome assembly SMVA01 (sample SAMN11095933, study PRJNA526329) | marine sediment metagenome | biome: Marine sediment; feature: Surficial sediment; material: Deep marine sediment; isolation source: Hadal surficial sediment | place: Pacific Ocean | collected 2014-05 | depth...
ACAGGGTCTATGGCTGATGGACTTCTGTCACACTTCTATCACAGCAATAAACCTGCGCCGCCACTCTCAAATGGACCAATACAGAGAAAGGCGTCTCCCGGCTCCAATTCATTGCGATAGATTTTGCGCAGATAAAAAGTGTTGGTGAGGGTCGGGACGTGAAAACCGTTGACCGGTAACGGTCCGGGGGTTCGACAAATCGGGTCGCTCTCGCGCATCCCTGCGCTTCGCACCCCGGGAGTACTTCCTCGCTCAGCCTCGGGCTGAGCTCAGGGCGCGACACTCGTACGTTCCTGTACATCGCAGGACAACGCTCCCTCTCCGCCAGTTTCCCCGTAATGGATCGATAAGCGGTGGCAGCGCCGGGAAAAATCGGATTTCGCCTCGGGGGCCCAATTACCTACAATAGCGCCAAGCCCGGGTGGCGAAATTGGTAGACGCAAGGGACTTGAAAATTGAGCACGCGGCACGGAAACGGCCGGCGTGAATGGAGTCAAATTCGGGGAAACCTCAGCGCGACAGGGCGGTGGCAATCCCGAGCTAAGCCCGCCGATGGGGGATATCCTGTCAGCGGGAAAGTGTAGAGACTTGACGGCTCCTGCCTAAGTCACGGCTTCTTTTCGGGCCGCGATACGGTAAAGAGAAAGTCCAGACCACAAATGCGGTCCCGCTCTTATATAAAGAGTCAGGAGTCGCAGCAGCGAAAGCTGTAGCAGGTATGAAAATCCCTCGGAGGAAACTCCGTGCCGGTTCGACTCCGGCCCCGGGCACCAGCTCCGCTTTGATGCGGAGAGGAGTTACAAGGCCATGAAAATCGGACGCAACGAGCCTTGCCCTTGCGGTAGCGGGCGCAAGTACAAGCATTGTTGTCTCGACAAGCAACGGGCGACGCCGCTGTATCAGAAGTTGTTCATCGGCCTCCTCGTGCTGATCATGGCCGGCGCATTGATCCAGGTGTTTGCCTCGTTTCGCGACCTGGAGTCCGGCACTGTCCGTCAGCAAGGCGGAAAGGTCTGGTCGGAAGAACATCAGCACTGGCATTGATTCAGGCGCATGAACCCACCGAAATTGGATACCGACGAATTGCTGACGACGACGCGGGTCGTGCGCAAGCGTCTCGATCTCGAGCGACCGGTCGATATCGATTTGATCAAGGAATGCATCGATATCGCAGTCCAGGCGCCGACCGGCGGCAACACGCAGAGCTGGCACTTTGTCGTCGTCATCGATGAGAAAAAGCGTGCCGGTCTCGCGGACCTGTATCGTAAAGCCTGGCAGATATACCGGAAATCCCGCGGTTCCGTGTTCGATCTCTTCGACAAGGAACCGCCGGGACCGCGCAAGGACCAGCTCGGGCGCGTGGCGGAGTCGGCCGACTATCTGGTCGATAACCTGCAGCGCGTGCCCGTGCACGTCATTCCGTGCATTGGCGGGCGAGTGGACAAGATGAGTGGCGAGTTCGCGAGCGTTGCGCTCGCGAGCGTGTACGGTTCGATATTGCCGGCCACCTGGAGTTACATGCTCGCTGCACGTTGCCGCGGACTCGGCACGGCCTGGACCACGGCCCACCTCATGTTTGAGAGCGAGGCCGCCGAGATTCTCGACATTCCGTATGACAGCGTGACCCAGGTCGCCCTGATTCCGACAGCCTGGTACACGGGCACCGGCTTCCGCAAATCCTTGCGCAAGCCACTCGACGATGTATTGCACGTCGACGGCTGGTGAGCCGACTCCGGACCATGGCAGCGACACGCCCGATTTCCGCCGTAATGATCACGCGGAATGCCGGCGACACGATTGCGGCGACGCTGAATTCCCTGGCAGCGTTTCAGGAGGTCGTCGTCTACGACAACGGCTCGACCGATCGCACCGTTGAAATAGCACGGGGTTTCCCGAACGTTGTCGTGCATGAGGGCGAGTTTTCCGGTTTCGGGCCGACCAAGAACCGGGCGGCCGGCCTGGCTTCGAATGACTGGATTTTTTCGATCGACAGCGATGAGATTGTTGCGCCTGATCTGCTCGCCAGCATCGCCGGGGTGGATCTGGACGGCATCGATGTCGTCTACAGCGTTCACCGCATCAATTTCTTGCGCGGCAAGCGTATCCGATACTCGGGGTGGCAGAACGATTGGCTGCTGCGGCTGTACAACCGGCAGATTACGGGTCTGGACGACGCAGCCGTTCACGAAAGCGTGAAACCGCCGCCCGGCGGCACGGTCAATAAGCTCGAGGGCGAGCTCCTGCACGATTCCATTCGCGAGCTCGGCGATTTCCTCGTCAAGATCGGCCGTTACGCCGAACTGCGACGTCAGGAGCAAAGACCGATCAAGTCGCCCTTCGCAACTTTCTTTCGGAGTCTGTGGGCGTTTCTGCGCTGCTATATATTCCAGCTCGGTCTGCTCGACGGCTGGCGAGGGCTCGTCATCGCCGTCTGCGAGGCGAATGGCGTGTTCTTCAAATACATGTTGCCGTATGCGGACAGCGTCGCCGACAAAGAGCGGTCAAGCTCGGAGGAAACGAATAAATAGGGTTCACAATCGCGATGGCTGCGCCCGGCACGAACTTCTTCGCCCATTCGCCTGCGAACGCTTCTCTTCCAGGGCGCGGCCGGTAAAAGCTCAGCAAAGGCGATAGAATGGCGGCTGCGAATCATCCGGTGTTCAACCATGATCGACTTATATTACTGGCCGACGCCGAACGGATGGAAAGTGTCCATCATGCTCGAAGAATGCGGTCTGTCGTACGAGGTCCATGCCGTGCATATTGGCCGCGGCGATCAGTTCAAGCCGGAGTTCCTCGCGATCAGCCCCAACAATCGTATTCCGGCGATCGTCGATCGCGACGCGCCCGGCGGGGAGATGACGATATTCGAATCGGGCGCAATCCTCGTTTACCTGGCCGAGAAATCCGGCTGCCTGCTCCCGAGTGATCAGCACGCACGTTTCGATGTGTTGCAGTGGCTGTTCTGGCAGATGGGCGGCCTCGGACCGATGGCCGGTCAACTCGGACATTTCAGGAATTATGCGAAGGAGTCGATCGACTATGCTGTGCAGCGCTATGCGGACGAATACAACCGTTTGCTCGGCGTGATCGACCGGCGTCTGGCGGATCGCGAATACCTGGCCGGCGATTATTCGATCGCCGATGTTGCCGCGTGGCCGTGGGTCAGGTCTTCCGAGCGTCTGGGCCAGCCGCTCGATGATTTCACCAACCTTCGGCGTTGGTTCGACCATATCGCGGCGAGACCCGCGGTCAAGCGGGGCATCGAAGTGGGCCTGGACTGGTGGGGGGAGCCGCAGCTGGATACCGAATCACGCAAGAACCTGTTCGGGCAGACGGCCAGCCAGGTCGGGAAATTGGCCGAGCAGGCGGCGCAAAACGAAGATTAGGCAGCGGAGGGCCCGCACGGCCTGACGAGCATGGCAGACGCTAGGCAGACCACGGCCCATGTTGTCATGATTCGACCGTGTTGTTTTGGACCGAATGACCAAACCGCGCAGTCCAACTTTTTTCAGCGGTCGAGTACCATTCCGCGCGCCGAAATTCAGGTCCGCGCGGTCGCTGAATTCGACGCCCTGGTAAAGGCGCTCGCCGATGCGGGCGTCGAGCCAATCGTGTTCCAGGACACCGATAGCCCTTTGAAACCCGATGCCGTGTTTCCGAACAATTGGGTTTCGTTTCACGCGGACGGGCGCGTATTTCTCTATCCGATGGAAGCGCCCACGCGTCGCGCAGAACGTCGCATGGACATCATCGAGACCTTGTCGCAGAAACATGCATTCCGTGTCACGGACATCGTCGATTTATCTACCTGGGAGGAGCGCGGCGGCTTTCTCGAGGGGACCGGCAGCATGGTTCTGGATCGCGTTCGCAGGATCGCCTATGCGGCGTTGTCGAGCCGCACACATATGCAAGTGCTCGCCGATTTTTCCCAGCGGGCAGGCTACGAAATCAGTGCGTTCGACGCGGTCGATGCGCAGGGCCGGTCTGTTTATCACACGAACGTCATGATGTGCATCGGTGAAGAATTCGCGGTGATTTGTGCGGACGCCATCGCGGACCGTCAACAGCGCGCGGATGTGCTCGCGCAACTCACCGCATCCGGCCGAGAGATCGTGGAAATCAGCCTCGCGCAGATGGAGCGATTCGCCGGCAACCTGATCGAGGTGGCCGGCGCAACCGGCACATCCGTCATCGTCCTTTCTGATGCCGCGCTCGGCGTTATGTCGAAAACACAGCTCGATTCATTGGCGCGATGCGGGCGCATACTCTCGATTCCGATCGACACTATTGAAAGCGCAGGCGGTGGGAGCGTACGTTGCATGATGGCGGAAGTGTTTTTGCCCAGTGACTGATATGCCCCGAGAATGACCAGGCAATGAGATGAGTGCGCAGCAAAGAGACCGGATCCTGATGTGTCCGCCCGACCATTTTTTGATCGAGCATGCCATCAACCCGTGGATGGCGGGCAACGAGGGCAGGCTCGATGCGGATCTCGCGCGACACCAATGGCTCGGGTTGCACGATGCGCTTACCCGCGTCGCGGATATCGAATTGATGGATCCGCTTCCCGGCTTGCCGGACCTCGTTTTCACCGCCAATGCCGGATTCATCCTCGACAACGAGGTCGTGCCGAGTCATTTCATACCGCACGAGCGGCGGCCCGAAGAACCCTATATCAAACAGTGGTTCGCCGATCGCGGATTCGATCTGCATGTGCTGCCGGACGATATCGGCTTCGAGGGCGCGGGCGACTGCCTGATCGATCGCGGCGGACCCTGGTTGTGGACCGGTTACGGATTTCGCACGGAGATCAAGGCCCATGCTTACATTGCACGCTGGTTCGGCCGCGAAGTCGTGTCGATCAAGCTCACTGATCCGCGCTTCTATCATATAGATACCTGTCTGTGCCCATTGTCGGGTGGGTTTCTGCTTTATTTCCCGGACGCGTTCGATGCGGATTCCGTGGCCGCGATAGAGCAGCGAGTGCCGCCCGAAAAACGCATTGCCGTTACGCCGGAAGATGCCACAAACTTCTCGTGCAATGCCGTGAACGTGGGCGCGGATATTTTCGGCCACGGTTTTTCGAGCGGGCTCCAAAGCCGGCTCGGCAAACTTGGATTCAATGTGCATGTGACGCCGTTGACTGAATTCCTGAAGTCCGGCGGCTCGGCCAAGTGCCTGACGCTGAAATTATCTGAATGAGTACCTCTATCGAGAGCAGCGCTGTCGTCTACCATGTCCGGATGCCGGATCCCGACGCGCACCTGTTTGAAGTCACGTGCCGGATCGATCAGCCGGATGATGCCGGCCAGGTTTTTTCGATGCCGGCCTGGATCCCGGGCAGTTACATGATCCGCGATTATGCGCGTCACATTGTCACGGTCACGGCAGAAGTCGATGGTCAGGCCGTCCCGTTACGCAAAATGGACAAATCGACCTGGCGCGTCGCCGAAGTCAACGGGCCACTGTTGTTGCGCGCTGAGATTTTCGCGCACGATTTGTCCGTTCGCGGCGCATACCTCGATCGTGACCATGCATTTTTCAATGGCGTCTGCCTGTTTTTTCGAATTCACGGATCCGATGATGAACGTTGCGTGGTGCATCTCGAGCCACCTGGACAAATGCCCGACCCGGCATGGAAAATTGCCACTGGGTTGCAGCGACTGATCGGCAACGAATACGAATTTGGCACGTTTGTCGCGATGAGTTATGAGCAACTCATCGACCAACCGGTCTTGATGGGGGATCTTTCTCTGAGCGGTTTTGACGTCGCCGGGGTCGAACATGTCATCGCCATCGCGGGTCGTCAGGTCGCAGACCTGCCGAGATTGGAGCGCGATATGCGCGAGGTCTGTCAGTGCCACGCGAATTTCTTCGGCGGCGACTTGCCGATGGATCGGTACATCTTCCTCGTGACGGTTCTGAACAGTGGCCACGGCGGACTCGAGCATCATAATTCCGCCGCGCTGATATGCAGTCGAGAGAGCCTGCCGGTATCGGGAAGCACCAGGGTCGCGTCGGCTTATCGGGAATTTCTCGGGCTCGTGAGTCACGAGTATTTTCATCTCTGGAACGTGAAGCGCATCCGCCCGGCAGAATTCGCGCCCTATGCGTTGGAGCGGGAAGCTTACACACGGCAGTTGTGGATTTTCGAGGGCATGACCTCTTATTACGATGACCTCGCCCTGTTGCGCGCCGGGCTGATCACAAAGGAATCTTACCTCGAGTTGTTGGGCCGGACGTTGACGGCGGTCTACCGAAGCCAGGGACGGCGCCGTCAAACGCTCGAGGACTCGAGTTTCGACGCGTGGATAAAATTCTACCGGCAGGATGAAAACGCGCCGAATGCGATCGTGAGTTACTACAGTAAGGGCGCCATGGTTGCGTTAGCATTGGATTTCGAACTGCGCCTCAGGTCCGGTGGACAGTACACGCTGGATGACGTTATGCGGGCGGTCTGGCAACAATACGGTCAGGGCGGGTCCCGCGGGCTGCCGGAGGGTGGATTCGAACGCATTACCGAAGAGGTATCCGGTCTGAATCTCAGTGACTTTTTCAAGCAGGCGCTGCGCAGCACGGTCGATCCGCCTGTCGGAATCCTGCTCGCCCAGTTCGGCGTTCGATTACATATGCGGGCCATGGAGGCCGAGACCGATCGGGGCGGAATGCCGGGTCAGCGTGAAGATCGACCGGGCGCGTGGCTCGGTTTCCGGACACGCGCGCACGGGGATCGCCTGATGATCAAGTACGTGCCCGGTGAAGGGCCCGCACGGTCGGCCGGGTTATCCGCCGGCGATGAACTCGTGGCGCTGAACGGTATGCGGATCACGCCCGGTAATCTGAGCGCGCTGCTCGATCGGATTGATGCCGGTCAGATTGTCGACGTCGATGTTTTTCGCCGCGATGAATTGATCCGTGCGACGGTCGCCGCCGCGCCGCCGCCGCGCGACACCTGTTATCTGAGTATCGATGCAGAGGCTGACGCGGCTGCGGTCAAGCGCCGCCGGGCCTGGTTTAGCGGCTGAGCATGCTCGAACTCGGATCGAAAGTGCTGCTGAGTTTTCTGCTGGGATCGCTGAACGGCAGCCTCTTGATCGGCCGGTTCTACGGCGTCGATATTCGCACCGAGGGCAGCGGCAATGCCGGCGGCACGAATGCATTACGTACGCAGGGTAAGCTTTTCGCATTCCTCGTCATGAGTATTGATATCAGCAAGGGCTGGTTGCCGGCGCAATACCTGCCCGTGCTGGCGTTGCCCGGGATTCCGCTGGACCCGGACGTATCCAGAACCTGGCTCATGGTCGCCTGTGCCGGCGCCGCGATCGTCGGTCACTGTTACCCGGTCTGGTTTCAGTTCCGCGGTGGCAAGGGCGCCGCCACCGCAATTGGCGCGCTGATCGCAATCGCGCCGGAACTCCTGTTGCCCGGGGCGGGGGCATTCATCGCCGTGTTGGTTCTGAGCGGCTACGTCAGTGTCGCGACCATGACCGCTTTCGTTTTTCTGCCCGTTTATTTTGGTGCGATGGGGTATGGTCAGGGTCAAATCATCGGGCAACCCATCTGGTTGTTCCTGATCTTGCTGGCCGCGTTCATCGTGTTTACGCATCGCGAGAATATCTGGCGCCTGCGCGAAGGCCGGGAACACCGTTTCGAACGCGTGATGCTGTTTCGCCGTTGAACTTCAGAGTCGCCCTCGCTACAGGATATGGGCACGAGAGAAGAACTGGTTCGTCTGCTGGCCGATGGGGCTGTTCACTCGGGCGCAGATCTCGCGCGCCGGCTGAATTGCTCGAGGACCGCGGTGTGGAAGCAACTGAACCGGCTCCGGTCAATGGGCCTGGATATCGCGGCGGCGCGCGGGCGCGGCTATCAACTGGAGCGTCCCCTCGAACTGCTGGACCGGGACGCGATTACGCGCGGCCTCGATAGGGAACCGCGCTTCGAATCTCTCGAAGTGCATGGCGTCATCGACTCGACCAGCGACCGGTTGCGAGCGCTGCCGCCACCAAAGCCCGGTAAATTGCGTGCCGTGCTCGCCGAGTATCAGACCGGCGGACGCGGACGCGGTGGACGCCAATGGCTGTCGCCGTTCGGCAGCGGCCTGTGCCTGTCGGTCAGCGGGTGTTTCGCAGTCGTGCCGCCGTCATTGCCGGCGCTTGCCCTTGCAGCCGGCGTTGCCGTCAACCGGGCCCTGCTCGAGTGGCAGCCGCGAGATCTCGGCTTGAAGTGGCCGAACGATATTGTCGCCGGTGGTGGCAAACTCGGGGGATTACTGGTAGATGTGCAAGGCGAGTCCGGGGGGCCGATCACGGCGATACTGGGTGTGGGTATCAATATCGACGTGTCTGAGCGCTTGCGGGGCGAGCTTGCCGGCAACGACGGATGGCCGCCGGCCGGCCTGCGCCAGCAGGGCTGCGCGGGTCCCTTATCACGCAACGTATTGGCGGCGAATATGATTAACCAGCTGCAGGTCATGATGACGGAGTTCGCCCGTTCCGGGTTCGTCAATTTCATCGACGAATGGCGGCATTACGATTGTTTGCGGGGCAAACAGGTCACCGTCACGAGCGGGTCACAGGTGTACACGGGCGTGGCGGCGGGCATCGGGGAGGATGGTGCGCTCCTGCTGGAGGGCCAGGGCGAAGTGCGGAAGTTCATATCGGGCGAAGTGACGGTGCGGCGGTCCTCATGAAATTATTGATCGATATCGGCAACACGCGCATCAAGTGGGCCACCGTCCGGGACGGGGCCTTTGCGGCAACGGGGGAATGCGACCATCGGCTGCAGGACGCGGACGCCGCGATGCAATTTCTGAGTCAGATTCGACCCGCGCCGGAACGGGTCCAGGTTGCGAACGTGGCCGGCGACGCACTCGGCGAAGCGCTCGAAGGGGCCGTGCGCGAGCGGTGGAAACTACCCGTTGAATTCGCGTCGACACAATCCGCGGCCGGCGCCGTGCGTAACGGATACGATGACTATCGGCAAATGGGCGTGGACCGCTGGCTCGGCATTCTCGCGACGCGGCATCAGCACGCTCAGGCGGCTTGCATCGTTGATGCCGGCACGGCGGTGACGATCGATCAGATCGATGCTTCCGGTCAGCACCTCGGGGGCGTCATTGTGCCGGGACTCGATCTGATGCGACGCGCGCTCGTAAGCGACACGGGCGATATCGAGCGCCTGGCCGCGCCGGCGGAAAATACGCCCGTGGCTGACCGGCTGATTATCGGCCGGAACACGGCGGACGCGATCAACGGCGGGGCGTTGTCCGCCATCTGTGGCCTGATCGAATACAGCGTGGCGCAATTGAGAAACCGCGATGGTGATACGGTACTCATTATGACGGGCGGTGATGCAGAACGGATCATTCCGCACCTGGGTGTTGCGGCGGACCACCGGCCGGCACTGGTGCTCGAAGGGCTCCGGATCTATGTGCCTGGTTGACCGTTGACCATTCACCGTATTGGCGGGAGATTCGATGCTGAAAAACCTGGTGCTCGCGCTGTTATTGGCGAATATCCTGCTGCTTGCCTGGGAGCAGTGGGTCGTGCCGCCCGATGCCGTCGCGCCGGGTGACTTTGGGCCGGGCAGCTTCGGCGCGGTCGGCGAGCAACAACTCGTATTACTGAACACACCGGGCTCGAGTCCGGCTGACCGGCCGGCGGCGGCGGGCCAATGCACGCGCATCGGACCTTTCGCCGACGTCGAGATGGCCGACTCGGTCGGCGAGCAGCTCAAGAGCGATGCGTTCGCGGTGCGCAGGACAAGTCAGGCGGGGCAGATCTGGGTGGGTTACTGGGTCCAGCTCGTCGACCTTAAGACGCCGGCGAACGCCGCGCGAATCGTGGACCGGCTCATCGTGGCCGGTCTGCTCGATGCCTATATCTTTCAGACGGAGCCGGTTATCAATATTTCTCTCGGGGTATTTCGGAGTCTCAAGGGCGCGGAGCGCGTCGCCAGCCTGGCCCGGAACCTCGGTCTCGTGCCGGAGATGACGGACAGGTATCAACCCGGCGTCGAGCACTGGCTCACAGTGAATTCCGAAGGGGAGCAGTTGCTGAGCCTGAGCGACGTAAAGCTTGGATCGACCCAGATTCTGCGCACCGAGGTCGTCTCCTGCGAGGGGGGTCCGGCCGTCAGTGCTAGAATTCAGCCCTGACGGGATCGCCTCCACGGGTTCATTCCCATGGGATCGACCCTCCGGGGATCGTCCCCCGAGGACCATTAAAATCGCCGGCATAGCTCAGTTGGCAGAGCAGGGGTTTTGTAAACCTCAGGTCGGGAGTTCGAATCTCTCTGCCGGCATCAGCCTTGTCTCCGGTCGATCGGTCCGCCGGTGGCGATCGGAACGTCCCGGAATCTGCCGCCTGCCTGTCTTTAACGGTTGACACAGGGATTCCCGGACCTGAAAATAGCCTGCTCGCTTGCTTGCTTTCGCGGAGGGGTACCCAAGCGGTCAACGGGGGCAGACTGTAAATCTGCTGGCTATGCCTTCGTAGGTTCGAATCCTACCCCCTCCACCAGATATACAGACTGGTGGAGGTGAAGGGTTGCGTGTGTTATACGGTTTTTTCACAGAGCCAACGATCCACTATATAAATAAGCGAAGTCGTGATGGAGCACCAGTGACTCCAGCACGCGATGAACAAATTTAAATCGACTTGGCAGTTGAGTTGGAAGATTGAGCCAGTTTAGCGGGTGTAGTTCAACGGTAGAACCTCAGCCTTCCAAGCTGATGATGTGGGTTCGATTC
>SMVA01247727.1_pt1 | contig 10755 bp, 13 predicted proteins | sample 2456451 | NCBI WGS metagenome assembly SMVA01 (sample SAMN11095933, study PRJNA526329) | marine sediment metagenome | biome: Marine sediment; feature: Surficial sediment; material: Deep marine sediment; isolation source: Hadal surficial sediment | place: Pacific Ocean | collected 2014-05 | depth...
ACCCGGACTTTGAGATCAACGGTGTTACCGGCAGCAAATCGATCACCCGCGAGATCCGGGCAACCTCAAACTGACCTTGGTTTTTGAGCCATATCCTCTCCGTTTACCACTAAATGTTACGAGTTTTTCGTAGTAGCAGGTCTCGACAAGTTCATCAAACTGATCGTCAGAGGTTGACCTTCCCTGGCGTGTAATCGGCAATTATTGCGTTGCTCATCCATTCCTCCTAAAAGCATGATTGTGCTAAAGTCTCACAGCAACGCAATAACAGTTGAACACATGAGATCGTTTTGTCTCGGGAGCCGACGACCCTGAATGGATCTTGGGTTTGTTATTTAATCCCGGCAGCAAGCCATTTTTAATTTAAGGAATCACCATGAACCAATATTTAACAGTACCTGCCGTTCTGCTATTCAGTCTTTGTAGTATCACGACCGCACAAGCAGAGCCGGAGCGTAAGGTCAACATAGGCAACGGAGAAGAGAACTGGATTGTCGTCGAAGGTGTGGCCAGAAATGACTCAACGCTCACGTTCAAAGAAGTCCGTATCGATGGTAACGGATGGCTGGTCATGCATCCGTTCGAAAACGGCGCTCCTAATGGTGATAAATATGTCGCAGCGTCCTATCTTGAAGATGGCATCAACAGGAATGTGGATATTAAAGTACACAAAGGACTGGCTACCGGCGAAATGTATATCGTTATGCTGCATAGGGACCTGAATGAAAACAAAATTTTCGATTTTGTATTCGTCGACGAAATAAATGTCATGGATCGCGCAGTCTTCGAAGGCAACACCATGATTGGCCATGCCATCGCCTCACCCTAGGGAATGTCTGACCCATCCGGGTCTTTAAAATACAGCCTGGTATGGCGCCTGAAGGCTGAAACGAGATATTTATTGATTTCGTCTCATAAATGAGACAGAATCGTTTTTTGTTTCATCCACAGGAAATTCAGAATATGGAAGATCGCATCTATCAGCGGCCAGACCGTCGTCTGGCTATGGCCGAAGGACCAAGAGTACTATCGGAAATCGCCTCGCTCTTGTCTGCAGCCCCCTTCCTCTTTAATTCACCTAGAGGAGATGGCCACCCGGTCATGGTGCTACCCGGATTTGGCGCGGGCGACCGATCCACCAGAGTCATTCGCGGGTTTCTTGACTCAATAGGTTACGTGACTCACCCCTGGAATCTTGGCAGGAATCTGGGCCCGGTCATGTCGGATCTCCCGGGCAAATTGAGCGAGCGACTAGACGAGATATTCTCAAATAGCAGCGATGAGAAAGTCAGTCTTGTGGGCTGGAGTCTCGGAGGTGTCTACGCCCGGATGCTGGCCCACTTATATCCCGACAAGGTCCGCCAGGTCATTACCCTCGGTAGTCCATTCGCTGGCAGTCCACGGTCAACCAACGCCTACCCAATCTTCCGGTTACTGAGCGGCGTTCCCCTGCAACAAATTCCAACCAATCACTTGCGTCTGCTGGCGAGCGAACCCTTGTCGAATACTCCAAGCACAGCAATTTTCAGTAAATCCGACGGCATCGTGCCCTGGCAGATCGCCTCACAGGAACCATCGGCAATAGCAGACAATATAGAGGTGTTTTCAAGTCATCTCGGCCTGGGGTTCAACGCATCAGTGCTTTACGCATTGGCGGATCGTCTGGCAAATCCAGTTGATAACTGGCGACCATTTAAAAGAACGGGATGGAAGCAATTTGTCTACGGAGCTGCCAGATTGGACTCGGAAGAAGCCGGAGAAGTACAAAGTTCGCAGCTCGAACGCTAGTGAGACGCTCATGAGGCGGAGAACATGGCATACCTGCCAACCCGTTGACCTGCACAGCCTCGCCCGGCAGTGGTTCATTGGCGCAAAACGTATCGAACTTCAGAAGCTGGCCAGGGAACTCGGCATTTCTCGGGCGACGGCTTATCGATGGGCCGGTAGCGCCGAGCAGCTTGTCGGCGATGTGCTCGCCTCGATTGTTGATGACACCTTCCGGCGGATCCTGCAACGGTCAACCAGCACCGGTAGTGAGCGAGTGCTCGAAGTGTTGACCAGGGTAATAGGCGAAGCTCGTCAGTTCAGACCGTTACGGCAATTTCTGGCCAAAGATGCGAAATTAGCTCTGAAGATAGTGGCTTCAGATCACACAGCAGTTCAGGCGCGAACCATCGCGAAAATTCAGCAGCTACTTGAAGACGAAGTCGATCATGGCCACATGACGATACCGGTTGAACCAGCTGTCATGGCCTGTGCGCTTACTCGACTCGTCGAGTCGTTCCTCTACGCTGACCTCATCACCGGCACAGATCCGGATGTCGAAAATGAAACTGCAATCCTGGGTCTTATGCTGCGATAAGCGCACATCTCCTGAGAGACTACTCTTCCCTAAACTTGAAAGACAGGCTGACCTTGGTGCGGTATTCCACAACCTTGCCATTTTCAATCTTTAAATCCTGGGTAACTACCTCGGCAATTCTTAAGTCCTCAAGAGTGTTGGCTGCACGCTCAACAGCATTTTTTGCAGCTTCTTCCCATGATGTTTCGCTGGTTCCAACGAGTTCGATAACTTTATAAACACTCATAATTCCTCCTACAAAAACATATAAAAGCAAATACGCCTTTCAGGACAGCTATTTTCTTTGGGCCTATTTGTCCAACACTTACTTCTCAAAGTGGGGTAGCAATAGTATCACCGATCCAAAATCCAAAGCTACTTGGATTGCAGTCTCTGCATCATCTGAAAACCAACAGCCATGAAAACCGCACACCACACGAACTGCCACGGGATAGCCTTAAGCCTGAGACAAATTTTACAGGGCCTTGAGCATTCTCTTCAGGGCGAAATGTTCGTAGCTGATACGAGTTAAGTCCTCAATTTCATTCCATTTCTGCACAGGTGAGAGATTGAGGTTGATCCAGCCGTTGTGTCCGGTATAAGCCGGTACGCTGAACCGTTCATCGAAGGAAGTTAATGATGCCTGGCGATCCGGTCCGACCCAGATCTGTAAATTGAGCCTGTTGTCCCGGTGTGACAGGGTACAAAAAGTCTTCTTACCTGCCTTGAACGCCGGATTGCCGAATTGCTTGTCTTCAGTGGTTTCAGGAAGCGCGAGGCACAGCGAACGAAGCCGGGATAGGATATCCTGGTTTTCCCCGGTTCTTATTGGATTGATGTCCTCCAGCTTCATCTCTTCAGTCGGCGGCTTCACTTTCACCGGACGAACAGTCCTGGCCAGGGAAGCGGGAGCAAGCTGAATATAGGCCTCCCAGGCTAGCTTTGAAACACGGTCCCAGGAAAGTCCCTTATTTAGCTCGATTCCGACCCAGCCTGCCGGTCCGGTATAGGGTGGGACAAAGTAGTACAAAGGAGCCGACTTCACCAGCATCTGCTGGCTTTCCATACTCAGTTTAACCATCAGCGCCACGATTTCATCACCGTGGTGGTTGACAGAATAAGTCGCAAATCCCCTGCCGTTTACTTTGAACAAAGGTGAACCGTGGGAAATGATTACCTCAGTCTCGGGCATTCCCAGACAGATTGATTGCACAGTGTCATAAATCGTCGTCATGTTCCTGCCCCGGGGGTTGCTTTCACTATACTTTAACCGGATTACCAATAAGAGCAATCAAGGTAAATGGAAACGACAGTATTAAGTCGCACTGGTCTTGCAGTTAGCGTTTCCGGGTTAGGATGCGATCTACAACCCCGCGAACTGTTCCCCTTCCACGCGCCTCTTCATATCAGCGTATGCAGTTTCGATTAGCTTCATCAGCGCCGTGCCATCGACTTCACGTTCGGGCCGAAGCTTCACATGGCGCATGAACTTGCCAGTGCCTTCCAGCAGGCCATCCGGATCGGCAATCTCGGCGCCACGAAAGAACCCGACATTAACGTGAGCCGTGAAAACGTTGACATAGGCGAACGCCGCGTCAGTTACACAGGCAGTAGGATGGCCGTCATGCAATAACTCTCGAACATCGTCTCCGCATTCGCGCATGACCTCAAACCATCGCTGCGCGATTGATCCCAATTCACTGCAGTGTTCACGCATCCAGGCTTCGATGGCTGGATCTCGCCTGACCGTACTGCTGAACCGGAAGAGTCGACTCATCGTTTTCATTCTCCTGGACTATAAAGCTGGAATCTCAATTCTCGAGGCCTCCAGCACCCTGTAGAAATCACTGGGTAGCGTGATGGCTAAGTCATAGGTAAGTACTTCTTTAATAGAACAGCCCGGGATATGCGTCAAAAGTCCCGCCGCAGATTTACTCTCCAGTCAGGCTGGTTAACCGCCGTGGTTCTGCATCCATTCAGATATGGCTTCCGGTACGCCATCATCGAAGACGTCTTCCATTCTCTGGATGGCATCACCATTATATGTCAGGAATTCTCGCCCGGAGATAATCAAGTCTGGCACTCCTTGTTTCTTAAAGCTGAGCTTCCAAATTAGAGTGACAACATTCCCCTCTTCGGTCGGTGACGGGCCCTCCCCCAGCGTACGTGAGTGAAAGCTGCGATCGAGCGAATTAACACTATCCTGGAGAGTCTGTAAGACATTGTCGCGACCAGTCGCTTCAGTTCCGTCGCCGGGTAAATAGATCGCGTCAGCTGTGAAATATTGTTCTAGCCTCTGCCAGTTGTCGTCAATGAATGTTTCTTCAAATGCCGCTGCATATTCTGCAAACCTCTCAAGAATTGACATGCCTGGTCCCGCAACTGATTAATGTATTTGTAGGATAGCACGTGGGATCTGTTCGGTTACCGATGGAGGATTGAAGTGATTGATGAGTTTCATCCTGAAAATTATACGGATGAAATTAGACAACGTACGCTCGAAATGATCGAGCAGAAAGTAGCCGGAGAAGATATTGTCGTGTCACTAGAATCACACGGCGATTCGAAGGTAATCGATATTATGGAAGCGCTCAAAGCCAGCCTGAAAGATAATTCGGCATCCAGGGCAAAACCAAAGCGTGCACCGAAGAGAGGCAAGAAAAACCCCTCTAAAGCGGCCGCTAAATAGATCGTCATAGCAGTTTGTTGCTTGTCGAAAAGATCCCACCGATCCAGCAAAGTATTTTGCTACGACGGTCATCATTCAGCCTGCATTGCCTAATCTTTTGCTCGCCTGAGCCCAGTTGATATGGTTCATGAACTTGTCGATATAATCTGCTTTTCTATTCTGGTAATCGATATAAAAAGCATGCTCGTAAACATCAATGACCACCAGCGGTGTCGCCATGCATAATACGCCCATGGCGTGTTCATCGCTGATGACGTTGTAGAGATTACCGTTTACCGGATGGATAGTCAGCATCGCCCAACCAGCAGCAGCCCTGGCGCTAGCCTTAAAATCTTCTGCCCAACGGTCTAGCGTGCCAAACCGTTTTTCGATCATTCCCAGCAATTTCGAACCAGGTTCAAGTTGCTTACCGATCAACCCTCCAAAGTAGAGTTCATGCAGCAGTACACTATTGCCTTTGCTGGTTCTTGCGCGCTGAAGTGCACCGTAGGCAGCCGGTTCAATGGCGGTGCCCTCTATCACACTGTTTTGTAGCCTGGCATCCGCATTGCCATAACCCCGCAATGCACCGCCATAATGTGCTGTGAAATGGGGCTGAAGCTGTTCGGCGCTGAGAAACCCGGGGATCGAATCGTAGCGAAGCGGTACTGGTTTCCCCGTTACCAGTCCACTTGCAACAGATACGCCCTGGTCCATCTCCACTTCCGCAAAGCCAGACACGGCGAATGTCCCTGCCAGGGCACCAGATGAAGCCAGAAGAAATTTCCTGCGTGAGACTTGTTGCATGTTCACCTCCAGTATCAGCAGAATATACTCCAGTGCACCATTCTCTGTCAGTTTATACAGGTTCAGGATGTCGGGCCCCACCTTGTCCGGTCTGACGAAATGTGACTAGTACCCAATCCCCGGGGGAGACGAGTGATACACTTGAAATGTAGTACACCCACAGTGTTTACTAGTGCCATGAATTATTCTAGCCATGCCACCATTTTCTGCTATCTATTCACTTGCTGTTTTAATGAGCCCTGGAAGTGAACACAATCGTCCCGGAGATATCCTGGCTGGATATCGGAATCACACTCATCCCGATGTGCTTCGTTATCGGCATCATGTTTTCCTGGTCGATGAAGGGTTGGACTGCCATTTACTCAACGGCACGGATGCTGATCCAGCTTATTTTGATTGGCTACTTTCTGGTTTTCATTTTTGACACCGATGAAGCCTGGATCATCAGCCTGATTCTGGCCGTCATGTTGCTTGTGGCAAGCTGGATCTCGCTGGGTCCTGTCCAGGGAAGCCGCCGACAGTTGTACCCATTTGTTCTGATATCCCTTACGCTCGGTGGCGGGCTAACCTTGTTGCTGGTCATCGGCGGAGTGCTGCAAATTGAACCCTGGTATTCACCGCGCTATATCATTCCTCTTGCGGGAATGATATTCGCTAACTCCATGAACACCGTGAGCCTGTCAGCTGAAAGGTATGAATCTGAACTGGCTAACGGCCTGCCAGCCATTGAGGCAAAGAAAATCGCTTTTCAGGTAGGGATGATCCCCGTCATCAACTCGATGTTCGCTGTCGGCCTCGTTGCCCTGCCCGGCATGATGACCGGCCAGATTTTGTCAGGCGTTTCACCACTGATTGCCACGCGATACCAGATAGTAGTGATGTGTATGCTGTTCGGCGCCTCCGGATTGTGTGCGGCCTGTTACCTGCAACTCGTGAGTATCTTCGCCAACACTGCTACACCAGACGCCGTTAAAGAGTAAGTATCCACTGGTAAAGCCAGGGACTTTAGTTTGCGAGCCGTTCAAAGCATAACGGGACCACAAGTTTGCGCCTTTTTATAGCGTTACGATCGCAGCCCCGCCTTTCTTCACCAGATCAGCCTTGCCGGGTGAAGGCGGGACATTGCAGCCACGGATAATGCCCGGCTTGGCTAACATGGCTTCCATCCAGCGCTGTAGATGTGGAAGTCCTTCAACACTAACTCGCGCCCATTTGTGACTGCGTATCCAGGAGTAGTTGGCAATATCTGCGATGCTGTATTCACCCGCAATGTATTCATGTGGTGACAGTTGTTTATCCAGCACTTCGTAGAGGCGACGAGTCTCATTGACATAACGGCTTATGGCCTGCGGGACTTCCTCAGGAAAGTAACGTATAAACGATACCGCCTGGCCTTGCATGGGCCCAATGCCTGCCATTTGAAACATCAACCATTGCATCACATTATATCGACCTTCTAATTCTGTCGGCATGAGCCGCCCGGATTTCTCGGCGAGATACAAAAGAATGGCGCCTGACTCAAACATTCGGATGTTTGTTTCAGTGTCATGTATTGCAGGAATACGACCATTGGGCGAGAGTTTTCGAAAGTCTGGCGTGTGTTGTTCGCCCTTGCCAAGGTTGACTAATATGAGTTCGTATTCGATTCCCATTTCTTCCAGCGCCATCGCGACCTTCCAACCATTTGGCGTCGGTGCTGAATAGAATTTGATCATTGAATGCTTTCCCTGATCTTCTGCAGGCTTTTTGCCCGCGCGTCTTGCTTGTTTTTTGCATAGGCGGCGCCGGGAAGCAATGCGAGTTGAGCGGCGACTTCAAGGCTGCGCTTTTCAAGATCCCCGGATTCAACGGCTTCGTCCAGAAATCCTGCATCAATGGCGCGCTCAGGATTATACATCGTCGACTGTACCAACACCGCAGTGAGGTGTCGCTTGGATATTCGTGAACTCGCGAGTTCATGACCAAATACCGGGAAGTTCATGCCAATGGCTGTTTCATTGAGTCCTAGTTTGTAATCCCCCAGTGTGCCGATCCTTGTATCGCATGAAAGCAGCAGAAACGCACCAGCTGCGATCGCATGTCCAGTGCATGCCGCGATCAGTGGTTGCGGATGACCATACATGCGAAGGAACATTTCAGATCCTTTCTTCAATAACGCTTGTGAAGCCTCTGGGCCTTTCTTAAATTCCGACAGATCAAAACCAGCGGAAAATCGCTCTGGCCGACCTATGATGAGGACCGCTTTTGATTCTTTCTCGGCACGGTCCAGTCCTTCGTTCATTGCATCTATAAAGGCATGTCCAATCGCATTGGCCTTACCGTCGTCGAATCGCATAATGGCAACATCCCCATCGAGTCTGTACTGCATTACGTCCATTACATGTCTCCTTACCCCTTTCTGGTTCAACCCGGCAGCTTGAGTGCACTTTTGAACGGCAGTAAATTTTTCCTATGAGATCGTTCACGATAGACTATTCTGACTGTCTCTCATAGACCATCGAGTTGACTACTAGCTGAACGCAGTTCTTAGCGCGGTTGAAAATGATGATACTCTCTATACTTCTGCGGAAGATACTTTGAAGCAGATGAGATTGATCGATCGATGTTATAAGGCTGCGGGTCTTCTCCATAGAAGCCTCAACCTATGAAACAGCCCTGCATCTCTCGAGGAAGTTGTTGGAGGAAGAATGATATTACCCGCTGACTATGCGGAAAGAGTTTATGCCGGTGTACTCGGCAAAGTTATCGGTGTGTATCTAGGCAGGCCATTCGAAGGTTGGAGCTATGAGCGAATTCAGCAGGACCTGGGCGATATCGAATACTACGTGCACGACAAGTTGAATGTACCTCTACTGGTCACAGATGATGATATATCCGGCACCTTTACTTTTCTGCGCGCCCTCGCCGACCACGACTTCGACGCAAACATATCAGCAGAACAGATCGGAAATTCATGGCTTAACTACCTCATTGAGGAGCGAACAATTCTCTGGTGGGGCGGCCTCGGCAATTCCACAGAACATACCGCGTACCTCAGGCTCAAAGACGGCATCAAGGCGCCCCTTAGCGGTTCCGAGAGGCTCAATTCCAAGGTCGTGGCCGAACAAATTGGCGCGCAGATTTTTATTGATGGTTGGGCAATGGTATCTCCAGGGAATCCCGACCAGGCAGCAAAGTTTGCGGAGCAGGCAGCACGAGTCAGTCATGACGGCGAAGCTGTCTATGGCGCAATCGTACTGGCGGTAATGGAAGCCATGGCATTCGTTGAGCCGGATATCAACAAATTATTGGATATTGCGCTTGGCTACATACCAACCCAGTCTGTGATCAGTCGATTGATTGATGATGTAAGGAGCTGGCATGCAAAGGAGTCGGACTGGCGCGCCACAAGGGAAATGTTGGCCAATAAGTACGGTTATGACAAGTACGGAGGAAATTGTCACATAGTACCCAACCATGGACTGATCATTCATTCTCTACTTCATGGCAAGGATGATTTTTCTGAGACAATGAAAATCATCAATACCAGTGGTTGGGATACTGATTGCAATTCAGGCAATGTCGGCTGTCTCGTGGGCATCAAGAACGGATTAGCTGGTATTGATGCCGGTATCAATAAAGGGCTTGATTGGCGCGGCCCAATCGCAGACCGAATCTATATACCTACTGCCGACCCGACATGGAGCGTCTCGGATTGCGTCAATGAGTCCATGGAGATCATCAACGCTGGCAGGCAGTTAGCTGGGCAACCGGTCCTGGTCAACAAAGCAGGAGCACAGTTTCACTTTGAGTTCGCGGGTTCGCAGCAGGGCTTTACCGTAACCCAGGGAGAAGGTGTACTGACGAATTGTATCGGCAGGAGCAAGCTTGGCAAACATACCTTGCGTTTATCAGCGAGCGGATTGGCCCGCTTCGGTTCACCGGTATTTATACCTTCCAAAGACATTGCCAGATATTTCGAGAAGCGCGGTTATGCCTTGTTAGCGTCACCCAGAATTTATCCTGGACAAACTCTCTCGGCAACGTTGATTGAAGGTGATGGTAGTCCGGTATGCCTTTATGCCGTCTATTATGGCGAGAATGATGTTCCGGAGATAGTGAGAACTGAATCTATCGCTGTTACTGATGAAGCTACCATAACGCTTCCCATTCCAGCACAAGCTCACCCTATATTCGAAGTAGGAATTGAAACCTCAGGTACCGTGCACCTTGATTCAATGTCCTGGTCAGGTGAACCAGATTTCAAACTGACCCGGCCAAAACACAAGGGCAGCATGTGGCGACGAGCGTGGGTTAATGGAGTTGACCAGTGCACTGGCTGGACCGAGATGTTTCGTTTAATTCAAAACAAGGGTCGAGGGCTCTTAATCCAGGGTAATAGGCAATGGTGTAACTATTCAATGAGCGCCGATGTGATGCCACATTTGACAACAGCGTCTGGCATCGCAATACGTGTGCAGGGAATGAAACGATATTATGCCTTGTTGCTCCATCGGGATGGAGAGTTGCAACTCATTAAAATGAAAGATGACGAAACAGTATTGGCCCGCTGTCCATACGAGTGGCATTTTGGCAAGCAATATGAACTCGAATTGAAAGCAGAGGGTCATCAACTGACTGCGTCAATTGATGGCAAACAAATGTTAGAAGCCATCGATGACGAATTCAGCAGCGGCGCCATGGCACTGGTCGTCGAAGAGGGCCGAACCGCAACCAACAGAGTCATCGTTGCCCCTTCATAAAAAGAATAAGGGTAAGCAGTCTATTGAAGATCTTAGCTATGAGTGTAGGCGCATAGCACGATTGAACGTTCCACGGAGATGTGGATTTCATATAGAATTTCCCTAAACTACTCGCTCAGGTAAGCAGGTAAATTACATGTCAAGAAAAAGCCTTTGCCCGGCAGACGGCCCAGTTGCAGTCACAGGCGCTGCCGGGT
>SMVA01244679.1_pt1 | contig 10750 bp, 12 predicted proteins | sample 2456451 | NCBI WGS metagenome assembly SMVA01 (sample SAMN11095933, study PRJNA526329) | marine sediment metagenome | biome: Marine sediment; feature: Surficial sediment; material: Deep marine sediment; isolation source: Hadal surficial sediment | place: Pacific Ocean | collected 2014-05 | depth...
CAAAGTATTCTCGTCGATCATCTCACCAGGCCTCTTTCCACCGTCGACCAGTACGCTAATCATGCTAAATCACTTAGCCCGGCATAAGGCCACATGAAACCCGGGCATGATCAAAAACACTTGATTGCAATAATAAACGCTCAGTATACCCTCAGCCAGCGGCAACACCATTACTAACATCTTTGGAAAAATCATGGAATTCATCGGCTTGGCGAGACACCGGGAAGGTACTCCGAGGTCTTACAAATCAGCTGCTCTGCCTACTGAGCTACGCCAGCTATATTTAGACTTTCTTCTCGGCGTCCATGCCGCCACTGCTGAGCTCCAAATCAGCACCGGCCCCGACTTCCTGCCGGGTCGCTAATTGCTTTGCAATTAGCCCAACTGAGCTACGCCAGGCTTGATCTGATCGGGAGAGATAGACACCTGTCCCGCAAGAAGCGGTGCGATTCTAGGCAAAGTGCCCAGGAGATGCAATAGGGGGGGATTTGTGGAGGGGGATCTCCGTATTTCCGATCTTGAGTAGACTCCCCCCAACTACGTTTGCACGACCTGGGAGACAATTTTGCCAGTGTGCGGGTCAATAGCGGGGAATCGCTTTACGTCGTCCAGCGCATTTGGGGCCACCGGGGTAGCGACCGAAGTTCGAGGTATTCCAACCTCAACGACACCGCGCTGCAAGATGCCGCCAACAGTGTCACCGAGGACCCCGCGGGGCTAGTAGCGTGGAAGGGAATGGTACATTAGGTACCCGTTCAATTCTGTGGCCAGTACGGCGAGGGAACATGCTCTTCAGACAAGCGTTTCTCGATCTCTTTCACGATTCCGGGGTGACTGTCAGCGACATTGGTTGTTTCATTAGGGTCTTTTTCGAGGTTGTATAGCTCGAGAGGCTGATCCGTACCTTCACGAACTCCCTTCCACTTCCCAAGCCTTCCCGCTTGCCAGAGGCGCTTCCTGGGAAACTCCCAGTACAAGAACCGATCTGACAGATCCTGGTCTTGACCAAGAATTGTTGGCAGCAGGCTCAAACCATCCAGCTGACCGGAGTAGGCTGCACCAGCCATTTCCACCAAGGATGGGAAAACATCGACGAACATCCAGGGGACATTACTAACAGCGCCCGCAGGTACCGCATTCGGCCACTTGATAATCATGGGAACTTTCAGGCCACCTTCGTATAGAGTTCCTTTAGTACCCCGCAACCGGCCTGCGGAATGGAAGAAAGTGCTTACCTCATTTTCGACAGGCCCGTTGTCTGATGTAAAAATTATTAGGGTATTCTCCGCAATCCCCAATCGGTCGAGCTCTTCGACAATCTCACCGACATAGCCGTCCAGCCTTGAAACCATGGCGGCATAGTTCTTAGCGTCCCTGGGCCAATCTTTTTCAGAGTATTCTCCCAAGGACGGCACTTCCATCAATTTGTGTGGAATGGTTGCCGCAAAATAGAGGAAAAAGGGAGAGGCGTGATTGTCCCGGATAAAATCCAGGGCGAAATCACGCATGAGGTCGTTACTGTAAATTCTTTTATCTTCGGTTCTGGGTGCCGCCCAATACTCATCGACAAGATCCAACACGAAGTCCGGCGCCAGGTCAGCGAGGATGTCGTAGCTGTATGCATGTGTGTTCTCAGGGATTGCCATCCGGGCATTATTTCGCCAAAGATAATCTGGATAATAGTAATTTGCATGGTTTTGATTCAGGTATCCCAGCCATTCATCGAAGCCCATCTTCATTGGTGTGGCCTCGGAATTGGGTTCAGCGATGCCCCACTTCCCGGTAATACCTGTGGTATAGCCTGCTTCTTTCAAAACAGCAGCAATGGTGGTTTCCTCTCCAGTCAGTGAAATACGCCTTGTGCCTTCACCGAATGCTTCAGTCTTACCACCAACTTTTGGAGTATTACTTCTAAATACCGTATGACCGGTATGTAGCCCGGTCATCAATACTTCCCGGGACGGCGCACACACCGACGCACCCGCATAAAACTGCGTGTAAAGGGTTCCCTGCCTGGCGAGCTGGTCTATATTGGGTGTGTTGATCATTTCCGAGCCAAAAGCACCGACATCTGCGTACCCCATATCATCCGCCATGATGAAAATGATATTTGGCCTGAGCTGTCTCTCTGCACCTGCTGCGTGACTACTCGCCAAAGGCGAGAGTTGTGTCGCCACAATCAGCAGAAAAATGGCTAGAGTTCTCGTAGTTTGATTGCCAATGCGGGGTGTGTTTCTCGAATATGCCTTTATTCGTGATCTAATCTTCATGACATAGCATGTCTTCCTGAACAAGCTCCGCGGGCAAGCTGGCTTTCTGCCCTGATTCTTTGACACCGGATCCAGATCGCAGCTTGGCTCAAGCTCGGCATCCCAGGCGCGTCCTCCCACTTGTTTGCCGCCTCCATCTGGTCTATGGTCACCGGTTTTAAGCGGGGGCTTAGTATGACTTTCCGCGCAACAGATGATAATCAACGGTAGCACATGTGAGCAGCAATCAATTGCCTTCATCTTTTCGGGATCCCGGCGGATTCCTCTTCAAAAAGGACAACACCATTTTCCGCTAGGTCGATCTGTCATACAGAGATGACTATGACCTGCTCATCGGTTCTGGACTCTATGAATCTCTCGTTTCAAAAGGCTGGTTGATCCCTCACGCTGAAACCGAAGAAGAGGGAACGGGGAATTGCTATCGAATCCTGCGGCCAGAGCAACTTCGCTATATTTCTTACCCCTATGAATGGTCCTTTAGTCAGCTAAAGGATGCCGCCATGCTTAGCCTTGACATCCAGATTGAAGCCATGAAGTACGGCATGCATTTGAAAGATGCATCTGCCTACAATGTACAGTTCTACCAGGGTAGGGCGATCTTCATCGATACCCTGTCATTTGAAAAATACGAGGAGGGCGCCCTTTAGGAAGCCTACAAGCAGTTTTGCCAACATTTTCTAGGACCGCTGGCATTGATCTGCTACCGCGATCATCGACTCCACCGCCTGCTGCGAAGTTTTATTGATGGCGTACCGCTGGACCTCATCAGCAATCTACTCCCGCGCAAGACCTGGCTGAAATACTCCATGCTTGCACATATCCATCTGCATGCACGTGCGCAAAGCCACTACGAGGATGTAGGCTGAGGGAAGACCCAGGGAGGACGGGCCACAATCAGCAGGAGACAACTTGAGGGCCTGATCACCAGTCTAAGAAATGCAGTCCAGTCGTTAAACTGGAAATACACTCTTACGGAGTGGGGTGATTATTACCAGGACACCAACTATGGAGATGAATCGCCCCGGGATTACCGGAGGCTCCAATTCTTCTATTCGCGAGTGTTGCACACCGGCTGTTAGCTGGCGGGTATAACCCTGGAGCGTTCGATTGCCTATTTTGGTGGCCTGGCAGGCATGGGGTTGATGGTTTACCAGCGCCGGGTTGAGCTTGAGGACGACCAAAAGACTCCGCGGACTGTTCTGGAGCTTTTGTGGGAAGCCCTGTTGAATGACAAGTATCTTCAAAGCTCGATGGAAGCTATAGTCGCGGCGTGCACCGACCCGGAAATACGCCGGTCTATAGGTGATCTCGATAAGGAGGCCATCGAATCCGCCAGATCCCTCGCTGATGGATTAGCGGATTCAGCAGAGTCAGTCGAATATGTGAGAGATGCGATCGAACTCAGCATCCATTTGTTTCGAGGCCTGCTCGTGCAGCGTGGTATGCACGACGACGAAAAGTTCAAAGGACGGCTTTTCGAAGTATGGTGTGACCTCATCGAAAAAGCGCTCGAAGGGACAGCCCGCCCGGGTAATTAGTTTGTTAATTGATGGGGTTGACGACTGGTCTGCCCTACGTAGGTAATCGCCCTCTTCCAGTGAAACGCTCTCGATTTGATCGATATCGTCGATATTTCTTAATATTCAGGCTATGGTTAGGCGCTGACTTCCCAAAATCCACCTTTTAAGGCCTGACCCCGCACCGTAGCCATGGCCAACGCGCTCGTCCGACAGATTCCCAATACGCTCACCAGCCTGCGGCTGCTGCTGTCGATCCCGCTCTGCCTGCTAATTCTTGATGAAAGCTACAGCTTGGTACTGTGGATTGCCCTGGTTGCCGGTATCAGTGATGGTCTCGACGGCTGGCTGGCCCGGCGCCTCAATGCGACCAGTCGCTATGGGGCCATCCTCGATCCCCTGTCTGACAAGGCCATACTCAGTGGGGCCTACGCCTGTTTTGCTCTTGTCGGCCTGCTGCCCTGGTGGGTGGCGATCGTGGTGGTGGGTCGGGATATATTTATTGTTTGCGGTGCCCTGCTCTACCACACACTGTTTGGTCGTTACGAGATGGAACCCAGCAGTTGGGGCAAGGGCAGCACCTTTGTGCAGATCCTGTTTGCGCTGGCCCTGGTGGGCCAGCAGGTCGAACCGGTGTTTCCCGACCCGCTACTGGACGGCCTGGAATACCTGCTGATTTTCGCCGCCCTGGCCAGCGGTACTAACTATGCCTTGACCTGGGGAAGCAAGGCCCTGTCGCAGGGACGGCGGACCGGGTAAGTGTTATATTCTGCTTCATCTGGTACATCTTCCACAGAGGTACAGACCTGAGTCACAAGAATCCGCGCTTGCCTTCACCGGCGCGTGCATGGCACCCGCTTGAGGAGTAATCCCTACATGCAACAAGTTAAATATCTTCTCCCTGAAGATCGCATTCCCTCCCAGTGGTACAACATTCTCGCCGATTTGCCGGAGCCCATGGAGCCCCCACTCAATCCGCAGACCCTCGAGCCGGTGGGACCCGATGACCTGGCGGCCCTGTTCCCGATGCCGCTGATAATGCAGGAGGTCAGTAGTGAACGTGACATAGATATTCCCGAGGAAGTGCAGCAGTACTACCGCCAGTGGCGACCCTCTCCCTTGCACCGCGCCTACCAGCTGGAAAAAGCGCTGGATACCCCCGCCCACATTTACTACAAGTACGAGGGCTGCAGCCCGGTGGGTTCGCACAAGCTCAACACCGCCATCGCCCAGGCCTACTACAACCGTGAAGCGGGCATTAAACACATTGCAACGGAAACCGGCGCCGGCCAGTGGGGCACGGCAATGTCGCTGGCGGGCGCGGCGATGGGCATCAACATCAAGGTGTTCATGGTGAAGGTCAGCTATGACCAGAAACCCTATCGGCGCGCGATGATCGAGACCTATGGCGGTGAAGTCATCGCCAGTCCCAGCGATCAAACCCAGGCGGGGCGCGATATACTGGCACAGAGCCCGGACTCTCCGGGCAGCCTGGGTATTGCTATTTCCGAGGCAGTGGAGGTCGCCCGCTCGCGGGACGATACCAATTACAGCCTGGGCAGCGTGTTGAACCACGTTATGTTGCACCAGACGGTGATCGGCAAGGAGGCGCTTTTACAGCTGGAAATGGCGGGCGAGTATCCCGATGTCGTCATCGGCTGCTCCGGCGGTGGCAGTAACTTTGCCGGCCTCAGTTTCCCCTTTGTCGGGGAGAATCTGCGGAATGGCAAAAGCACTCGCATCATCGCGGTGGAACCCACTTCCTGCCCGACCCTGACCAAGGGCAAGTACGCCTACGACTACGGCGATGTGGCAGGATTGACCCCGATCATGAAGATGTACACGCTGGGCCACGGCTTCGTGCCGGAAGCCATTCACGCCGGGGGTCTGCGCTACCACGGCATGTCTCCCATAGTCAGCCACTTGTACCAGCTGGGCCAGATAGAGGCCCAGGCCTTTGCGCAAAATACCTGTTTCGAGGCGGGCCAGCAGTTTGCCCGGGCAGAGGGCATTGTGCCGGCACCGGAGTCCACTCATGCCATTCGTTCGGCCATCAACGAGGCACTGCGCTGCAAGGAGGCCGGCAAGGGGGAGGTCATCCTGTTCAACCTCTCCGGGCACGGTCACCTGGATATGCAGGCATACATGGATTTCAATGCCGGCTTGCTGGTGGACCACGAGTACGAGGTGGGTGAGGTGAAACACGCCCTCGAGGAACTGCCTAGCACAGCGCCGACAGGTTGAGGCAAGCCGGAATGACTATCTTCTAGTCAGGGCAATCAGTTTGGATCAGGCTCACTGATGGGTAAGCCGCCAGGGGGCCGGCTGCTGCCTCCCACCCCAGGGCGGCAAGTTCACCCTGCAGCAGGGCGGCCCATGCTTCCTCGCGGCTACGCGGCCGTTCATAAATCTCTGGCGCGTAACCCCGCTGTCGTACTTTGGACATCAGGGTACGGGCATGTTCCTCGCTGCGGAACAGGCCCAGGGAGAGATCACCCGTCAGTTTCCCCTCGCTGATCGAGAAACTATCGATGTCCTTCTGGCGCAACTCCGCGGCCAGCAGGCGCTGCTGCCGGGCGCCTCCATCCACGGGCAGGTGAACCCGGAAATCCGGTGCCGCCGCGACCCGCTGCAAAACCAGGTTGAGCTGAATACCCTGTGTGTCCAGTGCGCCTGTAAAAGCCTCGCGAGCCGCCGTCTGGTCCAGCGGCCCAGCCAGCCAACAGGTCTTCGGCGCGAGCACAGATTCGGCGATCTCCAGCGCCTGCTCGACCATCGCCTGTGCCACCTGAACCAACGCTTTCAATTCGGTACCCTGTTCGGTCGTCACCTCGGGCACATCTACCTCAACGGTAGCTGGAGCGAGCTCGGCAAGCCCGGTATTTTTCGCAAGCTCACTATCATTCACAGCGGCAGGCGGCGACAACTCTTCCAGTAAAACCAGGCGTTTGATGCCAACCGGCACGGTTTCAACGATCTGCCGTGTCTCAGTCCGCAGCCAGTAAAACAAGGCCAGGTTTGCCAGCACGAGAATAAGGATCAGCCAGCGGATCAACCGGCGATTCACGATTGCCCCGGGTGATGAGCCAGCTCTTCATTGGCCAGCAGGGCCAGGCCATCCAGCACCAGGTCTGGTGCAAGCTCCCCGTCACGATCCAGCGCTGCCTGCAAAAAAGCGCCATTGCCGCCACTGAAGTACAAACAGCCGGCATGACCCACTCGATCCAATGCCAGCGCCACTGCACCCGCCTGAGACAATAACAGGCCGTTATAAACGGCCTCCTCGGTCGATTGCCCCGGTGCCAGGTTGTCCCGTGCCGCATCGGCAAAGCGCACCCGGTCAGTATCGCTGAGCAATGCCCGCTCCATGGAATCCAGCCCGGGCAGGATATAACCGCCGAGATGGGCTCCCCGGGCCGACACAAAATCTATGGTCAGGGCACTGCCGGCATCTACCACACAAACCTCGTCACCGGCCCGATTCCAGGCCGCCAGCATGGCCAGCCAGCGATCCACTCCCATGCGCTGGGGTTGGGCATAGCTATTGCGAACCCCGCAGGCCCGCTCTGCGCTTCGCGCAAACCAGACATCCAGCCCGCTAAATTCCTGCCTGAGCAGGGCTGCCTGCTCTTCACCTGCCACACTGGCAACCCAGACCTGCTCAGGAACCTGTTCCAGTGGCGGCAGGTTCAGGCCAGCACCGCGCACAATGGCGCCGCCGTCGACAAACTCGGTGCCCTCAACCAGGCGCCACTTAAGACGGGTGTTGCCAATATCCAATTGCAGTATCAAGTATCAAGCCTCAGGCTGACTTCACCACCGTGAAGCGTTTGCACCTCGCCCCCCGCATCGAGCAGCAAGGCCCCCGCATCATTGACACCCCGGGCAATGCCCGCCATCCGCTGCGGGCCGCTGTGGACTACCACCGGACAACCCGCATAAGCATCACGCTCTGACCATCGCGCCCGCCAGGCAGCAAAGCCCTCCTGCTCAAAGGCGGGCAACATCGGTAATAACTCATCCAGCAGGGCTGCCAACAGTTCGTTTCTGCCCGGCGTTGTCCGGGTAATACGGCTGATATCTGTCCAATTCTGGTCGATCTCCTCAGCGGCGGAATCGGGCATGTTGACATTAATACCAATGCCGATTACGACCTGGCAGCTACCGGTCGTCCCGCCGACCACCTCGATCAAAATGCCACCCAGCTTGGCGCCCTGGTGAAGAATATCGTTGGGCCATTTGAGTTTCACGTCCGCCACGGCACAACGGGCCAGTGCATCCGTCACTGCCACCCCCACCGCAAGGCTCAGGCCGTCCAGTGCGGTGGCACCCCGGGCAAACTCCCAGACCACCGACAGATACAGGTTACCGGCAAAGGGGCTGACCCAGTCGCGGCCGCGTCGACCTCGCCCTGCAGTCTGCTGCTCCGCCACGCATACCAGGCCGGGTCCGACACCCGCCGCAATACGGCGCAAGGCCTCTGCATTGGTGGAATCGACAACCGATTGCAAGTCCAACTCCCTGAGTAGTGGACGACTATTGCCGGACAGGCCGGAAAGTATCTCCTCAGTTACGAGTAAATCTATGCCACTGGGCATACACAAGGTCCTCGGTGAGCCAGCCCGCATAATAACAAAATTTACCCGCTTGCCCGCCCGCTTGAAACAACCCCCGCTTGGGCCCGGGCACCAACCCGCCTACAGTTGGAGAGCATACAGATGACCGGGGAACTAACGATGTCCGCACTCAGCCATGAACAACTGACCGGCGCCGCCAACAAGCTCATTGAATACCACCGGCAGGCATCCGAAAAAAATAAATGGACCTTCTTCGTCGACGAAATGTATGCCGTCGATTGTATCTACACCTGCGAGTACGCCGGCACCATGCGGGTCGTCGCCGACGGCATCGATGAGATCAAGGCCACCCACTACGGTCGCGACATGCTGGTCGGCTGGGAGGGCTGGACCTTCCCCTACGAGGGTGTATACGTGGGTACCGACAAGCGCGTTGTCACCCACTGGCTCAATCGTGGCCCTGGCCAGCGAGCGGACGGCAGCCACTACCAGACCCCCGGCGTTTCCTTTATTACTTTTGATGACCGCAGCCAAATCGTCAGGCAATTCGACCTGTTCGATCTCGCCCACCAGATGCACTTGTGTGACGAGCTGGAAGCAGCGGGCCTGTTGTCGGCGGAACTCAAGCAAAACTGGGTATTGCCGACCAAGCAAAAGCTGCGCGACATGCTGGCAAACAACTAACAGGGAGCCTCGGAGATTTAAAACCGGCTAATCGCCGGCGAGGTGTGCCTGAATATATTTCATCGGCAACATCAAGGTCATGTCATCGATTGGAGAGGAGATAAACCCATATTTCATATAAAAGTTCGCAGCTTGCCTGGACAGCGCGTGCGTCAATACTGCCTTGGCTCCCACCTCACCCGCCACCGCCAGTGCTCGCAACAGAGCATCACGCAATAGGCCGGCGCCAGTACCCAATCCGGAAAAGTCCTCATCAACTGCTAAACGTGCCAGAATAATGACTGGTATTGGGTCTGGTGCGTTACGGGCAATATTTTTGGGAACCTCGCTTCGCTCTACGCTGCCCGCGGCTAGTGTGTAGAAGCCAATGATACGCTCATTGTTACAAACGACATGCGTTCGGCTGGAAGAAGAGAGTTGATTTTTCAGTGCCCGGTGCCGCAGCCAGTTGTCCAGCGAAGCCTCACCACTATGAAAACCTGCAGTGACATGATCACCATTAAGCGGCGCGGGTGATGTGATCAATCCCAAGGGGCTTTTTCAGCCAACAAAGCTCTCAGGGCGGGAATTTTTTCAACAGGGGCTTCTAAAGCCAGCTCAAACGCCCGCATCTTTTGCTCGTCGAGTTGAAACAAGCACTGATCCAGGAGCACCTCCTGGGCACGTTGACAGGCCGCATCTATCACAAATGTTGTGCGGTCCTGGTGGAGCAACGCGGATGCGCGGTTCAGCAGTTCTCGCTGGCCCGGCTCAACGCGCATATTTAACGATGTTGTCTTGGCCACGGCGAACTCCTATACGTGTAGCTAATAGCGTTACACTATAGTGTAGCTAATAGCGTTACACAAGCCTGGGAAGCATCAACATACTTGACGTTAACGTCAACGTAATCTATAGTTGCTCGATCTCGCCTCTGACAGACAGCCGCTATGAGTGACACCCACTGCAGTATCTCCGACCTCGCCCGGGATTTCGGCGTCACCACCCGCACCATTCGCTTCTATGAAGAGAAAGGCCTGCTGAGCCCGGTTCGCGAGGGTCAAAAACGACTCTACAAGCCCACAGACCGCGTGCGGCTTAGCCTGATCCTGCGCGGCAAACGCATCGGCCTGACCCTTGAGGAGAGCCGCGACATCATCGATATGTATGAACACGGGCAAGACAACGCCGAGCAGCTACACTCCCTGTTAGGGAAAGTCGATGAACGCCGCCAGCTATTGCAGGAGCAAATACAGGATATACAGAACATGCTGACGGAGCTGAAAGACGTTCAGACCCGCTGCGAACACGCCTTAAGCCTATTAACCACGGGAGCACCCGCATGAATACCCCCTACCCCACCCTCAATTTTGGTCTCGGCGAAGAGATCAACATGCTGCGCGATGCGGTTTACCAGATGTGCAGCAAGGAACTGGCGCCGAGGGCCGAACAAATCGACCGCGACAACGAGTTCCCCATGGATATGTGGCGCAAATTCGGCGATATGGGCCTGCTGGGGATTACCGTGGAGGAAGAATACGGCGGCAGCGGCATGGGCTACCTGGCCCACGCTGTGGCCATGGAGGAAATCAGCCGGGCTTCCGCCTCGGTGGGTCTGTCCTACGGCGCCCACTCCAATCTCTGCGTCAACCAGATCCGCAAGAACGGCAACGAGGCGCAAAAGCAGAAATACCTGCCAAAGCTGTGTACCGGTGAACATATC
>SMVA01256155.1_pt1 | contig 10742 bp, 11 predicted proteins | sample 2456451 | NCBI WGS metagenome assembly SMVA01 (sample SAMN11095933, study PRJNA526329) | marine sediment metagenome | biome: Marine sediment; feature: Surficial sediment; material: Deep marine sediment; isolation source: Hadal surficial sediment | place: Pacific Ocean | collected 2014-05 | depth...
GGATAATGACCTCCAAAAACGAGGAAGATCGCAGTTTATTAGTACTTTTGCGACCGGTTTTATTCTGGTACTCCTAGCCGGTGCCGGATTTATCGCGTTCAAAAGTTAAATGAGCAATACATTCGGTCAGCTTTTTAAAATTACCACATTTGGAGAATCGCACGGTGCTTCCATGGGTGTAATCATTGATGGATGTCCGGCCGGAATTGATATAGATGAAGATTTTATTCAATCTGAATTACAGCGACGAAAACCGGGACAATCTGCAATCACCACCCAGCGTAAAGAAGATGACCACGCCGAAATCAAATCCGGGGTATTTGAAGGAAAATCCACTGGATCACCTATAGGTATATTGATTCCAAATCTTGATGCAAAAAGCAAAGATTATGGCCACATTGCCGAAGCGTTCAGACCATCTCATGCAGACTATACCTACCAGCAGAAATATGGGATCCGTGATTATCGAGGAGGTGGCAGAAGTTCCGCACGCGAAACTGCAAATTGGGTCGCAGCAGGTGCTGTTGCAAAATTGATATTAAAGAATTATGGGATCACCATCAATGCGTACGTTTCTGCCGTTGGAGAACTTAAGCTGAAAATCCCCTATTCTGATCTCAGTTTTAAGGAAATTGAAAGCAATATAGTCCGATGTCCAGACCCTGAAATGGCATCCAAAATGGAGACATATATTAAGGAGATAAAAAAACAAGGAGATACAGTTGGAGGACAAATAACTTGTGTGATCCAAAATGCACCGGTAGGGCTGGGAGAACCTGTTTTTAACAAACTTCATGCGGCGCTTGGTCATGCCATGTTGAGCATAAACGCCGTGAAAGGTTTTGAATATGGGTCCGGTTTTGCCGGTAGCCAGCGAAAGGGATCGGAACAAAACGATATTTTCGTCAATGACGAGGGTATAAAAACAAAAACAAATAACTCCGGAGGAATTCAGGGTGGAATTTCGAATGGGGAAGATATTTATTTTAATATAGCATTCAAGCCTGTAGCTACATTAATGATAGATCAGGACAGCGTAAACTTAAAAGGAGAAAATGTAACAGTTTCCGGAAAAGGACGTCATGATCCTTGCGTTGTTCCGCGAGCTGTGCCTATTGTTGAATCCATGGCGGCATTGGTGATCACAGACTTTGTATTACTAAGCCAATCAATTAAATTGGACGGCTTATAGGACAGAACATGAAAAAATTTCCACTCCATACCAAAATATTAATAGGAATGACTTTGGGTTTGATATTCGGCATGGTCGCTATTCAATCCGAAGTTGTTTCATCATTCACAATTGACTTTATAAAGCCTTTCGGGACCATTTTCATTCGAGCACTTAAAATGGTGGCTGTTCCCTTGGTACTCGCCTCTCTTATTATCGGAGTTGCCAATATTGGCGATATATCTAAATTATCAAGAATGGGAGGGAAAACATTGTCAATTTTTATTATAACCACCATCATATCCATTGCCATAGGATTAGGACTTGTTGCACTCATGAAACCGGGCCACAAACTGCCTGAAGAAACCCGCCAAAATCTCATGGCGCTTTATGATGAAAATGCCGAAAGTAAAATCGATGTAGCTGAAAAAGTTGGAGCACGGGGCCCACTGCAACCGCTCGTTGAAATGGTTCCGGACAACATTTTTATGTCCGCGACACAGAATAGTCGAATGCTTCAAGTTGTGTTTTTTGCTTTACTGGTTGGAGTTGCGCTGCTTCAGATACCAAAAAAGAAAGGTAAAACTGTACTGAAATTTTTTAACGGGCTGAATGAGGTAATTATAAAGATTGTCCAATACATAATGTTTGTTGCACCATATGGGGTTTTCGCCCTCATTGCATCACTAATTATAGAAATTGCAGGAGATGATCCGAGCAAAGCCTGGGAGCTGCTCTATGCCTTGCTTTGGTACACAGTAACAGTAATTCTGGGATTCTTAGCCATGGTGGTCCTTATTTATCCCATGTTGATAAAGTATTTTTCAAAAATGAAATACATGGATTTTTTGAAAGGGATACGTCCAGCCATGCTCCTTGGATTTAGCACAAGCTCCAGTACCGCCACTTTGCCCGTAACGATGGACAGGGTAGAAAAACATCTGGGTGTTTCTGAAGAAGTCAGCAGTTTCGTTCTTCCTCTTGGTGCCACCATTAACATGAACGGTACAAGTTTGTACCAGGGTGTTTCTGCCGTTTTTATCGCCCAGGCAATGGGACTTGAATTATCTTTGAGCTCTCAATTAATTATAGTGCTAACTGCTACTTTGGCAGCTATTGGTACTGCAGGAGTTCCGGGTGCAGGATTGGTAATGTTGGTAATCGTTTTGGAGGCAGTCGGAATTCCGGCAGCTGGCATTGCCTTGATCATGGCTCCCGAACGAATTCTTGATATGATCCGCACAATGGTTAATATTACCGGAGATGCCACCGTATCGGTGGTTGTTGCATCTACTGAAAATGAATTAGATGTAGATATTGCAAAGCAGCATGCCAGTGATTAATAATTATATTTTTAAAGATTTGAAACAAAAATGAAAAAATTCCCAATTCATATAAAAATACTTTTTGGGCTGATCCTTGGGATTATCTGGGCATTCATTTCCAGCTACGCCGGGTGGAATGCATTTACTATCAATTGGATTGATCCTTTTGGAACAATCTTTATCCGGTTACTTAAGTTTATTGCCGTACCTCTGGTTTTGTTCTCAATTATTGGTGGTATTGCCAACCTGAGTGACGTTTCAAAACTTGGGCGTTTGGGAGGTAAAACCTTACTCGCCTATGGATTTACAACGGTTTTATCGGTGGCAATCGGGTTACTTTTTGTTAATGTCGTAAAACCCGGTAACCAGATGGATGAGAGTCAAAGGATTCAGAACAGGCTCTCCTTCGAATTATGGCTTCAGGATAATGAAATGCCTGTCCCGGATGGCAAATCCTTTCTCAATGACCCCGCCTATAATGATTACCTGTCGGAATCACAAAAGGCCAACAAACTTTCACCCGAACAGGAAGCTGACTTAGAAGAAAAAATGGGAGCTGCAGCTGAGCAAACAGAAAGTAGCCCTTTGAAATTTTTTGTAGAGATGGTTCCGGAGAACATTCTATCATCTATTTCGAACAATCAACTTATGCTTCAGGTGATCTTTTTCGCTATCTTTTTTGGGATCACACTTGTCCTCCTCCCGAAAGATAAATCAGCTCCCGTCATCGGATTTATTAATGGAATGAATTCGGCTTTTGTGAAAATGGTGGAACTGGTGATGAAAGTTGCACCCTTTTTTGTGTTTGCCCTGCTTTCCGGGGTAATCGCAAAAATGGCAGATACACCTGCAGAAGTCGGTCAAATCTTTTATGGACTGGGATACTATGCACTTACACTATTAGCAGGTCTTGGATTTATTGTGTTCGTGGTTTATCCACTGATCATAAAAATATTCGTTCGTAAAATCTCCTACAAAGAGTTCTTTAGAAACATGTCCCCCGCGCAGTTCCTTGGATTTTCTACTAGCTCAAGTGCTGCTACGTTACCTGTCACTATGGAGTGTGTGGAAGATAATATGGGAGTCTCGAAGAGCATCTCTAGTTTTGTATTGCCCATAGGTGCCACAGTAAATATGGATGGCACAAGCCTGCACCAGGCAGTTGCAGTTATCTTTTTAGCACAGCTGCACATGGTAGATTTAAGCATCGGTCAACAACTAACCATTGTTTTTACGGCATCTCTAGCATCAATTGGGGCCGCGGCTGTACCCAGCGCGGGATTGATAATGATGATTATCGTGCTGCAGTCCGTTGGTCTTAACCCCGCCTGGATAGCTATAATATTCCCAATTGATCGCCCGCTCGATATGGCGCGTACAGTTGTGAATATTACCGGAGATGCAACAGTGTCAACAATAATTGCTAAATCAGAGGGTGAGTTAAACAAATATGTGTAACGTCTTAAGCTAAATTCAGTTAACTTTGTTATTTAGAACAATTCTAAACAACGTTTGGATTAAATTGATTTAGTATGGAAGGTTACGATAAGGAACAACTCTACAAACGAACTATTAATTTATATTTGGAATCAAACCCAAATCCCAATTCGCTAAAGTTTGTTGTAAACTTTATTCTCATTAAAGAGGGAGAAAGTTTTGATTTTTCGGATGCAATATCTGCAAAAAGATCTCCTTTAGCTCTTGAGTTATTTAAGCGGCCGGAAGTTGATCGGGTATTTTTCATGAATAACTTTATTACGATCACAAAAAAAGAAGAAATAGAATGGGATGACATTCGTGAAGACCTGAAAGTATTCATCAAGGATTATCTTGAAAATGACAAGCCTCTTCTGGATGAAGAATACGAAGAAAACCAAATCGATAATGAAGTTGAGAATGACTCTGAAGAAGTAACTAAAATTAAGAGCATTCTGGATGAATATATCAAACCTGCGGTAGAGTCAGATGGTGGAGCCATCATATTTGATTCCTTTGAAAAGGGCGTTGTGAAAGTACAGCTTCAGGGTTCTTGTAGTGGATGCCCTTCCTCTACATTGACTTTGAAATCAGGGATTGAAAACCTTCTGAAGAGTATGATGCCGGAGGTTCAGTCTGTTGAGGCCGAGAGTATCTAGCTTTCTGCTTGAATCACCTTGCTCGATTTACTTTTGTTGGATACAAACACGCCAATAAGTATCAGGCACATTCCCATATATTGAAAAATGGTGATCGTTTCACCATCCAGAACTCCCCACAGAATGGCAACAATTGGGATCAGGTAGGTAACAGAACTTGCAAACACAGGTGATGTGATGTGTACTAATTTATTAAACAAGGTAAGAGCAATGGCTGTACCCATGACACCAAGAAGTACCACAGCTCCTAAAGCCCACAAAAAGGGAGGTTCCATTTTAATCACACGTACAAAATCAGTTGCACCAAACAGGTAAAATATTGCAATTGGTCCTACAATTACGAGAGAGGCACTCGTAATTGTTATAGCATCCAGATCAGGCAATTTATATTTTATCAGGTTCAAGTTGAATCCATAACAAACAGTTGCACCAACAACCAGTAATCCGTAAAGGTTAAATCCAGCTGAACCAACACCGGATATAACAAGTAGCATGGTTCCTCCAAAGCCAATCGCTAATCCTACTAAAGTCATCCACTTAACACGCTGAGTAAAAATTACTGAACCAATAATAATTACCCAAAGTGGTGTAAGCGCATTTAAAACTCCCGCGGAAGAGCTATCAATTTTTGTCTGAGCAAATGCAAATAAAAATGCGGGGATAAGACTACCGGAAAATCCAATGGAAATCAAGGAACCTATGTGCTTCTTTTTAACTCGTTTTAACGTGAATATCGCGGGAATGGTTAAAAATATAGCAGCTGAAAATATTCTAAGCGAAGCAACTTGTTCCGGGTCGAAATACAAAAGTCCCTTTTTTATTAGAATAAAGGAACTACCCCAGATAAGAGAAATTATTCCCAGTAAAACCCATGCCAGGGCAGGTGGCTTTTCGCCCATCAACCTGGTACGTTTATTTGGAAAGTCTCTTCAATCTCATCAAGGAGTTCTAATAATCTATCCACCTTGTCAGTAAGAATCAATTGAGTTCTGAAGGGTTTAAAATCGGGAATTCCTTTAAAGTATGTAGTGTAATGTCTTTTCATTTCATTGATCCCGGTACGTTCTCCTTTCCATTCCAAAGAAAACTTAAGATGCTTTTTCACTACCGACACGCGTTCGGAAATATCAGGACCATCCAAAATTTCACCTGTTTTTAAAAAGTGCTTTATATCTCTGAAAATCCATGGATTGCCTATGGCTGCCCTTCCAATCATGATGCCATCAACCATATACTTATTTTTATATTCGGCAGCTTTTTGCACAGAGTCAATGTCTCCATTTCCGAAAACTGGAATATGTATAGATGGATGATTCCTGACGTCAGCAATATGTTGCCAATTTGCTTCACCCTTATACATCTGAGCCCTTGTTCTACCGTGTATGGTTAGTGCTTTAATGCCCACATCCTGCAGCCGTTGAGCCACTTCCAGGATTCTGACTGAGTTTTCATCCCACCCGAGCCTCGTCTTTACAGTTACAGGCAACGAAACTTGTTTCACAATTTCTTTCGTCATCTTCTGCATTTTGGGTAAATCCAATAAAATTCCGGCTCCCGCACCTTTTCCTGCCACTTTTTTCACGGGGCAGCCATAATTTATATCCAGTAATTCCGGATTGGATCTTTCAACTACTGCAGATGCCAGACGCATTGATTCAATTTTATCCCCAAAAATCTGGATTCCTACAGGTCTTTCATTATCAAAAATGTCCAGCTTATGCACACTCTTTCTTGCATCGCGAATTAATCCTTCAGCTGAAATAAATTCCGTGTACATCATGTCCGCCCCCTGATCTTTACAAACAGCTCTGAATGGAGGATCACTTACATCTTCCATTGGAGCAAGCAAGAGCGGGAATTCTCCCAACGATATGTTTCCAATATTTACCATTACCACATAATAATTTTGCAAAGAAAAGTAACCTGTCCTCAAAATTCAATTTTTAAGTTAATTTTGAGCCCATGATAAAATCTCCAATGAGTCCAAACTGGGAAATGGTAACCCCTAAACTGTCATTGTTTTTGGTATTGACCATTGCCATATTTGGATTCTTTGCAATAGGACCATTCCTTTCACTTCTCGTTGCCATTCCTTTTTACCAGGGCTCAATTACGGATATGATGAATGCGTTTACCAATCCGGTTTCGCATCCGGATATCAAAAATATAATGATGCTCGTTCAAGGATTAAGCATGTTTTTGGCATTTATCGTTGCGCCTTATTTATATTCCCGGCATTTTTTACGTCTATCAACTAAAGACATGTTTGGAAATGAAGCTCCCACACCAAAAATTACATTGCTGGTTTTGATGATCGTGATTGTATTTATGGTAGCAAACAGTATTTTTATTGAATGGAATCAAAATGTACAATTACCTGAGGTATTCGGCGGATTTGAGCGATGGGCAAAAGGAATAGAAAACACAGCGGAAGAAATTACCTTGTTCCTGACCAGGTTCAATGGAATTTCTGATTTTTTAATAGCACTTTTTGTTATCGCCATTATACCGGCAGTGGGAGAAGAACTGGTGTTCAGAGGCCTGATCCAAAATCATATCCAGATAATTACGAAAAATATTCATATTGCAATTTGGGTCTCTGCTTTTATATTCAGTTTTTTTCATTTCCAGTTTTATGGCTTTGTTCCACGTTTGTTTCTTGGTGCAATGTTTGGATACCTGTATGTCTGGTCGGGAAACATTATCTATCCAATGATTGCTCATTTCGTAAACAATGGGTTTACGTTATTAATGATTTATTTCTACCATACAGGGGCAATTGAGTTTGATATTGAATCAACTGAGTCAGTTCCGCTTACAAATGTGCTGGTATCTATGGTTGTATGCGCAGTTCTGCTATATTTGTTTGAGTCATATTTCAGGAAAAAAATATCGAATGAGCAATTGGAAGACGGTTTACAAATCTGAAACTGAGCATAGAGCCAGAATAGTAAATGATGTACTGGAAAAATCAGGGATTCATTCAGTTATTTTAAATAAAAGAGATAGCAGTTATAACAATTTTGGAAATTATGAGGTATCTGTAAATCCTGATAACATCCTGGAAGCAATTAAGATCATATCTGATGAAATTACTTTTGAGTAGATATGATGATTTAACCCAACGGATAATAACTGCCTTTTTTGGTGCATTCATAATCATACTTGCAATTACCTGGGGGGAGTGGACTTTCTTCGGGATATTCCTGTTTATTTCAATTTTTACCCAGCTTGAATTTTATAAACTTCTAAAACTTGATGATATGACGCCCCTCATATCCTGGGGAACCATGGCGGGAATCAGTGTGTACATTATCCTTTTTGCGGAACAAAGCATGGACATCCCAAGTAAATATTATTATTTGGCACTTCCCGTAGTATACATAGCCTTTCTTATCAAACTCTATAAAAAATCAGATGCAAAACCTTTTACCAACATCGGATTAACTTTCCTGGGTATTATTTATGTCGCCTTACCATTTGCACTTTTTCACTTACCTGCTTACTATACAGGATCCTATACCTATGAAATTGTGCTAGGTATAATTTTAATACAATGGGCAAGTGATACAGGAGCCTTTTTTGCGGGGATCAGGTTTGGAAAACGCAAATTATTTGAACGGGTGAGTCCTAAAAAATCCTGGGAAGGGTTTATGGGGGGAATGATGGTGGCTCTTGCCATGAGCTGGGTTTGTTTTCAATACTTAGGGGTACTCTTTTCCTGGCAGTGGCTCGGAATTGGTATTATCATTTCCATTGTCGGGACATATGGTGACCTTGTTGAATCTTTATTTAAAAGAAGTATGGAAATAAAGGATTCAGGAACTTCAATCCCAGGTCATGGTGGATTTTTAGATCGTTTTGACAGCCTTCTTTTATCTCTTCCTTTCATCGCAACATTTCTAAAAATATTCTAATTAAGATATCCGAATATTCAAAAGTAATTTAACTTTGCAATCGTTTTAAATTAGCTGAAAATACCATAATGGGTTACATAGAACCGGCTCCAATTGTTGATCATGAGAATCCTTTTGAATCAATGATGTCGAGGTTTAAAATTGCCTCTGAAATCCTGGGGCTAGATGGAGAAATCTATAACGTATTAAAAACCCCTGTAAAACAAGTGATCGTTTCCCTTCCAGTTACCATGGATGATAGTTCGATCAAAGTTTTCGAAGGATTCAGGGTAATTCACTCAAATATTCTGGGACCTTCAAAGGGGGGAGTGAGATATGATCTTGGCGTTCACCTGGATGAAGTAAAAGCGCTGGCAGCCTGGATGACCTGGAAGTGTGCCGTTGTTGATATCCCTTTTGGGGGTGCAAAGGGAGGAATTGTCTGCAATCCCAGGGAAATGTCGGCAGGAGAAATAGAACGATTGACACGGGCATATACCCTTTCAATGATTGAAATATTTGGACCAGACCGGGACATTCCTGCTCCCGATATGGGCACCGGCCCAAGAGAAATGGCCTGGATGATGGACCAATATTCTCGTGCGGTTGGTCATACAACAAATGCAGTTGTGACAGGTAAGCCTCTTGTTCTTGGAGGTTCACTCGGAAGAACTGAGGCTACTGGTCGCGGGGTAATGGTAACGGCATTATCAGCAATGGAAAAACTTAAAGTAAATCCCTATGGCGCAACATGTGCCGTTCAGGGATTTGGAAATGTAGGTTCATTTGCAGCATTGCTGCTCGAAGAACGAGGAGTGAAAATCACTGCAGTAAGTGATCTGTCAGGTTCATTCGTAAATGAATCAGGGCTTGACATTGCAGGAGCAATTGAATATAGAAATAAGAACAAGGGGTCCCTTGATGGATTTGAAGGGGCAGATAAGATAGACGGAAATAGCATTCTTCTGATGGATGTAGACGTTTTAATCCCTGCCGCAACAGAAGATGTGATTACCAGTAAAAATGCTGATAAGATTAAAGCTAAAATAATTGTTGAAGGAGCAAATGGCCCGACATCAGCGAAAGCAGATTCGATTATTAATGATAAAGGAATATTTGTTGTTCCGGATATACTTGCCAATGCCGGTGGTGTTACTGTCTCTTATTTTGAGTGGGTACAAAATCGGTTGGGATACAAATGGACGCGGGAACGGGTAAACAGGAGATCTGACAGGATTATGAAAGACGCATTTGAAAAGGTTTATCGAATTTCTGAAAAATACAAAGTGTCATCACGTATTGCTGCTTATATGGTTGCTATTGATAAAGTGGCACAAACGTATCGTTATCGGGGGGGGTATTAATCAGCTGGAATGACAATCCATAAGGAAGGACATAAAATACTATTCTACTTGTTGATGGTTTTATTTGCGATCAATGGAGGTGCATATTATCTCTCTCTGTCAGAAATTGTTATCAATAGCCTATTGATTGGTTCCACCGTATTATATATTTTAATTCTCCAGTTTTTCCGAAATCCGCGGGTTTCAGTTACACTTGATGATAACCTCATTTATGCCCCCGCTGATGGGAAAATAGTTGTAATCGAAAAAACCTACGAATCAGAATATTTTGATGATGAGCGCATTCAGATTTCTATTTTCATGTCACCGATAAATGTACACGTCAATCGTGCACCTATGGCTGGCATTGTAAAGTATTTTAAATACCATCCCGGAAAATACCTCGTTGCCTGGCACCCAAAATCTAGTACGGAAAATGAGCGGACGACCATGGTGCTTGAATACAAAAACGTTCAACTTCTCGTCAGGCAAGTTGCAGGTGCTGTGGCAAGAAGGATTAAGTGGTATGTGCAGGAAGGTCAGCCAATTGTTCAGGGACAGGAATATGGATTTATTAAATTCGGATCACGTCTGGATGTGTATCTTCCGCTCGATGCGGAAATTGTTTGCTCAATAAATGAAACAACTAAAGGCGGTATAACAGTTTTAGCAAGATTGAAAAAAGCAGAAAATCAAGAAGGTTGAGAGGGTTGAGAGGGTTAAATTTACTTAATCACCAACCTCGCAATCAGATTACAAATTTCTTCCAGAAACTTTTTATCCAATTCATCAAATTCTGAAAGCTGATTACTGTCAATATCAAGAATAAGTTGAACATTTCCATCTTTGATCACAGGTACGACAATCTCAGA
>SMVA01256832.1_pt1 | contig 10739 bp, 10 predicted proteins | sample 2456451 | NCBI WGS metagenome assembly SMVA01 (sample SAMN11095933, study PRJNA526329) | marine sediment metagenome | biome: Marine sediment; feature: Surficial sediment; material: Deep marine sediment; isolation source: Hadal surficial sediment | place: Pacific Ocean | collected 2014-05 | depth...
TTCAACGGCAAAAATTTCAACATCCTCTTCGAGGAACGCGGCAAACAAGCCGATGGCGTTTGACCCCCCGCCGACACATGCCACCAGGGTATCTGGCAGGCGACCTTCGGCTTCGTTCATTTGCTCATACGCTTCACGCCCGATTACGGTCTGAAAATCGCGCACCATTTTTGGGTAGGGATGCGGGCCGGCGACTGTCCCGATGATATAAAAGGTACCTTCTACGTTGGCGACCCAATCCCGCAGGGCTTCGTTCATGGCATCTTTTAGGGTTTTCGAGCCTGAAGAGACCGGCCTCACCTCGGCGCCCAGAAGCCGCATGCGGAAAACATTGGGGGATTGGCGCTCAATGTCGCGTTCGCCCATAAAAATGGTGCAGGGCAAGCCAAAACGGGCAGCAACGGTTGCGGTGGCAACGCCGTGCTGACCGGCGCCGGTTTCGGCGATGATCCGGGTTTTACCCATGCGCTTTGCCAATAATATCTGACCGATCGTGTGGTTAATCTTGTGGGCGCCGGTGTGGTTCAATTCGTCCCGCTTAAAATAAATCTTGGCGCCACCAAGGTGTCCGGTCAGCCGTTCGGCAAAATAAAGCGGGCTGGGGCGGCCAACATAGTGTTTTAAAAAATAATCGAGTTCTTTTTGAAACGAGGGATCTTTTGTTGCCGCCTCATAGGCCTCTTCAACCTTGAGCACCAGGGGCATCAGGGTTTCAGGGATAAATCGGCCACCAAATATCCCAAAGAAGCCATCCTGATCGGGACCGTCCAGGAAATTTGTTTTCGATCTGCTATTTTTTTTGGCCATAGGTAACCTTTTTACAAATCTGCCGCCCGTTCTAAAAATTTCTGGATCAAGGCGGGGTCTTTATGGCCCGGTGTTTGCTCTACTCCAGAAGAAACGTCAACCTCTCTTGCGCCAGATTGGGCAACCGCCGCCATCAAATTTTCGTCATTCAGACCCCCCGATAACAGCCAGGGCAGTGAAAAAATTTCGCCCTTCAGCAAGGCATGATCAAATCTCCGGGCATTTCCCCCGGGACGGGTATCGCCGGGGGCCCGGGCCGAATCAAACAAAAGCATATCGGCAATACCCCCATATTGATGTGCCATCTTCAGGTCTGCTGGGCCGGACAAGGCAATGGCCTTGATCACCGGCTTGCCAAATTTTTGTTTAATTTCCCTAACCCGGGCCGGGGTCTCGGCGCCGTGGAGTTGCAGCATATCCAGGGGAACGTGGGCCAAAACCGCTTCAAGTCCGGCATTGCCGGGGTCGACAAAAACCCCAACCTTTTTCACTTTATCCCCCGCCAAGGTGGCCAGGCTTGCCGCGACTTCGATTTCCAGAAAACGCGGCGAGGGCGGAAAAAAGACCAGGCCAATATAACTGGCGCCATGGTGAAGGGCAGATTTCAGGGCACTTTCATTGGTGATGCCGCAGATTTTAACTTTAAGCGTCATGACTAGGAGGAAAGGCTGGCGGCAATATCAGCAGCCGCCTTTACGGGATCAGCGGCGCCGGTGATGGCACGGCCAATCACCAGATAATCAGCACCCTGGGCAATCGCCTGCGGCGGGGTCATGACCCTTTTTTGATCGCCTTTGGCAACTCCGGCAGGGCGTATGCCGGGCACCACCAATGTCAGGTCATTGCCAAATTCTTTCCTGAGAGACGCTACTTCAAAGGATGAACAAACCACCCCCCCAAGGCCACATTTAAGCGCAAGGGCGGCCAGGCGCTTAACCTGATCTACGGTTTTGGCGGCAACCCCGATATCGCGTAAATCTTCATCGCCCAGACTGGTCATAACCGTCACCCCCAGGAGCAAGGGCTTTTCTGAATACCCTTCTGCCGCTACAGCGGCGGCGGTCATCATCGCTGCGCCGCCGGCGGTATGAATGGTGATCATTGCCGGGCTAAGGGGTGCCAGCGCCCGGACCGCCCCAGCCACGGTATTGGGAATATCATGAAGCTTGAGATCAAGAAAAACCGGCAGGCCACATTCATTGATCTTCCTTACGCCCGCAGGGCCATGCCCTGAAAAAAATTCAAGGCCGACCTTTAGACCGCCAACTGTTTCTTTAAGCGACAGACCCAATTCCAGGGCCCCCTGGAGGTCGGTTGTATCCAGCGCGCAGAAAATTTTCTTGTGGTTTGGTGTGCTCATAAAGCCTCCGGGACACTGGCATAAAGAGACTAATCGCCTTTGGCAAGCTTTCTTGGTTTGGCCCCACCACCTTCGGTGTAATCTTTTTGGTCAACTTTGGCCGGTTTTTTATCCAGCTCGCTTTCCAGGTCATCCACTTCGGTGGCAAGCCGCGAGGTTTCCTTTTTGGCGCTGCGCATTTCAGAAAAATGACGCACCCCGCGGTACGCGGTTATCAAACCGGCCAATGCCATGCCAATAAAAATTCCGCCGAAGAAAACAAAAAATAAAGGCACCTCTGGAATTTCCGCTGGAAAAGGCCAAAGGCTGAGGGTGACCGATTGGCGATTAGCGACAGCAAAAATAATCAACACCAGTGACAAGGTCAAAAGCGGAATAGATTTAAAAAACTTCATCGGAAAACCTCAAACGTTTTTCAGGGATTTGATAATGACGTTGTAAAAGGAAAGAGGCCGGCAAACAAGCGGCAGGGTGCGGATAGTATTATTTTCCATTCAGGCGTTCGCGCAAGTCTTTACCGGTTTTGAAGTGCGGGGTGAATTTTGCCTCAACCTGAACCGCCTCCCCGGTTTTGGGATTGCGGCCGATCCGGGCCTTGCGTTCCTTGACCGAAAAAGCGCCAAAGCCGCGAAGCTCAACCCGTTCGCCACGTTCAAGAGCCTCGGTGATTGTCGAGAAAAAGGTGCTGACAATCCGCTCTATGTCCCGCTGGTACAGGTGCGGGTTGATCCTGGACAGTTTAGCAATGAGTTCAGATTTGATCATAAGCTATGGTGCAAATAATGGCTAAAAGCCAAAAACCCCTCTTGATGCATTCATTTCAGACATCAAAACCTGCCAAAGCCAACCTCTGGCGTCAAGGGTAAGAAACCTTAAATTCGTTTTTTTTATCAATATGTTGCAAGAAAACGCACGAAAGTGGGAAAACCATAAAAAAACCGGGAGAAGATTATCTAAAAACCTTCTCCCGGCTGAAACTTTGAAAACTTTTTACTTTTTCTTTGATTCTTTTTTAGCCCCGGTTTTTTTGGCTGCTTTTTTGGCGGGAGCCTTTTTAGCCGCGGCCTCTTTTTTCGGGGCGGTTTTTTTGGCGGGAGCTTTCTTCGGCTCTTTTTTCCCGGCAGCTTCCTTTTTCGGAGCCGCTTTTTTGGCTGGGGTTTTCTTGGCTTCACCCTTTTTGGGGGCTGCCTTTTTGGCTGGAGCTTTTTTGGCTTCACCCTTTTTGGGAGCTACCTTTTTAGAGGTTGCCGCTTTGGTTTCAGGGGCTTTGGCCGCCTTTTTGGCCTTGGTTTCCTTCTTGGCAGGCTTGGCGGTGGTTTTGCTTTCCTTCAACGCCGCGCCAAGAATATCACCAAGCGATGCACCGGAATCAGAAGAGCCGTACTGGGCCACCGCCTGTTTTTCCTCCCTAATTTCCAGGGCCTTGATCGACAGGCTAACCTTGCGGTTGGATTTATCAACATTGGTTACCATGGCATCAACCTTTTCGCCGACAGCGAACCGATCAGGGCGCTGGTCGTTGCGGTCCCGGCTAAGGTCGTTTTTGCGGATAAACCCATGCAGCCCGGTATCGCCGATAGCAAGTTCAACCCCGCCATTATTTACCTGCGAAACGGTGCCGGTGATAACCTCACCCTTTTTGGTTTTGGCAAAAACAGAGAAAGGATCCCCGCCGAGCTGTTTAATACCCAGGCTGATGCGTTCTTTTTCAGAATTGATATCAAGGATGATGGCTTTAACCATGTCGCCTTTTTTATATTCAGCGATCGCCTGGTCGCCGGAGCGGTTCCAATCAAGATCAGAAAGATGGACCATGCCATCAAGATCATCATTAATACCGATGAAAAGTCCAAACTCGGTGATGTTTTTGACCGTACCTTCAACTTTTGAACCAACCTTGAAATCCTTCGAGAAAGAATCCCAGGGGTTATCGGTGCATTGCTTAAGGCCCAGTGAAATGCGGCGTTTTTCCGGATCAATTTCCAGCACCATAACCTCAACTTCCTGCGAGGTGGATACCATTTTTCCGGGGTGGATATTTTTCTTGGTCCAGGACATTTCGGAAACGTGAACCAAGCCTTCAATCCCGTTACCCAGTTCAATGAAAGCACCGTAATCGGTGATGTTGGTAACAACCCCCTTGACCTTTGTTTTCAGCGGGAATTTCTTCACCACATCCTCCCACGGATCATCAAGCAATTGTTTGATACCCAGGCTGATACGCTGGGTTTCGGGATTGATGCGGATAATCTTGACGTCAATGGTATCGCCGATTTTCATAATTTCTGACGGATGTCCCATACGGCTCCACGCCATATCGGTTAAATGCAACAGGCCGTCGACGCCACCCAGGTCTACAAAAGCCCCGTATTCGGTAATGTTTTTAACAATCCCTGGCAGAACCTGGCCTTCTTCCATGTTTGCCATCAATTCGGCGCGTTGTTCGGCGCGCTCTTCTTCCAGAAGCGCCCGTCTGGAGACAACAATGTTGCCGCGTTTGCGGTCCATTTTCAAAATCTGGAAATTAAGCGGTACATTCATCAATGAATTCATGTCTCGCAGCGGCCGGACATCCAGCTGGCTGCCAGGCAGAAACGCAACAGCACCGGAAAGATCAACGGTAAAGCCACCCTTGACGCGGCCAAAGATTACCCCTTCGACAACCGCTTCATCATTGTAGGATTTTTCCAAAAGTTCCCAGGCTTCTTCACGGCGCGCGCGTTCGCGTGACAGCATCGCTTCGCCTTGGGCGTTTTCCAGGCGCTCGACAAAAACGTCAATGGTATCGCCCTCTTTGACCTCGGTCTTGACCCCGGGAGCGCCGAATTCATGCAACGGGATACGGCCTTCTGACTTCAGCCCGACATCAACCAGGGCGAAATCGGCGCCAATGGAAATAACGGTTCCCCTGACCACGCGGCCTTCAAATTTTTCTTCATCTTTATGAATTTCTTTTAGGAGGGCTTCAAAATCCTCCCTGGTGGGGGAGTATTGTTTTTCGTTAGACATGTATTTTTACCTATAAAAAATTTCTGGCCAGCCGGTTGTCTCCAGCGGTCTTCCCTAAAGGCAGGCGCCTTTAGGGCCAGAGGTTTCAATTAAGGCGAACAGGTTTTCTGTGCCGCCCGGTTACAGTTTTTGAAAAAGTCCGGTTTTATTTAGAATCACCAAAGCCTTTTCGAATGCGCCGTCTATATCTAAATTTGTCGTATCTAGCAAGTGGGCATCTTGCGCAGGCTTTAAAGGTGATATTTCACGGGTTTCATCGCGCGCGTCACGATCTTGCACGGCTTTCAGAATTTGGCCCGGATCAACAGGTTTTCCGCGGGTTTCAAGTTCAAGGAGGCGGCGGCTGGCGCGGATTTCCGGGCTGGCGGTGATAAAAAATTTTATATCCGCGTTTGGGCAAACAACGGTGCCAATGTCGCGGCCATCGATGACAACACCTTTTTTACCTCCTGGCGGGTTTTTTGCAAAATTTCGCTGAAATGCCAGAAGCTCAGCCCGGACATCGGGTAGTGCTGCAACCAATGAGGCAATTTTCCCAGTTTTTTCATCACGCAGGTCAGGGTTGTCCAGGGTATCAAAATCAAGGGTTTGGGCGGCGGCTTTGGCGGCCGCAACATCGCTTGGGTCTTTTTTTTGCATGATTAATGACAGCGCCACCGCCCGGTACAAAGCACCGGTATCCAGGTGGGCAAACCCTAAATATTCTGCCAGGCGCTTGGCCAGCGTGCCTTTGCCCGAAGCTGATGGTCCATCGATGGTAATAATCATTCCGCATCCTTAATGTTCGCGCCCAGACCGGTCATCAGCTTAGCAAAGCCCGGGAAACTTGTAGATATACTTTCTGCACCCCTGACTGTGACCGGGTTCCTGGCCCTTAAACCCAAAACCAGAAACGCCATGGCAATACGGTGATCATGGTGGGCATCGATCATGCCGCCACCCGGGACCATACCGCCCAAACCCTTGATTTTAAGGCCGTCAGATAACTCCTCGACCTCAACCCCATTGGCGGTCAAGCCCTGGGCCATTTCTTTTAGGCGGTCGCTTTCTTTCAAGCGCAATTCCTGAAGGCCGCGAAACTCGCTGATGCCCTTGGCCAGGGCTGCGGCGACAAAAAGGATTGGAAATTCGTCTATCATCCGCGGTGCTATGGCCGCACTGGTTTTAATCCCGGAAAGGCTTGAATGCCCTGCCAAAAGGTCTGCCACTGGCTCACCCGAACAGTTTTTTTGGTTTGTCATTTCTATGTTTGCCCCCATGGTGGCCAGGACATCCAGCAGGCCGGTCCGCAGCGGGTTCACGCCAACGTTTTTAAGGGTAATTTTTGAACCGGGGACTGTCAGGGCGGCGACAATAAGAAAAGCCGCCGCAGAAAAATCTCCCGGGATAACCAGACTCTGGGGCCGCAGGACCGGCCGGCCCTTTATGATCACCTTAACAGAGCCATTATCCCCGGTTTCCTTCAGGATTTTAGCGCCAAACCCGGCCAAGAGGCGCTCAGTATGATCGCGGGTTGGCAACCTTTCGACAACCGATGTTTCGCCCGCCGCCCCCAGCGCTGCCAAAAGAATGGCAGATTTGACCTGGGCCGATGGGACTTTTGAAACATAATCTATAGCCCGAAGGTTGGCGCTGCCGGTCAGGGTAAACGGCAAGGTTGTCGCCCCTTTGGGGTCGACCATTGCCCCCATATCACATAAAGGGGCAAGAATCCGGGCCATTGGCCGGGTGACCAGCGAGGAATCACCGGTGATCCGGACAGCAAAAGGGCAGCCGGCCAGAAGACCCATCATTAATCGCGCCCCGGTACCCGAATTGCCAAAATCAAGCGGCACCTTGGGTGGTTTAAGCCCCCCCGTGCCGACGCCCGCGACCTGAAAGTTCGTCAAATTTTTTTTAATTTTTACCCCAAGGGCGGCAAGCGCCTTTTTAGTATTCAAAACATCTTCTGATTCCAAAAGACCCTCAATTTGGCTCATTCCCGGGGCCAGGGCGGCCAATAATAATGCTCGGTGAGAGATCGATTTATCGCCTGGAATCCTTGCCTTGCCAATGAATTTAGAAGATGATTTTGAAACAAGTGTGGTCATTATGGCTCTTTTGAGTTCCTTGTTTTTTAAAAAAAATTAACCCGCGGCGCTTTTAGGTTTTGACAGAAGCCAAACTTCATGGCAAGGGAAGCGCCAACCCGATATTGTTTTAGAGATTTACAGGTAAGGAGCTGATTGTGGCAAAAGAAAAATGGGGAACCAAGCGGACCTGCCCGAAATGTGCGACCCGCTTTTATGATCTGGGCAAGGGAGACCCTATTGTGTGCATTGAATGCGGCAACGAATGGGTGCCCGAGCCAATATTGAAAAGCCGTTCGCCACATTTGGAAGAAGCCAAAAAGCCCATCGAAAAAGCCACTGAAGCTGTTGAGGCGGAAAAGGTTGAGGATGATCCCAAAGAAGAGGATGCCGATCTTCCCAAAGAAGAGGATGCCGATCTTCCCAAAGAAGAGGATGAAGCCAACCCCGACAATGATCTGGACCTTGGTGACGACAACGATGTTGCGGCCGTTATCGAAACACCTAAAAAACCGGATGAGGGTGGATAAACCAGAAGTTTGCTTGATCGATCTTCGTCTGCGTTTTAAAATACTTTTTTTCGGGGCCATAGCTCAGTTGGGAGAGCGCTACACTGGCAGTGTAGAGGTCGGCGGTTCGAACCCGCCTGGCTCCACCATTTTTACTTTCTCAAATTAGAAGTTTAAAGTGGGGTAAATGAAATGAAGTATTTTTCAGCATTAATTGTGGTGGGTTTTATTCTTACCTCTTGTGCCCATCAAAAACCTCAAGACCCCGTTCCCTTTATTAACAACGCTACCGGTCTCGACCTGTCCGGTATTGATATCAATACCCGCCCCCAGGACGATATTTACCAGTTTGCAAACGGTGCCTGGAAAGAAAAAACCAGCATACCAGACCATCAATCCAGTATCGGGGTTTTAACTTCCCTTAGGGATGTTCGCGATATCAGGGTGGTCCTTTTTCTGGACGAATTTTCCAGACAAACAAACAAAACCAAAGGTTCGGACGAACAAATCCTGGGTGACCTTTTTTATAGCCTTACCCGAGATAGTTTAATTGAGGGCAGGGGCATCCAACCGATTCATTCTTTGTTGCAAGAAATAGACGACGTTAAGAACAAAGCCCAATTAGAACACGCCATCGCCAACCTTATCACCAGCAATGTCAGGATTCCTTTTGCCTTTGACGTAAGGCCGGATTTTAATGATTCGTCGCAACATATTCTTTCTTTTTTTCAAAGTGGGTTGGGTATGCCCACCCGGGAATATTATTTGAGCAGCGACCAAGAGTTTGCAAGGATTCGGGTTGAATACAAAATTTATCTGGAAAAAATTCTGAGTGCTGCCAATTTTGCCGATGCCATTGAGCGGGCCCAAAATGCCTATAAAATAGAACGTCTGCTGGCAGCGGGGCAATGGCCCAATGTTGACCGCAGGGACCCGGTTAAAATCACCAACACTTACCGACCCGAAAACCTGAAGCACTTAACAGACAAATTAAACTGGGCAATTTATTTGCAAGCTCTGGGGGCCGAAAAAGAAACAAACATCAATATTAGCGAAACAGGATTTTTTGTGGCGCTTGGGAATATCCTGGAAGAGCAGTCCGTGGAAGCCTGGAAAGATTATTTGAGGGTTAGGGTTTTGGCTGCTTACGCCCGGTATCTGGAAGATGAATTTCGCACGATCTATAACGACTTTTACGAGGGTGTGGTTCGCGGAGCTAAAAAAAATCCCACCAGACTCCAAAGGGCAGTTTTTATCATCAACACTATTATGGGGGACGCAGTCGGGAAGATTTATGTGGAAAGGTTTTTTCCCCCTTCATCCAAGAAAAAAATGGAAACGCTGGTAGCGAATGTTAAAGCCGCCTTCAAAGACAGACTTCAAAACAACACATGGTTGTCAAACCCAACCAAAGACCTGGCAATTGTTAAGCTTGATAGCCTTTTAACTGAAATCGGATACCCCACCGAGTGGATAGACTATTCTAAATTGAAAATAGACAAAGCAAGCCCACTCCAAAATGTGAAAAATATTTATTCATTTTATTTTGGTCAAAAGCTAAAAAAATTGGGGACACTGGCCAAAAGAAACGCCTGGAATTTTGGCCCCCACATCGTCAACGCCCAGTTTTTACCCTACCAGAATGCGATGTTTTATCCCGCTGGATTTCTGGAGCCTCCTTATTTCAACGCCTTGGCAGATGACGCTGTAAATTATGCTGGTATCGGTGTCATTATAGGCCATGAGATTGGTCATGCATTTGATGACCAGGGGCGACAATTTGGACCAGAAGGGACCCTTGAGGATTGGTGGCGCGATGAAGATATCAAGAATTTCAAAAAACAAACAAAGGCCCTTGTGGATTTGTTCAATCAATACAGTCCGATCGAAGGGATGACCATCAATGGAAATTTAACCTTGGGTGAAAATATTGGGGATTTGGTCGGGGTCCAGGTAGCCTATGATGCTTACATCAAAAGCCTGAACGGAAAGCCAGCCCCTGTTATCGATGGTTTCACCGGCCCGCAAAGGTTTTTTATTGGCTACGCCCAAAGCGTTCGCTCAAAATCCCGGGCCGAGGCTATCAGGCAATGGTTGGTATCCGACCCGCACTCTCCTGATGAATTCAGGGTCATAGGGATTGTCCCGCATATCCCTGCTTTTTATGGCGCGTTCAATATTAAAGAGGGTGATGGAATGTACCTGCCGCCAGAGGACAGAGTTTCAATCTGGTGAGAAGAAAAAACCCCTAAAAGGGATATAAGATTAGGGTTTCTGCGCTTATTTTATTCTTTTAGTGCAGAAAAGGCGATTTGATAGTATAAAATCCGGGGCAAAGAAAGCTTGGGCGGTTTATATATGACTAATGAATCTCTTGAAACCACACTACTTTTATTCTTTCTTTTTTATATAATTGCCTCGTTTGGTGTTTCTGTTTGGCTGTCTATCAAAAAAAATGAGGCGCTGCTGGCGGCAAATTCCAAGCTGATGCCCTATAAATGGGGGTATTACTGGGGATATTTTAGTATTTTGGTCGCGCCCATGCCTCTATTTCTTTTATGGTACAGCCCCCAAATGGGCGCATTTGAAGTGGGCGCAACACCTACGTTTATTGGATTAAAACCCACCTTTGATCAAATATTGGTCGAGGCTATGTATAGTTTAAGTTTTGCGTTAATTGGCGTGGGAATCATCAAAAGAATTCCTCTGGCATGGATTGCGTCTGCCGGAATGTTTATTGTAATTTTTATATTTCAGTTTCAATGGATGGGATTGGTAATAGCTGCCATAAACGGATATTACGCTTGGAAAAGGCGCCAGGAATTGAACTTTTTGTCCTTTTTCAAAAAGAAATAAAACCCCGGCGCTTTGGCGGGAAGGTACTTCCTTAATAAAACCACATTTTTGTATTCATTTATGGTTCAGGTTAGCTTCCCTAAGATCAGCCTTAACCGTAGAAAACGAATTGAGGTAGAAATGTTTAAA
>SMVA01096074.1_pt1 | contig 10738 bp, 9 predicted proteins | sample 2456451 | NCBI WGS metagenome assembly SMVA01 (sample SAMN11095933, study PRJNA526329) | marine sediment metagenome | biome: Marine sediment; feature: Surficial sediment; material: Deep marine sediment; isolation source: Hadal surficial sediment | place: Pacific Ocean | collected 2014-05 | depth 0-1...
GCCACTGGTGGAAATCAGTCGCAGCGATGAGACCGACCAGGGCGCCATAGATTCCCTAATCGCCTCACTGGAGTCTATCGGCAAGGTACCGGTAGTGTGCTCCGCTTCGCCGGGCTATATCGTGCCCAGAATTCAGGCACTGGCCATGAACGAAGCGGCGCGCCTGGTAGAGGAAGGCGTCGCCTCCGCTGAAGACATCGATAAGGCCATTAGTGTCGGCTTCGGAATCCGGTTTTCCGTGCTGGGTGTACTGGAGTTTATCGACTGGGGTGGGGGAGACATTCTTCACTACGGCTCCAAATACCTGGCAGAGAACATCGGCAGTCGTTTTGAGGCGCCTCAGATCATTGCCGATAATATGCGCTTGGGAAGGAACGGCCTGCGCGACGGTAAAGGCTTCTTTGACTACAAAGACACCGATATTGATGCCTACCGGGAGCAACGCATGCTGGATTTTGTCGCCCAACTCAAGCACAAGAACCTGCTACCGCGGTACAAGGCGACCACCGACGATGCTCCATCGTGATGCCAATCACAAGTCGCTGCTGATTCTATAGAGGGCGCCCAAACGGGTGACTTCGCGGCAACAGGGCGATGGAATGCCTTACTGCGCCGCCTCTTGTTGTTTCAAATCCGCTGTTCTGTACTTATCCAGATCCTCTCCTTCGGCGACTATATCCTTGATCTCCATAAAAACGATCCGCACCGGCGTGGTACCCACATTTTCACCATAATGCCTACCCACCGCGCCGAACCAGGTGGTAGAGCCGGTTACTTCCTCTACTACAAAGGACTCACCCTCCTCCGTAGTGATGCGTAAAGACCCGCCCGATACAACATAGGAGACCTTCGCGGGGTGGGTATGCCAGTTGTCTTGCTCCCCGGGGGCTATCTGGTATTCAATGACGCGGACATGCTCGTTTTCCAGTTGTACCGAGTACATGTCGGGGGATACCACAACTGGATCAATTTCGTCCATCTGTGGTTGAGCGAGCACAGAGGGAGACATTAAAACGAGAATCAGCTGGATTAAACAGCTGGGTCGTACCAATCGATAGGAGGATTTCATAATTGCCGTGGTCCTTGGGGTCTGGAAATTCATCCAGACTACACAAGCGCTTCAGGTTTGAAAAGAGTCGCGCGTAAATAGTGCTTTTAGCGGGTAATGTGCAAGCTTCAACTGCCCGCCATATAATCCACCGTCAAATTTACCAGTGCCCTTACGCCCAACTTCATGCCACTTTCATCAATAGTAAACTCTGGCGTGTGGTGAGCGGACGCGTCTTCCTTTTTCACGTTCAGTGGTTTGCCGCCAATCAAGATATAGAGTCCGGGTACCTCTTTTTGGAAGTAGGCGAAATCCTCAGCATTTGTCCTGGGTCTGGCGATACGCAGTTTGTCCTCACCTGCGGTGCGACTTAAGGTGGGCAGCATTTTAGCCGTCAGGGCCGAATCGTTCCAAGTGACAGGATAGCTGTTTCCAAAAGGCAATGTCACCTCGGCGGTGGCATTCATACTCGCGGCGATTGATGTGGCTTTGCGGTGCACAGCCTCGTGGACGTGTTTGCGCATCTGTGGGTCAAGGGTACGGATGGTGCCAATAATTTCTACTTGAGTGGGAATAATATTAGAGCGATTGCCACCGTGAATAGAGCCCACCGTCACCACAGCAGCGGCCTTGGTAAGTTCCAATTCTCGGCTGACGATAGTTTGCAGCCCAATGACAATCTGCGCCGCAGTGACTATCGGATCTACGCTTAACCAAGGGCTGGCTCCGTGAGCCTGCTTACCCTTCACCACAATTCTGTAGGAATCAGCCGAAGCCAATGCGCCTTCGGGACGGTAGTGAATCGTATTGACGTCCATATCGGAAATTATATGCAGACCAAAAATAACATCCACATCGGGTTGTTTTAACACGCCCTCCTCAACCATTAGCTCTGCTCCACCCCTTTCTCCGGGAGGTGCCCCTTCCTCAGCGGGTTGGAAGATAAATTTAACTTTACCGCGCAATCGATCTTTCATCTCCACCAGAATCTTGGCCGCTCCCATGAGCATGGCCGTATGAGCATCGTGGCCACAGGCATGCATCACCCCATACTCTTTGCCCAGGTAAGTGCCACGTGCATTGGATGCGAAGGGTACATTAGCCGTTTCAGTCACGGGCAGAGCATCGATATCGGCGCGTAGCGCGACCACAGGGCCGGGTTTACCGGAATCTAAAACTGCAACCACACCAGTTTTGGCGATGCCGGTTTGTACGTCCAGTCCGAGGGTTTGCAGGTAGTCGGCGATAAATCTGGCGGTCTCAAATTCGCGGTTAGAGAGCTCCGGGTGCTGATGAAAGTGACGACGCCACTCAATCACCTGTTGTTCGTAACGGTCGGCCAGGATATCGGCGGTTTCTACTGTGGTAGAGCTGGCGTTAACCTGCAAACCTGACGACAGTGCCATCGCTATTATCAATACAAGATTGGGACGAGAAAAAAGTGAACATTTCATAGGTCGATCCAGTTCTCAGTGGCTAATCAGTCATCAATTGTAAATTAAAGCTGTGTTAAACACCCGACAGCGCACCGGCATCACCCACTTATCAGATTGTTGCTACCTGCCCCTTATTCACCAGTTCAATGGAGTAACCATCGGGGTCCCGAATAAACGCCATCGGAACAGTACCTCCCAAAATTGGCCCCGGTTCCCGAACCACCTGGCCACCTTGCTTTTTCACCTGCTCGCAAAACTGGTAAATATCATCCACTTCCAGGCAGATATGTCCGTAGGCATTGCCATGATCGTACTCATCAACCCCCCAATTATAGGTGAGCTCAAGCAATGGCCCTTCATCGAACTCATCGTAACCAATGAAGACCAAGGCATATTTATATTCCTCATTTTCCATGCGCTTGATCACACGCATACCAAGGATTTTGGTGTAGAAATTAACCGAGCGATCCATGTCAGTGACCCGGAGCATTGTATGCATAATTCTCATATTAAACCCCACTAAATCAGCGTATCGTCAGCGCTATCGGGGTGCCTCCGGCCGATTCAAAATAACCCAGGAATTGTTTCAACTCCTCCAACTCGCCCTGAAGAACAATATCGTCCCTTGCCAGCGCTTCTTCAAAGTTAGTTTTGCCAAGGAGAATCGCCTCGAACTGAGGCTTGGCAAGCGTGAGTATCAAGTCCACATCTGATGGGATTGATCGCGCAAACTGGCATACCCCACGCCGTATAGTCAGCGAATACGTTTCATTGAGATCGGTGAATTTAAATGCCAGTGACATATTCACCTGCAATGTATCCTCTGACTTGAGTCGGCTGGTCCAACTGTTGATACTGACGCCCACCGGCATCTCCGTGACGATATCCGGTGGCATAAATATCTTGGCCATCTTTTTCGTGTCCAACCCGGCGTCCATGGCCCCCTCCAGTTCCATGGCAGACGTGAGATACCAGTTACGCCAGTTGACATTCATGCTGGCATAACCCAGCTGGCGAAACGTTGCGGCCTTCAATTGCCGCGCTTTCTCGTCCTCATTGTCGATTCTTATTAAATAGGTAGACAGTTCAGCGGCCCATTGAAAATCGCCATCATCATAGGCGGTACCCGCGATACCCAGAACTCGGCCATGCCCACCCATGAGGTCCACCAGGCGACGGGCTTTTTCCCGTCGGGGCACCGGGTTAAGATCTACCGGGTCACCTTCAAACCAGCCCAGGTACCCAATATAGATTTGGCGGACGGCTTGTTTGACCGTGCCATAGTACTGCCGCAAATAAGGGCTGTAGTTGGCCAAATGCTCCGGTAAGCGAACAGCTTCAACCAATTCATCCGGCGTCAGGCCTTTGTTCATATGACGTATTGTCTGGTCATGGACGTACTGTATACCGTCCCGCGTCATACGTAGCACCTCCTCACTTTTGTCAGCGCCGTATACCGGCTGGCCATGGGTAGGAACCAGAAATTCGGCCTTTAGCTGTCGCAACCGGTCAATACTCTCGACCCAGCGGACCGGGTCCCGGAACTTGGTTCCCCTGAGTGAATGTATGTTGGGGAATGCCGGGCCCTGGAGAACTTCGGTATCGATCAGGGTCCGGCTCGCGGGTAGCCAAATGGCCAGTTCATCCGATGCTTCGCTGGGGACGTGCAAAATTTCCAGGTCCACTCCCGCAATGCGGACATTAAAATCACCCTCAAAGGTGTGGGTCGGGGCAATAAACGTCCCGGGCCTACCCCCGGCAGGCAGGGACCCGATTCCCGCGTTCACTCCCACGAGATCTACGCCTTGCAGAAAAAAGCCAAAGGAATAACCAGCACGGGCGCCCAGGATAGGTCCCAGAGCGTTGCTCTCTCCTACGAGATTTTGCATTAGAGTAGAGTGGGCATAGATCGCCACTTCGCCAGACCGTACCTGCTCCGCGGTAACCAGGCCCTTAATACCATCGATGTGATCATGATGGAAATGGCTGTAAATCACGGCGACAATGGGTTTGTCGGTGATTTTTCGGAACTCCTTCAATACTTCCGCGCTGGTTTCCGGGCTGAGCCCGGCATCGACCAGGATGATGCCGTCGTCGCCCTCGATCATCACAATATTTGCAATATTCCAGCCCACGGCACTGTAGACAGAATCACCGACTTTATAGACCTTTTTCGCAAAGTGCGCGGTATGCTGTGCCAGCTCAGGGTGTATTTCGGGGTTTACGGGCTCAACAGATACCGCCTCGTGGGGCGCGAACAGCAGAGCCACTCCCAGCGCGACAACACCAGCGTAGGTACTTGTATTCATAGCTATTCTCTTTCCCTTGCCATCTTCCAATAATTGCGCTGCTTGCGCGCCGTTTGCCTTGGCCAGTGCTGCTGTAATTTTGGTACAGTGATTTCTACTTCTATGACGCAAGCGGCGCGCCAGCCAAAATGGACGCTTCATCCATTACTTCCGAGACACGCACGGTTATACCGCTCAATTCTGGAGAGCTTTTCATCCCTGTCACCCTTTCCCCCTGGGCGTAGGCCTGAGCTGACGTCAGCGTATCAAACAGATAAATTCCACAACTTTGAAGCTCTACGCTATCCTTAAGAAATATCTTCCAAATCAATCCCGAAATTTCTGGCTTCACATGGAGAGCAAACTCCCTGGCACGATCATGCAGAGTTTCATCTGACCAGGTGTGTTCAAAACATATTTGTACGACGGCTGACATAGTAGCTCCTTGTGCGATTAAAACGGGGGATATGGCACTCGACAATAGGAAATCTTTCGATACGCCCTCTGTAATCTACTTTTCACTATGCAGTTCTTGGATCAATGGGTGTTTTAAATTGCACTGCCGACTCAATCACTTCGGCCGCTTCCAGGCAGAGGAGTTCCTGGTATTGGTCGCCGATAATCTGCACTCCTAGTGGCAGCCCCCCGGCAAGGGCAACAGGCACTACCGCAGCGGGCAAGCCCAGCAATGCCACCGCCAGTAGTAAGCGGAAAGAATCGAGCATGGGTCTGATTGCCGCTTCACCCGACGTGTCCCAGCCGACCTCAAAAGGAGGAAGTGTACTTACAGGCGCAATTATCAGAGGATACTTTTGACAAAGTGTTCGCCACTGCTCAGAGATTCTATATCGGCTTTCGAAGGCCTTCATATAACTTTTTATATCCGACTGGCCGGCCTGCGCCAACATCAGTTCCATCGCTGTAATGGCTTCAGGTGAGCCAAACTTGTGCATAGGCTCCCAAAGCCCCTCTCGCAATTCCGTCAGTATTATCGTCTCCCAGGCGTTGGCAGCTTCGTTTACCGACGGCAAGTCAATTTCTTCAACAACGAAACCCGCGTTGGCAAGGGCGTCACCCGCCGTTTTTACGCCGAAAGCAACTTGAGGGTCCACCCCCAAGCCCCCCGGATTCGTACACAGGCCAACAGTGACGCGCCCCGAGGGTGGAGCCAGTAAAGGAACAGGTGCCCAGCGAGGATCGCGTAAATTTTGTTTAGCCATGAGGGGGAGCGCCAGGCGTAAATCCCGCACGTTTCTGGCCATCGGCCCAGCCGTGCCAAACAATTGCTTTCCTATCGCGCCGGGTAATTCATGGGACCGGGAAATTCTGCCGTAACCCGGCTTTAGGGTGGCAATACCACAACACATCGCGGGATAGCGCAAGGAACCCGCCAGGTCGTTGCCTATACCGAGTGGCGACATGCCCGTCGCCAGTGCCACGGCTTCGCCGCCACTGGAGCCGCCCGGGGTTACAGTGGGATTCCAGGGGTTGAGAGTCCGCCCATATCGAGAACTGGAGGTGTGCCATCGGATAGAAAAATCGGGGCAATTGGTGCGCGCGATGGGAATAGCACCGGCCTGTGTCAGGGCAGACACTTCCGCAGCATTCATAGAGGCGATCTTATCTGAAAATGCAGCTAAACCATTGGTAGTTGGCGTACCCGCCAGGTCAATATTCTCTTTTACGGTTATCGGCACGCCATGTAACGGACCTAAGAGTGTTCCCTGATCCAACAATCGGTCGGCATGGTCAGCGGCAACAATGGCCTCGTCTTTAAGTACGAGGGGAATTGCTCGCACCCTATCGTTAACCGCTTCAATACGATCAAGGTGAGCTTGCACCACTTCGCGACTCGACACCTTTCTACTTGCAATTAACTGTGCGAGGTCTGCAGCACCCAGGCGCCATAACTCCTCTGAAGGTTTGGCAGCTACGGGCCTATTAATTGCCCCGGGAGGTGCGTCTGTTTTTACCTGTGCCGCCAAAAGAGAAGAGCCAGTCAAGCTGCCGGCAACACCCGCGCTCAGTTTAATAAATGAACGTCTGTCAACCTTGTTAAATGCCACTGCTCGCCACCCTGTTGTTATATTTTTTATTTTCCAACTAAATGCACCGCAACGCTACCTACAATTCGCAGCGATAATTGCATAATGGGTCTATGTTTATCTCGACAAATTTTACCCAGTTTTACAATATGGCTTTGACCAGAAGACAAGTGCCCGCGCGCCTAAGCCCCGCGCCGCAGTTATCAACACCAGGAATTTTTCCGTAGTATCAATTCTCGCAATAGCGCCCACCTGATAAGAAACCGCGACCATAAAAAGTGCCTGAAAAAAGCCGGTTCCGATAAAAAAAGCACTCGGGTTCAGTGGTGGAGAGTTTATGATCAAACTCTTTCCTGTATCTACTCACGTGTCGACTCTCCTAAATGGCAAATTCAGTGTGCTATCCCCACGCTATCCTGTGTGGCGACCGCGCTGCTACCTAAGCACTGGGAAGTGTTGATACTTGCCCTGCCCCGTTGTTCACTATTACAAATTGCTATAGTCCGCATTGGGGAACGCGTCAAAGCTGTTCTCGTATTTCCGTCTGAGCTCCGCTTCCTTGAGGACCAGGCTTCGCACCACCCCTTCAATCCCCCCCGAGATAATATATTCCTCTTTGGGGTCTGCTCTGAGGTTATAGACACGAGGTATCGATTTAAGGTACATCGAATCGGACATTAGGCTTGCATTGCGAGAATAAATTGCGCGCATCACTTTGAAATGGAGGTAACGCATGGCGGCATATTCACCATTGTAATAAACCATGACGTGATTTCGCTTGCTACCCACCTCCTGATTCAACAGGTACTCAGATTGGTCAATACTGTCGATGGGGCGATCAGTTGGTACTTTTGCACCAGTCCACTGCGCAAGTGTCGAAAAGAAATCCATGGAGTGGAACAATTGATCTGACACAAACGGCTTAATGGTTCCGGGCCAGCTAATCAAACCAACCGTTCTCAAACCTCCTTCAAAAACGCTACCCAATTCACCCGACCAGGGCCCGGGGTCGCCACTGTGGTACGGCTCTAGTGTAATCCGCTGAGGGCCGTTGTCGGAAAGCCAGATTACAATGGTGTCCTGTGTGATATTCTCAGCTGCGATTGCATCGAGAATACGCCCGGTGTTGTAATCGATTTCCATTAATACATCGCTGTACGCGCCGCCCCCTGACTTGCCCCGAAAATCGGGGTGTGCCACAACCGGGTTGTGCGGATTAATAAACGGCAAATACAAAAAGAAGGGCTGTTCTCCGCCGGCGTTTTCTTTAATGTAGGAAACCGCTTTGTCGGTAATTTCAGCGTCGATAAACCCGCGATACTCAGTAGTTAGCTCGCCAACCACCACCGACTTTTCACCTTTTTTTGCCGCCAGTATTTTCTGTGTGGGTATTCCTATAGCCTGAAAATTACTGTCTTCGGGATCACCCGGTGCGCTGGTAAACAATATTCCCCAAAAATCATCAAACCCCTGCATTTGCGGTTGTCTATCATGCGAGAAACCTAGGTGCCACTTGCCATAATGCGCAGTTTTATAACCGGCATTTCCTAACATTTCTGCCAGGGTTACTTCCTTGGGATGAAGCCCGCCTGGTGCGCCAAGCTCCAGCACAGCATCGGTACCGGAACGGATTGCCATACGGCCAGTCATAATTGCAGCTCGAGATGGAGAACAAGCCGGTTCCACCTGAAAATCCCGAAACTGCACGCCGCTCCTGGCAAGCTGGTCGATGCGCGGAGTGGGTGCTCTAAGCCCCCCGTAAACACCTATGTCACCGTACCCCAAGTTATCCGTCATTATCATAACGATATTGGGTGTTGCCTGAGACAGCGTAGAAAATGACAGCCAAAACGTAAACACAAACAAACTCAGCAAATTACTCTTGCACTTCATAGAAAGTTTTCCCCTTTATCTCCAGCATTTTCAGTGGCAAAATGCGCGGCATGAATAAGCTTTTGAACTACAAATATTACTACTTGTCTTCGCCAAATCTCTCAGAATTCATGTAGACAATATCGCCACCCACTATCGTCATAAGCGTATTTATATCGCTGATCCTATGTGGATCTATAGCTAGAATATCTTCATCAATAACAACAAGATCAGCTAATTTTCCCTCCTCTATAGAGCCCTTGATATTCTCCTGAAAATCCTGGTATGCCGGCGTAATAGTATGTGCAATGATGCCATCTTTAACAGAAATGCGGTATTGCGGCCCATTAACCTTGCCGGGTGACAATTTATTTTCCCTTAGAACCGCGTACTCAATATTTTGCTTCCAGTCTGGCGGCACGATAGGTGCGTCTGTGGTGAGACTGGTCCACACACCTGCCCTCATAAACAGCCCTGTGGCCATATGCCGGGCTCCCCGGTCCTGCCCCCAAAGATCCAGCAATAGATGACCCGCCCTATAGGTAATAACAGGTTGTATCGCAAGCCCGATATGCCACTGCGCCATTAGTGCTATATCTTCATCTCTTATCAGGTCGCCATGGATCAGGTAATGGCGCAAATCATTGGTTTTAGGAGCGTCTGGATTACCGGGATAGTTATCCATCGCGCGAATCAGTGCCGCTATTGCGATGCTGGCGCTTCGGTCACCATCTGCGTGAATACCTATTTGATAGCCCTGGCGATGAAGCCATTCAACGGACTTGAATATCTCCTCTATCTGCTGTTCTTCGTTTTCTCCCTGATAGAGCAACAGCCCCTTTTCGCCCGGACAACAGCTATAGTCATCGAACATAAGCGCGGTACGTCCCGGAGGTGCACCATCCATAAAAATCTTAATTCCCCGCAGAGTCAGTAGATTATTTGTGGTTCCCCTATTTTTTGACACATTTACGTAGTTAGTTACGGCTTTCTGGGCTTCCAGCAAAGAACGGCCGGCTCTTAAATGCACGCTAACCCGAACGGATAAACTCCCCGCGTCTGCCAGTTCTTCATACAGGGCAATGCCATCCGATGCCACGCCAGGGTCGGTAACACTGGTGACTCCCTGCCTATTCAAAACCTCAATAGCATCGACGATGGCACGTTTTCTCCTCGCATCCGAAATTTTCGGAATATGGGCGAAGAACAACTGATCGGCTTCATGAAAAACGCCCGTCAATTCACCCGTCGCGGAATCTCTCTCAAATTTGACCCCAGTGGGCTCTATCGTATCATTGGTAATGCCTGCCAATTTCAGCATCTTGCTATTTACCCACAGCGCATGCCCCATTTCCTCAAACACCACCGGGTTTTCCGGCGTAAGCTTATCCAGGTCTTCTTTGGTGGGCATTCTTCCTATGCTACCTTCACTCCACCCCACCCCGCGGATCACTTCCCCGGGCTGAATTTGCGCCACTCGCTCAACCAGAGCGGCTTGTATCTCCTCGATATTTTTCCCTCGAAGATCAACCTGGCTTAGCGACAAGCCCCACCAGGCAAGATGAATATGGGCATCGTTTATACCCGGCAGTACAGTCGCCCCTTTAAGGTCGATCATTCGGGTGTTTTTATTTCCCAGAATAACGACCTCCTCATCGGTGCCTACCGCCGCCAGTTTATCGCCAGCAATGGCCAGGGCCTGCGCTTCGGAGAAATTCTCGTCAACCGTAACTATATGCCCGTTATACAGGATCAAGTCTATCGATTCGGGCGCTGTTTCTCCTGGCAAACCAGGATTTTCATTCCCCGTACACGATGCGAGAATAAGCGCACAAGTCAATACTGCGACGTGTGACAACAGAATTTTATTTTTCATAAACGCTCACTGATTTATGCGAACTAACGAATGGCACCTACCATACCCTACCTCAGAAACGAGACAAACATGCGACATATTCTATTTTGAATAATCCCACTAATTAGTGAGGACACTGATATTACCCCTGGCGCATCCTAAATCAGATAGACTTCTACCAAACCCAGCTTAAA
>SMVA01158144.1_pt1 | contig 10734 bp, 7 predicted proteins | sample 2456451 | NCBI WGS metagenome assembly SMVA01 (sample SAMN11095933, study PRJNA526329) | marine sediment metagenome | biome: Marine sediment; feature: Surficial sediment; material: Deep marine sediment; isolation source: Hadal surficial sediment | place: Pacific Ocean | collected 2014-05 | depth 0-1...
CTTGTCTGGCATTTTGACATTTTTGCATATAACGCGCATTTTCTTGTAATCCTAATTCACGAATTTCCTCGCCGTTGCGGTCTGAGACTTCGTAACAAAGCAGACCACGCAATCCTAATAAATATAGAGCTTCCTCAATTTTGTCAAGGCTGCCTTCGACGGCCTTTGGACTGGCGTGATGATCGATAATGGAGGTAACTCCATGTTTGATCGCGGAGATGGCTTGCACTAAAGCGCTATAGTAAACGGCCTGCAAATCGAGCGCTGAATCCAGTTTCCACCAGAGAAACTTGAGAATTTCATGAAAATTTGATGGAGCTTGTTGTAAAGCCAAACCGCGGGCAAACGTACCGTAAAAATGCATGTGAGCATTGATCAAGCCCGGCATGAGCAGGCGACCGCCGCCATCAAATTGCTCAAACTGCATGTACTTTTGTTTAAGCTCGCTTTCCCCTCCGATTTCCTGAATACGGCTAGCCTCAATTGCAACGGCGTGACCTTCTAAAACAGTGTTTTGGTCATTGTTAGTGAAGATAAGAACATTGTGGATTAGTAAGCTCATTCGAATTTTCTAAGGCAATTCGGCAGCATCATTAAGAATGGCATGCACTTACCGTAATTTAACTCATAATAATTGACGCCGAGATTGATATTTGCATAATACTTCCCTTGATTATCTTTGTAATATTTTTCTGATGGAATTTTCCAATATTTCTCACCGAGTTTCACACTCAGAAACCATTTTTCCAATAAGCGGGCAGCACGTCCGTTGCCATCAGCAAATGGATGTATGTGAGCAACTATTAAATGTATCATCGAGGCAAAATAAAAAGTCTCCTGGCGTGAGAGCTTGTCCTGCAATAAAATCTCCATATTTTGAAAAAACGACCTCATCCTCTTCTGAACGTGCTCGGGCTCAATCGCCAGGTAGGTTAATCCGGTCTGTCCAAAAACACCGACTTTATCAAGGCGATAGTTGCCCCTTTTGCTTGCAATTAAGAAGGTCTCTGAGAAAATCCGGTGACATTCCAAAAAGTTGGAGTCATTTAATTCATTCTTTTGGGCAAACTGATACGCCGTGATAAGATCTTCAATTTCTGCAACTTCTTTCGTTTGTTTAAACTTTTCGGGAGAAAGTTTATAGTTCATGAAAGAATTTAAATCCACGCTGTTTCCTTCAATATTTGACGAATAAACAGCGGATGCCTGAGTAGAATACCCCAAATCAATATGCTCGTCGCTTAAATCAAAGCTGTCAGCTAAAGTCCCAATTTCACGTCCAATTTTCTCACTATATTCCGCAAAGTATTTCTTCTCGGTGATTTCCATATTTGATGAATACTCATTCAATTTACCAGGTCAACTCTCTTCAACCTTTTCTTTTTTTGCCTTCACTGCTTTACCTGAGGTCACTGTTCGACCATTGGTAAGATCATCCAGCCAATCCGCATGCAACTGCATCAGCACCTTCTCCGGCGTCAACGGTGAGTCAAAAAGAAATTCAATCTCAGGACGAAAGGCACGCATAGCGTTGCGAATGGCAAAGAAGACGCCAATACCGTACATCAGCGGCGGCTCGCCAACGGCCTTTGCGCCGTAGGGTCCGCTCGGGTTGTCGATTCTTTCCAGGAGTTTCACTTCCAAAACATCCGGCATAAAATAAACATCCGGGAGTTTGTAAGTGGCGAGAGAGTTGGAAAGGTACTTGCCTTTTTCGTCAAATTTCAGTTCTTCCAGGGTCATCCAGCCGAGTCCCTGGGCCAGACCGCCTTCGATTTGGCCGCGGTCGACCAGCTCGTTAATGGGCCGCCCGAGATCATGTACCATTTTCACAGAGTTGATATCATAAATGCCGCGCAGACAATCGACCGTAACTTCCAGAATTGCTGTGCCGAAAACATGGTAGGCAAATGGGTGTCCTTTTTCTTTGTCTCTGTCGAACCAGATGCCCGGGGTGGCGTAAAAACCATGGGCTGAGAGACTTACCCGATTCAGATAAGCGGTTTGAATCAATTTTCCCCAGGTCCAACCGGTCGCTTTGCCATCAAATAAAACATTTTCATTTTCAATAACGATCTTTTCTTTGTGCGACAAACCTAGTTCTTTGGCGGCAAGAGATTTTAACCGATCCAGGATTTGTCCGACTGCAATTAATGTAGCGTTGCCATTTAAGTCCGTCGTGGCGCTGGCTGCGCTGGCAGACATATTTGCAATGCGTGTGGTGTTTGTACTTTCGATTTTAACGCGCTCTTGATTAATTCCGAATGCTTTTGCTGCAATCTTCGCAAGATTCGTGTTGAGGCCTTGCCCCATTTCGATACCGCCGGTTGACACACTCACACTGCCGTCGGTGTAAACGTGCACGAGTGCTCCTGCCTGGTTCAAAAAAGTCGAGGTGAAAGAAATGCCAAAGCAGATTGGCATAACCGCCAGCCCTTTCTTAGTTTCAAAATGCGTTTCGTTATATTTAGCAATTCTTTTTTGAATAGCCGGAAATTTGTACGACTTATTCGCTTCATCCCACGTTTTTCGGCTGCGAGCATCATGCACGTGCTGCCCATAAGGAAGAACATCATTTTCCTGCAGTAGATTTTTATACTGAATCTCCAGCGGCGACATTCCTAACTTTTCAGCCGCTTTTGCAATCGCGCTTTCAATGACAAACATCCCTTGCGGCCCGCCAAAACCCCTGAATGCAGTATTCGGCGGCAAATTCGTCCGGCAGCAAGCGGCAAATATTTTTACGTTCGGGATAAAATATGAGTTCGTGCTGTGAAACAATGTTCTTTCCATAACTGCAGTGGAAAGATCCGCAGTCGCGCCGGAATTTTGATAATGCTTGACTTCGTATGCTAAAATCTTACCGTTTTTGGTTAAACCGATTTTAAAATCCGAAGAGTAGGGATGCCGTTTACCGGTCATTTCCATATCCTGGTGCCGCGGCAAGACTAACTCAACTGATTTTTTTGTGTGCCAGGCAGCCAGCGCCACCAGACAAGCCCATGGCGTCGCTTGATCCTCTTTGCCACCGAAGCCACCGCCGAGTCGCTGGACGTCCACTTCGATTTTATGGTGCGAAAGGCCGAGGATTTTGGCCGAGGATTTTTGGACTGCGTAAGGACTCTGGGTTGAAGAATGGATGCGAAAACATCGGTCTTCCAGGGGCACGGCTCTTGCGCGCTGAGTTTCAAGATAGACATGTTCTTGTCCTGCGATATCGCATCTGCCCTCAACAACAACATCGCATATATTCCAGGCTCCCTCGATATCGCCCAAGGCAAAAGTCCTGCTATTTCCGATGATCTGGCCGTTGGCGAACGCTTGCCTCGGATCGGTGACAACCGGCAGCTCTTCTATTTCGAGTTTAATTTTCTTTAAAGCTTTTTGAGCGAGCTCCCCTGTTTTGGCAACAACCAGCGCAACCGGCTCGCCGATAAAATGCACTTTGTCTTCTGCGAGCAATGTTTCATCTTGAATAATCGGTCCGATTTGATTTTCCCCCGGAATATCCTTTGCGCTATAAATCGCAATGATGCCGTCCATAGAAAGCGCTTCTTTGATATCCAGCTGCAAAATCTTGCCGTGGGCAACCGGCGCAGAGAAGACGGCGGCAAAAAGCAAGTCAGCGGGCTGGGGCATATCATCGACATATTGTGACTCGCCGCGGGTATGAGCGGCGGCGTCAATGTGTTTCATAAAACTCCCTAACAGTTAGATATTCGGGATAAAGCCTGGTAAAATGACCGATGATAAATTGCCGTACCAAAAGTCTCTTATACTCAGCAGATCCCCGGATATCGCTAATCGGCGAGATTTCGTTCATCGCGACAGACAATACGTCTAAAACGGTCTGTCTATTAACCGGTTTATCTTTTAAGTATTCGCATGTCTTGTTCATAAAAAACGGAATTGGCGCGACCCCGCCCATGCTCATTTCAATGGTCTGAATCGCTCCCTTTTCAACTCGTACCTTAATCGCACTGTTCACCGAAGCAATATCGAGCGTCTTTCTTTTCGAAACTTTTTCAAAATGAATTTTGGTTTTCTTGTCAGGCACGGGGAAAATGATTTCGGTCAAAATCTCGGACGGCTTTTTATTGAGAACTTTATATCCTTTAAAGAATGACTTCATCGGGACTGTCCGCTGTTTGTTGCCGCTTTTCAAAATCAGATCGCACTCCAATGCCAGTAAAAGCGCCGTCATGTCCCCGATCGGCGAAGCGTTAACGATGTTGCCGCCTAAAGTCGCACGGTTGCGAATTTGCCACGACGCATTCAGCAGGTTGTACTCCGGCATTTCGGGAATGACTTTCTTAATCTCGGGATCAACCGCAAATTCTTCAAAAGTAGTCAAAGCGCCGACATGCAATTTGCCATTTTTGAGGCTAATTCCCTTCAGCTCCGGCAGTAAATTTAGCACCTCGACCTTCAGATCAGGCAGATCCTCTCCTCTTTGAACATAAATATCCGTGCCACCGGCGACAAAGGTTTCAGGTTTTGCTTTGTCATTTTTTTGTTCAAAGGAAGGTATTCTTTTCAGGCGTTCAGGAATTGTTTGAAAATAATCGGGAAGAACATTCAGTTTAATTAAAGATTCGATCGAATTTTGCGCTTTTTTGCCATTTCCGGCAGCGCCGTTTCCGAATTGTTTACCGAGGCGGCTGCCGGCACGTAGTAACGATGCATATCCTGTGCAGCGACAGAGATTTCCTCCCAGCGCATATTTAAATCCGTCTTTATCGCCCCTGGCCCAGGGCTGCATTAAATAACCCGTCAAGGAAACCACTATGCCCGGCGTGCAAAAACCGCATTGACTGCCACCCTCATCAACGATGGCTTGTTGAACCGGTGTCAGCTTTTCGAGATTAAGTCCTTCGATGGTAACCAGGTGCTTGCCGTGCAGCTCGCCGACCGGCATGAGACAAGAGGTCACCGGTTTGTATGCAACTTGATTGCCGGCCAATTCCCCAATCAAAACCATGCAGGCGCCGCAATCCCCTTCCTTGCATCCTTCTTTGGTGCCAACAAGGCGTTCCGTTTGACGCAGGTAGTCGAGCACCAATCTGCCGGCAGGTTCTTTAGTGGTAACTTCGTGGCTATTTAACCAAAAATGGATTGGCATCAAGAGCTTCTTTTAGTAAATGGAATTAGAGTAAACACCAATCTGAATAAAACACGGCTTAATCAATGTTTTCTATGCAATAATATACCATCCATCTAACGGAAATGCAATAAAAAACTACTCAAGGACACTTGCATTTTTCTTGAATTTAAACTAAGTTAGCTGATATTCGGCTATTGGCATTTAGCTGTTGGCTGTCGTTCATAAATTAGTTGCACACGATGAGAGATTTTAGGATTCTGAATATTTGGATAAGAGTCGTTTTGAGATCAATATTAAACAAAGAACAAGATGATAGATACCCTTACAGCAAGCTCAAGTCAAAAAGCTAAAAGCCAACAGCCAAAAGCTGAATAGAGCAATTTAAGGAGAAATCTCAATATGCCCATCCTTTTTAAATCTACGAAAATGCTGGAAGCTCAAATCGATGAATTCCTGGATGCCGTAAGCCAGGGTGCTCTGGTATTTAAGCACGGCATCAAGAATTATTTAGACAACCAGAAACCAAATTTTGAGGACAATATAACCACGATTAGAGACCTGGAAAAAAAAGCCGATACTTTGCGGCGGCGCATTGAAAGTCATCTTTACTCTCAATCGCTGATTCCTGAACATCGTGGCGATGTCCTTGGACTCCTGGAAAATATGGACAATGTCATCGATATCGCAAAAGGCTCGCTTAATTATTTTTCAGTGGAAACACCCGATATTCACATGGAGCTCATCAAAGATTTTGTTGAACTGAGTGACAAATCTGCGCTTGCCGCCGAATCAATTGTTCTGGCGGCACGTGCTTTCTTCCGGGATGTGAATGCGGTTAAAGACCACTTACATAAAGTCTATTTTTATGAAAAAGAAGCAGATAAAATCGCCGACCGGCTCAAACGTCATATATTTAAATTAAAAATGGACTTAAGTAACAAGATGCATTTGACCCATTTTGTGCAGCATGTTGATTTTCTCGCCGACCGCGCCGAAGAAGTGGCTGATCGCCTCTCCATTTACACTATCAAACGGAGCGTGTAAAACACGATGATCTTCCTTTTTCTTTCCAGCGGAATTTTCCTCGGCTGGTCTCTGGGCGCCAATGATGCTGCAAACGTCTTCGGGACTGCAGTCGGTTCGAAAATGATCCGTTTCAAGACTGCAGCATTGCTTTGCGGCGTCTTTGTAATTTTGGGCGCCACTATAAGCGGAGCAGGAGCGGCTCACACGCTCGGCCGCCTTGGTTCTGTCAATGCGATTGCAGGTTCATTTACAGTGGCGGCTTCAGCGGGGTTTACCGTCTTCTGGATGTCAAAACTGAAAGTTCCGGTTTCGACTTCGCAGGCGATTGTCGGGGCAATCATCGGGTGGAATATTTATACCGGAGCTGCAACTAATCAGCAAGTTTTAACTAAAATTGTATCCACCTGGCTTCTTTGTCCAGTTCTGGCCGCTGTGTTTGCAGTTCTACTTTATTTAGCATTTAAATTTTTCTTCAATAACGTAAAAATACATCTTCTCAAATTAGATTTGTACACCCGGGCAGGTTTGATCGTTGTTGGCGCTTTTGCCGCCTATAGTTTGGGCGCGAACAACATTGCGAATGTTATGGGAGTTTTTGTGTCTGTTTCACCCTTCCAGGATTTACACATTTTCGGACCGTTAACTTTAACTGGAGTTCAGCAGCTCTTTTTTCTTGGAGGGATTGCAATCGCGGTCGGTGTTTATACCTATTCCCAAAAGGTCATGGAAACTGTTGGCAGCAACATCTTTAAACTCTCACCGGAAGCCGCCCTGGTCGTTGTCCTGGCCAATGCACTTGTTCTTTTTCTTTTTTCTTCTCAAGGGCTGGCAAATTGGCTCACTTCAGTCGGACTTCCTTCCCTGCCGCTGGTCCCGGTCTCCAGCACCCAGGCAGTCATTGGAGCAATCTTAGGCATTGGCATTTTAAAAGGCGCAAAAGGTATCAACTATGGCGTACTCGGCGAAATTGCTATAGGCTGGCTGGCTACTCCAATTTTCGCGGGAATTCTGACGTTTGTAGCGCTTTTCTTTGTCCAGAATGTGTTTAACTTGCAAGTGAGCCAAAGTATACTTCAATAGCAAAACCTAATCCAGGAAACACATTAAAAACAAATCAATGCATCCCTCCTTCTTGCTCGGCCAAGCTGCTAAGTTTTCCATTCTGTTTTTTATTTCATATCAGAAATTCTGTTACGAAAGGTTTTTCTTAAAAAAACTGCCTCCTCTCTCCATCATTTTCTGGCTGACCGCGGCTTGCACTTCTGAACCGGAACCCGGCTTCCGTAGCCTGCCCTACCTTCAAAACCCGGCTGCAGATGCCATGACCATCGTTTGGTTTTCTGAAGACAATAACCCGGGACAGCTTATTTACAAGAAACAAAACTTAACAACCTCTGATACTGTTAGCTCAATTCCGGTGCTCGCGAAGACCCTGGGTTATTCAACCTGGGAAAAGGAGACCTACTTTGACGGCAAGGCTCCCGCGCCTCCCTATCGGCACAGGGTGCGCCTCATGGGACTCGAAGCCTCGACCAAATATTTTTATACCGTTCTTCAGGGAGAAGGCGCGTTCAGCGCCTTTTTCAAAACGGCTCCCAACCCCGATCAAGCCGTCCGCTTCATTGTTTTTGCGGACAGCGAGACGGAACCCGAGTCCGCAGGTAAGCACACACCGTGGCCAGATCCGATGACGAATGAAGCTCGGTCCTATCTCGTAGATCAAACCACCGGATTCGCCAATAACCTGGAAGTCATTCGCACACAGCAGCCGGATTTTGTTGCCATTGCCGGCGATCTGGTTGAGTCCGGCGGCGAGCAGCGCGACTGGGACGAATTCTGGCGCCATCTCACCCGGCCGGAGAATCCACCGGGATTGGCTAGCCAGATTCCAATTCTGGCGGCCCCGGGAAATCATGAATATTATGGTGGTCCGGAAACAGGCGGATATTCTCAGCCTGCTTCGGAAAAAGCAATAAATCGCTTTCGAATTTACTTCGAGTTCCCCGCAAACGGCTCCCCGAATCTGCAGCAGGAAGGACGCTACTTTCGTCTCGATTATGGCCCGGTCACTTTGATTCTTCTGGATGTGGTCAATGACAGTCCGAATGGCTCGGAAAACGATCCAAACTTTTTTCTGTCCGGCGAAAACGATGCGGGCGGGGGTCATGCCCCGGCATTTGGCCCCGGATCGCGGCAGTATGCCTGGCTTGAGAATCAACTGCAGGAAAGCCAGAACAGAAGTGCGTTTACATTTGTCATTTTACATCACCTGCCCTATTCAGTGGGGCCGCACGGCTGGCCTGCCGGCGAAGGCGCCGGCTTTGATGCTCAGTCGGGAGTGCCGGTTCGTACGCTCACGCCACTGTTTATGCGTTATGGAGTCGATGCCGTTTTTGCCGGGCACGACGAAATGTGGGAGCGTTCTGAAGTCGCCGGCATTGAAATCAAACCGGATGGCCACCAACGCGAACATACCATCCACTTTTACGACGTTGGCATTGGCGGAGACGGCCTGCGCGGACCGGAACCAGGCCTTGATAATCCCTATCAAAAATTCCTGGCGCACAAGGATGCACCCGAAATCTGGCAGGATGGCGTCTTAATCAGTGGCGGCAAACATTACGGTCATTTGGAAGTGGATGTGCAGCAATTACCCAATGCGGGTTGGCAGGCGATCCTGAAACCGGTCTACGTTTTCCCAAAGTTTAATAAAAAAGAAAAAAAATATGATGGCTGCGAACGGCGGGTCTATGATGATATTATCACTTTAACAAATGAAAAATGAAAAAATTTCACTACAAAAACTTAACACCGAAGGTCACTGAATATCACTGAAAATATATGAGATCAGGACAATAGGCTATTCTTCTACATTCGGTGTTTTTCAGTGTCATTCGGTGTTAAATGTCTTTTCCAATAATAATGTAAAAATTTCAAAACAAATTTTAAACACTGAAGGTCACCGAGTATCACTGAAAAGAGATAGATCAAAACAAATAGGGCATTCTTCCGGGTTCGGTTTTTTTCAGTCTCCTTCAGTGTTAATGTCTTTTAGAAATTTCAAAAATATAATTCTAACCTGCTTGCTTTTTTATCTTTGATCCATTATATTCAGCACTGTAAAAACAATCGGTTGTCAACCCTTACCCGCATCTCTGCGTTTCAATTTTTAAAAATCCGGAGCCAAACTATGCCCCAACTCCTAAAATTTATAGGGTCTTCTATAGGTAAAAAATTCTTCATGGCTTTGACCGGTCTGGCGATGGTCATTTTTTTGCTCGAACACTTATCCGGCAACCTTTTATTGTTCAGCAAAAACCCCGATCCCTATAATGAATTTTCGCATTTCTTGATCAGTCTCGGCTGGCTGATTATTGCGGCCGAGGTGGGTTTAATCGCAATTTTGCTTTTTCATATGATCTCAGCCATTTCAATATCAATCGGTAAGAAGAAAGCCCGGCCGGTTGCTTACGCCAAAATCGGGAACGCCGGCGAGCCGAGCAAAAAAACCTTTTCTTCGAAAACCATGATCTGGACCGGTTTGTTAACGTTCGTTTTTATCGCCATCCATTTGAAGACGTTTAAGTTTGGACCTGCAGAGGCCGAGGGATATGTCAGAACCGTCGATGGCGTGCAGATGCGCGACCTTCACACCCTGGTTTGGGATGTCTTTCAAAGCCCGATTTATGTGGCCTGGTATGTCGGCACACTCATTTTTCTCGGCTTTCACCTGCGCCACGGTTTTTGGAGCGCTTTTCAGTCGCTGGGCGTCAATCATCCCCGCTTCACGCCGATTATTTATTCGGTTGGAATTTTAGTCGCTATCATTATCTCTGTCGGTTTCCTTGGCATTCCGCTTTGGATCTATTTCACAGGAGCATAAAATGCTACTCGACTCGAAAGTCCCAGACGGCCCGTTAGCCGAAAAGTGGGATACGCACAAATTCAATCTTAAACTGGTCAACCCGGCCAACAAACGAAAATACACCATCATCGTGGTTGGAACCGGCTTAGCGGGGGGTTCCGCTGCTGCGACTCTCGCCGAATTGGGGTACAACATCATAAACTTCTGCATTCAGGACTCACCGCGGCGGGCGCACAGCATCGCAGCTCAAGGTGGGATCAACGCTGCCAAAAACTATCCCAACGACGGCGACAGCATCTGGCGGCTTTTTTACGACACCATTAAAGGCGGCGACTATCGTTCCCGTGAAGCCAATGTTTACCGACTGGCGCAAATCAGCAACAACATTATCGATCAGTGTGTGGCGCAAGGAGTACCTTTTGCCCGGGAATACGGCGGTCTTTTAGACAACCGCTCGTTTGGCGGCGCGCAGGTGTCGCGCACGTTTTACGCGCGCGGCCAAACCGGCCAGCAGTTGCTGCTGGGGGCCTACGGCTCGCTCATGCGCCAGGTTGATGCGGGCAAAGTCAAACTCTTTCCGCGCCACGAAATGCTGGATTTAGTGGTAAAAGGTGGTCACGCTCGCGGCATCGTTACCAGAAATCTCGTCAACGGTGAAATCAAATCATTTGCCGGGGATGCGGTGGTTTTGGCGACCGGCGGCTATGGAAATGTTTACTATCTTTCTACCAACGCACAA
>SMVA01115494.1_pt1 | contig 10733 bp, 11 predicted proteins | sample 2456451 | NCBI WGS metagenome assembly SMVA01 (sample SAMN11095933, study PRJNA526329) | marine sediment metagenome | biome: Marine sediment; feature: Surficial sediment; material: Deep marine sediment; isolation source: Hadal surficial sediment | place: Pacific Ocean | collected 2014-05 | depth...
AGTGTGGTTAAAATGATTTTCATTTATTTTATTCCTTTTAGTATTATAATGTAATTTTATTTTTATTTAATTTATCTATATCTAATCCAGCCATATCTTGAGTCTGGAAGTATATTAACGATAGCAAGTGGATCTATCCACGCATTTAAAACCATAACCATATTTTCATCATAATCAACTATCAACTGTTCGTTTGTAGTTTCCAATATTTCACCATTATCACCTATAGATATGAAACTGAAAGTCTCAGGATTTATATCCGATACATCAATTCCTTCTACACGTGCAGTTACTTTAATTGGTTTTATTAAAGTGTTAGCAGATGGTGTAATATCAAATACAAGGTAATCAGAATCTACAGTTATTGTAAACATTCGATGCTCATCTGCAGGAAATGAGTTTTTTTCCACTCTGATTTTAGCGTAAATCTGAAAATCTCCTAACGGATGCCCAGGACGAGGAATAGAAACATTAAGGATTATATTTCCCCCAACATTACCTCTAATTAATTTGCTAGAACTGAATTGAGTTGTCGAATCTAAATAATTAGTTAAATCATCAGGAAGTATAAGCCAATTTGGTGAATTTGATTGCGGTGTGATTTGCACATCAGGCGATGTGAGATCGGATAAGTTATCCATACATCCCACTAAAACAAGTGCTGAAAGCAGCAAAGTGGTTAGTGTGGTTTTCATTTTTACTCCAATGATATTACGAATACTTTAATTACTTAGTTGAAATAGTCTAAGTCAAGCATCCATTTTACCAAAGAGCGTTAACAGGAATTTATACTTTATATTCCTATTACAGTTCCTGTTATACAAGGGCAATGCCATTGTTAGTTAGCGATAAAAGTTTGATATTTTGTATAAAATCAACGATTTTCCTAAAATTAGAATGATATTAAATGTATCTAAATAAAAATGTGTCCCAAAGAGAAGCACTCAAACTAGTGTGATTAGTTGATATCCCACTCCGTAAAATAAATATTGAACTTGCAGAAATTAACGCAACTAAAGATAAATTTTTCTCAATTATTTCTCATGATTTAAGAAGTCCGTTATCAGGTTTAATGCAGGTTCTGCTTATAATTGTAGAAGATTATGATTCTCTTGAAAATGATGAGAAGCAGCAAATGATTACCGATGTGGCTAATACTTCTAAGAGAACATATGATCTTATGGAAAACCTTCTTGAATGGTCAAGCATACAAACCAGTAACATTCCTTTTTATCCTCAGAAAATTAAACTACTTACGTTATTAAATAATTTGGAAGAATTATACAATCAAAATTTAAGGAGTAAAGGAATAACTCTTGAAATAAATGTGGGGCCTGAAATTTCTGTTTTTGCTGATAAAAAAATGACAGAAACAATTCTTAGAAATCTAATATCAAACGCAATTAAGTTCACGTACCCCAACGGAACTGTCACAGTCTCATCAGAACCGGATAATGATTTCGTAGTTATAAAGGTTATAGATACTGGTGTTGGAATAAAGACAGAAAAACTGCCAGAATTATTTCAGGTAGATAAAGTTCAATCAACCTGGGGAACCGCAAAGGAAACCGGTACGGGTCTCGGCTTGATTCTTTGTAAAGAATTGGTGGAAAGACAGTATGGTAAAATTTGGGTTGAGAGTAAAGAAGATGAAGGGACAACTTTTTATTTTACTTTACCGACAGAGAAGTAAGTAACAATCTAAATTAGATTTGTGATTGATATTATTGTCCTTATATTCTTTTAGTTAACTATCCATTCCCGGGCATTCTTAACCAACCCGGGCAGTGAAAAATCTCTTTATCTAGTTGCTACCTTTCCTCAAGAGTAACTACCCCAATATCAGTATTTTGATTAGCTATTACATTCACACCTGTTATCGTTGTGTCCCTGTAAATTAGGGTGTCTGCGGGGATAATATGAACATCGTAAATTCCTTCCAGTAAAGCCATTAGCTTAAATAAGCCATTAAGATCTGTAAATGTTGATGCAGTATCTGCTCCTACCGAAGTCCAAATCATCGGATCAGCATCTAATGGCAACACTTGTCCAGAAATTGACCCTGATATGACAACCGGAACAACTCTTATGGTTGGTTTAAGTTTATATTGCCCGTTCCCAGTTATGATTATTGACTTATCAACATTAAAATCCAAATAGAGCTCATAGAGTTTCCCACTTTCAATTTCAAAGGAATGATTCAGCTTTATTCCTGTTTGAGTTCCACTTGGAATTGTTAAAGGATATTTTATGCCGTTATCTACAACGTAATTATTATCTTCAACGATTAAACGAATTTGAGTATATTTTCCTGCGGATAATGAAGTATCCCCAAGCACTGCGCTTGCACCATTCTGTAACAGCAAAATATCAAAATACCTAAGAGAATCATTAATTACAGACCAGCTTCCCTCAGTTGTATCACTACCGGATTTATGAACTTCAACCCTAGAGACACAAATAACAACTGAGTCTAATGTTGATGGTGAATCAATTAATATCACTCTTATTGAACCTTTACTAGTTACATCGCCACCAGAGGGTGGTTCGGCGATGTTATTTTCAGAACATTGCCATAAGGCTATTAATAACACAAATAAAATTGAAAAAGATATTGTTTTCATACTATAATCCTTTATAAATGAAATTCGGAAATAATTAATACTATTAGATAATTGGAATTACTTAACACAACAATCTAATATTCATACAATTTTTATATCGCTCAATTATTTGGAACTCAATTTATCTAATTGTTGGCGAATAAAAATCCCTGCCATTTACATTACATCTGAAGCTGATGTATTCTTTGACAGGGATTCACATCCCTTAAAAATTAAGTCTGATAGTTGAAGCAGGGCATTATTTAAATAATTTCTTTAGCGCAGCCTTTTCCTTCCTTAATTTAATTAAAAAAATTGTTGCAATGGGCACTATCCACATTAGTATAACGACTATAAAATAAGCCGATATCGTCTTCCTGGCTTCAGCTAAAGCATTCTGGTAGTGTTTTTAATTAGGTTGTAACTTCGGGAAACTATACAAAAAAACAGTATCAATAAATTATAAAAAGGCCCTTAATTTTTCTTAGTGTATTTTTTGAAGAATTGTTTGATTCGGTTCTACAATAATGCGGTATTTAATATTATTACTTTGAGCACATCCTAAATTACCTTCTTTTTCTACTCCTATGTTTGTTAGAGGGTTTATTTAATTAAATTAACCAGTTGTTAATAATATTTAGAACTTAGTTAATTATTATTGAATTTATATCATTTGCTGTTACTGTTGTTTGTACCTCTATCGAATCGGTTCCCGTCCCTACTTCAGTTCCCGTACCAGTTATAATAAGCTCGGTGGCGGAAGTCGTAGAAATCTTGAAGTTACCATTCTCAGTTGTTCTCAATTGTGATGGTATCTTCCAACCTTCGAAAGATTTACTTCCACCCCCTAGTTCCGCTGGTTTTTTGTAGTACTGAAGAGCCATTAGCCCAAGACTGGTAGTCTCTACTATCAAAATATCTCTCTTAGACTCAATAGCATTTGATCTAAACAACTGAATAGAGACTGCTATTGCAATCCCTACTATAATAAGTGCTAATACTATCAATAAAAGTTGTTGTTGTCCCATCCTATTATCCTATATATTTCTCTAATTAAATAAATTAAGTAAACGCCCACTCAACACTCTTTTTAGGAATAACATCATCAGACTTTGGTTCCAGAGATTTTATTCTATTATTAAAACTCCTTACAGCATCCTCGGTTGCTTCAAAAGTATTTAATACTTTAGAGATGCCTGATAAGTGGAATAGTCTTTTTGCAGGGTCCAGCGGATTTATAATTATTAACTTCCCGCCCTTTGCTAATAACTTTTTATGAGTAACTACAAGTACTCCGATAAAAGTTGAATCCAGGTAGGTACACTGGCTGAGATCGACAACTATTTTAGAATGCCCAATGGTAATTTGCTCATCGAGTAAATTTCTTAATTCAGCCGCTTCATTTACGGAAGCTTTTAAAAGATTTACTTTGTATATAATAACTTCAGCTCTGATTTCTTGAGTTATGTCTTCCATTATATTATTCTTCTTTATTGCAAAAAACATCATGTTGTTTACTCAAACCAATGGTTAACATATAGCCTGTTTTTACCAAATCCATAATTAAATTTGGGTTCAATATTTGTTTGTAATAACGCAAATCTTATCGCTTCGGTGGAGTAAAGAATGAGTCCAGATGAATTACCAATTGTATTTCCTGAAGAAGGATTTGGCGTAAGTAAAATTATTGCCCCGATTACTGTTGAATGAACGTGCACGAGATCATCTACAATAACCATTCCCTTAAAAATGCCAGCCTCCATATTTTTAATACGTGCATTTGTTGATGTATTATGAACTACCAGGATTCCTGACCCTGATATGTCTGCATCCTCCCATTTGTTAAATGGAAGTACATCAGTCAGCTCAACATAAGTAACACCGGAGAGGGGATGTGATAGTGTAGACGGATCAGTAACATATTGACTTCCATTAAGCCCGCTTATTGCAATTGATTTCAGCATTCCTTCAGGATAACCGTATGCAGGTCCGCCTAAAATGCTATCCGGTGAGGTTGGATAACCGCCGGGATAGGTCTGTAAAACCTTAATTACCCTTGGATCTGCGGGTTTCATTAATGGATAATCAACCCCATCATCAGTACCACCTAAGTATGAATTGCCAGTTTGATTCAGAGTTTTCGTCGTCCAGATTGCATATGTACCAGATTCTGGAACCAAGGTTGCGTCCATCTTATGATTTCGCCCATCAACATTTAAACCACCCTGGGTTACTACTGGGTTGTTTGTTGTAATAGCACCTTCCAGTGCTGGGGGTATAAGAATGGGGTTTTTTGTATAAGCAGTTATTTCCTTGGTTGTACCAAACTCACTGGCTATGGCTGAAAACTTTATTTGTTCTTCTCCATCAAATATTGTATCTGTAACTGTGTATGTTACCTGTCCATCAAAGATATTCTTTGTAACCGGATTAGGCACTCTCCAGTCTACATTATCCGCCACTTGAGACATTAACATCTGAATAGTGCTATTTGCTATATTCCTTGCTTTTGTTTGGGAATAATTATTAACAGAGTTTTCAGTAGTTTGAGTCACAAGTTTATTCTGAGTTAAACTTGTAATGCTATAGGTAATAAATGCGCCTAATACAATAATTAAAATAAATCTTGACATAATATACTCCAGTTAAATATTTTTAGGTTTAATTATTTTCTCCCACTCAACTGCTTCATAATGATCATCAATCATATCAGCTGATTCACACTTCATTCTTATGCCTAAAGTTTTAATTTTATCTCTTTCAGACTGACTTGAAAGCAAAGTGTAATCTATTTTCTGACCAAGCGAATCGTAATAGGTAAGCTTAAAGTAAACCACAGGAATTGAAGCAGCCGGTATTTCATTGTTCTTCTCTCTGGTCAGTAAAAAATCATTTGGATTACTAGTTTCAGTAAAAGTCGTTGAATCTCCCACGAAATAATGTAATTCGTCTAAAACTCCATCATTATCTATATCACTGTAAAACTTGATCTCATTCGAATCTGCAATCTCTATTTTGTTGCCAGAGTTTCTGTAACCGATTTTGTAAAAATCGTATTCTATAAGATCAGTAGCGGAGGTTAATCCTCCCTGCACTATCCCGGAAAATAAATTCTCTGAGGCAGCTACACTGATTGAAATATTTAAATTTGCGAAGATCAAAATAACCATCCCCCCTATTACAAAAGATCCTACTACATCTAACCAATCTGACATAATTAATTCCTTTTAATATGATATTATATGATAATACTTCAAGGTATCTAATAAACTATAATTTATTATCGACAATTCAATTTTTTTGGAGTAAGTAGTGATGCTGCTTTTTATCTGTGGATTAAGAGTGTTGACGTAGAAAACATTAACATTTATATCAAAATCTCCCATTCTATCCAGGGAAACCGTTGTACTGTAATTGTTATAATCATCTATGTCATCGAATTCAGTGTGCATATTTTCGCCCGATTCTGGCCCAAGATTAATCGCAGCTGTTAATGAATCAAGCTGCCATACTGCAGCATCTATCGTATTTTCATCAAAAGCTTTAGATTGAATCATATCAATGATAGATTGCGCCAAACCAGAGGCATTAATCACTGATTCACTAGTATAGTTGGTTAGCATCCTGTTTGTATTAGCCTTGTGAACATTCAATATTAGATTTGACAACAAAATCACCCCGGCAATGGTTAAAAGCATATGTCCTGAATTCAAAACTTAATCTCCTTCTAATATTATTATCACGTTTTAGTAACTTTCGTTTGGCATCCTTCGACTTTATCATAGCCAATCGATGTGCCAAACTGCCAGTGGTAAATTGTACTCATAGTTCTAAGCAATAGTTAAACATCGGTAAATAGTATTTATTGATGTAGCACTTCTTACTGTCATTTTTTATTGGCTGTGTTTATAAATGAAACAGTTTTGAGTTATGATAAGCCAAGTGTACGAAAACTGATAAAAAATGAACAATATATGATTAATTTGATATGGTAATTATTTCAAATAGCATAACGTATTTACTTTTTATTGGAAATAGGAGCAAATGTTTAAACAAAATGAGACAGATTAACTCTAATAGATTTGAAATAAGCCCCCGGAAGAAAACAAACCATTGGACTATCGGTTACACTTGGTTCTGAGCCGGAGTTCGCTCCGTCAACTCTCTTACGTGCTTGGTTGCTTTGCTAAGATTCTAATAACAACGTAATTCAAAATTCCACATTAAAATCGCAGGTCTTACCGCTTTTTTTTATTGATTGCAAATCAGGAAAGGGAACGTGTTCTTTATAAATATCTGTCATTTAATATTATATTTTCTTCATAAGCAGTTTGTTCTATATAAAAGGAATGATCTCAGACTAATAAAATCTGGTTAGGGTGTAATCCAGCTTTTAATTCAACCGGACATTTCATCTGTTTATAATTTCTCTTTTTGGCCAGATAGAACTCACATTATAATCATTGCCGTGTTTGTAAATGGTTTTTGATGCTCGTTTCACAGTTATATTAATTTGGTTGAAAATACTTACTACACCAGCAATCTACTTGTAGGGTTAGTTTTTTGGATAAAAGTTAAAACCTTGCTCATAATCAACTATTAAGTAAATTATTCAGCATTTTTCCTTAAAAACTTTCTAAAAAGAAATCTTTTTCAAATAACCATTTAATTTTACAAATAAATAGTAATTATTTCCTTTGCTTTGCTAATAACAACCCACTTGAAAATTGATTTTAATCTTCATGGGAGAAATTGCACAGTAATAGTTGGCGCTATTATTTATACAACCGCACATAAATGGCTTTTTATTTTAATTACATTGCAAAATCTAAACAAATAAATAGCTTTTGTTCTTTGAGATACTGTTGTTAACGAGAAAATATTACCCGTAATAATTACGGCGACAACAGTTTTATTACGAAATATCACCGACGCAACTTATTTTACCGTCTTTATTTGTTGGCACATTTTTAGACCATATGCGCGCTAATAAGATAAGAAAGGCTTTTTAATTTGGGTCAGCAGCAACTTTTATTGATAGTAATGGCGGTAATTATAGTAGGAATTGCGATAGCAGTCTCTATTGCGCTGTTTAGATCAAATGCTATTGAGTCTAAGAGAGATATTTTGATAGAAGAGACTACCAGTCTCGGGCTAATGGCCCTTCAGTACTTCAAGAAACCTGCGGAACTAGGTGGTGGAAGTCATTCTTTCATAGGTTGGATCATACCATCCCAGATGATAGCAACAGCGAATGGTAACTTTGTGATCTCTACGGTCGACCCCGATGAGCTTGTTATAACGGGTATAGGAACTGAAGTAGTGACGGGAACCGATTCGATAGAGGTACAAACAATAGTAACAGCACATACAGTAAATTCAATAATAATTCATTAATAATTAACTAAGTTCTAAATATTAACAACTGGTTAATTTAATTAAATAAACCCTCTAACAAACAATGGAGTAATAAAATGGGTCAGCAACAACTTCTCTTAATCGTTCTTGGTGTTATCGTAGTTGGTATCGCCGTTGTAGTTGGTATTAACTTGTTTAATGCCAGTGCCGAAGAAGCAAACAAAGACGGTATAGTATCAGACTGTACAAACCTAGGTGCAATGGCACAGCAGTATTACAAAAAGCCACAATCAATGGGCGGCGGAGCAAATACTTTTACAGGATGGGTAATTCCTGATGGTTTGGTCGTTACAGCTAACGGCGGATACTCAGCACTTGCAGGTGCAACTAACGTTGTAATTACCGGGACACCAACAGAGTATGGCTGGACAATTGTAACAACAGTCACCTCAACAACAATTATAAGTGTATTTACTCCAGGACCATAAAATGCCAGAGTAAATACTATTCTAATTTGGGCTGTAAAAGTAATTTTTACAGCCCTTTCTTTTTTTAAAAGAAAAATTTTACCTCTTACTATTAAATAATCTTAACCACACAAAAAGATCACCACAAAAATTTCGGAACCATATTTGATACAGAGTAACAAAGTTTAATAATTAAAGAGAAAACGGATGGTTGAGTTTAAATTTACAGCACAACGACTTAATGGTCAAAACATTTCAGGTTCTTTGTCTGCGGTCTCCGCCTCAGAGGGGAAAAAGAAAATACAGAAGTTGGCAGAAAAGAATAAGCTTGAGATAAATACAATTCAGAGAAAATCCACTTACCTTTATAGAGTTAGAAAAGGTGATGAAAAACCGATAAGAGGTGAGCAAAAAGCGTATAGTAAAAAGGAAGTAGAAGAAGCTCTTAGCAGGTTGGGATATAAAGTTTTATCAGTAAATCGGAAACTTCTGGATTTTCAGAGAAAACCTCCAACCACTGAGATTGTAACTTTTGTAAAAATAAGTGCCGAACTACTTGATCAGAAATTACCTTACAGTGAAGTTTTAACTCTTCTTATTAATGATACTCCAAACCCCGCTCTAAAAAACACTTTAAAAGAAATTAATAATGATTTGAAAAAAGGAGCCGACAGTGAAGTCACCTTCCTAAAATACCAGGGAGTATTTGGTAAGTTTACAGCGTATATGCTCGGGCTTGCTTCCAAAAGTGGAAACATGACTGAGATTTATATGGCTACTGCAAAGTTCCTCGAAAGAAGGCAGGAGTTTAGGAAAAGTTTGCGCAGTGCATTGATAACACCCGCGATAACAATGTTTGTTTTATTCCTTGCAGTTTTATTTTATGTTGGATACATCTTTCCGGAAACTGCAAAACTTTTTATTAGGTTCGGCATTGAACTTCCACCAATGACAGCCTTTACACTTAAATTCAGTGATTTTTTAATCGGAAATCCCTTGCTTATTTCAGCCGTATTGTTCATACCACCCATCGTGCTAGCGCTTTACATAAAAACAAAAAATGGCAGGTTATTTTATGATAAGTATATGCTGAAGATGCCTGTTATTGGCTCTCTGATTCATAAAACACTTATCGAGGTTTTCTGCCGTGTATTTTATACTCTTTATCATGGTTCTGCCGAAAGTATAGAGCCGATAAGAATAGCCGCAGAAGCAGCAGGCAACACATATTTTGAGAGTAGGATAAAACAAGTAGCTATACCCATGATGCTTAAGAAAGGGGTTGGTATGACAGAAGCATTCGAGGTGTCCGGGGTATTTACCGAGACAGCATTATCAAGATTTCATTCCGGTGAAGAATCCGGAACAATTAAAAACACGGCTTTAATGTTGGCTAATTATTATGAGAGTGAAACAGTCTATCGTTTAAAAAACCTGATTGAAATTATCCAGGTTATAATTGCAATGGTAATAATGGTTGTTATGATTGCGCTTACTTTAGTCTCAGCCGAAACAGCAACGGTAAGACCCCAAAACCCGGGTATGGGCAGCACCACTATTGAATTGGAGAATAATATCGGATGATTGACACTAATCTTGAAATGGGTGATAAAATTGGTTATCTGCTATTTAAAAAAGGCATAATCGATTCGGCTATTCTCGAAGAGGCATTGCATGCCAAAGCAAATGATAAGCATAAGATAAAAAGAAATCTTGCACAAATACTTGTCCAGGATTTTAATTTTGATCACGATAAGATATTTAGGGAAGTAGCCATTCTATATGCTTTTCGAGAGTTGGAAACAAAACCCGAAGAAATTCCTGAAGAGCGGATCGAATCTATAAAGAATCTGATGGAGCAGGCGAGCGATTCAGTAAAAGAGATGATGATTAAGCATTTTGTCATTCCTTTTATGTATGATGAAAGAATAAAGGATAAACTTATACTCGCCTCTATCGATCCCACTGACAGGCACATACCACGTATAGCATTTGGATTGAATGCTAAAAAGTATGAAGTAATATTTATAAAAAAATCAGATTACGAAAAGCTTATTAAAATAATTCTTCCGCCCGAAAATGAATTTTTAAAGGCATTGGAAGAGGATGAAGATTTTTTCCAGGTGGATGGGGCTGATGAAAACCTGGTTGATGAAGATGAACTCGATTCGGAAATAAACAAAAGCGCTTTAATAAATCTGATTGAAGGAGCTTTGTTAGAGGCTGTGAGAAAGGGTGCAAGCGACATCCATTTTATCCCGTGCTCGGGAAAAAAGACTGAAATATATATGAGAGTTGATGGTAC
>SMVA01127521.1_pt1 | contig 10733 bp, 12 predicted proteins | sample 2456451 | NCBI WGS metagenome assembly SMVA01 (sample SAMN11095933, study PRJNA526329) | marine sediment metagenome | biome: Marine sediment; feature: Surficial sediment; material: Deep marine sediment; isolation source: Hadal surficial sediment | place: Pacific Ocean | collected 2014-05 | depth...
ATCTGTCGCGATCCCGAATATGATTCCAGATAATCTCTCAGCACGGCATTTACAGAAGTTCCCTGCTTCAGTGCCTTGATTCTTGCAAGCTTTAAAACTTCTTCATCAATAGAAATTGTTAAATTTGCCATAGTATCAGTGTAAAACGTGATCAGTGTAACAGAATATAAATGAGATATTTTATCTCAACAGCGGTATTTACTACAAGGTGTTGGTCTAGATATAATATAATGACGACTAATGGCGGAAACGTATAAGACTAAAGAGGTTTATGAAGCAGAAACTTCTAGGTGTTCTAATATTTGGATGACTACCAACTACCATCAGGGGACAATAATAATGAAATGTCACTTGTTTCATCCAACCATTGATAGCCACTTAAACCTCCAGACTTGGAAAATGATTCAATGAGTCCTGCAATTTGTTCCCAGGTTTTCTGTGAAAGCATACACATAAAAAGACTATCGGAGTCAGATGCTAGAATGCCCTGGTCATCATCTGCAACAATTAAAACCAGCTCGCAGTCATCTATTGGTGTGACAAAGTTCAAATCATGTAACGCAATACTTATGCTTGAACCTTGCGCAAGCTCGGCTACCTTTGTTCTTAATCCGGCTGTTTCAATATCAGTAAACTCGTATAAACGTATAAGAGGACAATAAGGTGATCCATCAGCAATGTATTCGAGTTTCATAATATCTTATATCTAACAGTTTTTTTATACTGAAGCATTTTTTAATAAAGATGAATAAAATATAATACTAGTATTTTGGCTTGCTACTGTCAATACTAAAAAATTATAACTAGGAATATAAATATTAGTGACACTATATTTATATAGAAGATCAATTAAGAACCTGGTTCCAGAATTGCCGAATAAGCAACTAAACTCCTATCTAGAAATTCCCATCACAGATAGAGCCGTTTCCTTCTGCAGACTGAGCTGTACCAAAAGAATTAATCGTAATGGTTATACATGATTATTTACCTTTAAAGACAGGTTTTCTCTTCTCAGAAAAAGCTTTCTGACCTTCTTTATAATCTGAACTGCTTTGAACCTCTAAGATCATTTCAATAAGCTTATCTTCTTGTTCACTGCTTAGATTTTGGTTTTCCTGCCATTTGTTAATCATAAATTTCATCGTTTTCACAGACAGTGGGGCGTTTTGAGAGATTTCCTGAGCGAGATTTAGAGTATATTCTTCAATTTCTTCACTAGATTTAACAATATTTACAAGCCCAATTCTTTCAGCCTTACTTCCGTCTATTGGATTTCCAATTAAAAACATTTCTTTTGTGTATCCTGATCCAATCAGGTTTAAAAATTTTCTTATTCCGGCATATGAATATAAAACCCCAAGTTTTGCAGGGGGCATGCCCAGTTTTGCATGAAGAGCGCAAACTCTATAGTCGCAGCTAATCGCAATTTCAAGTCCTGCGCCAAATGCATGTCCATTTATCATTGCAATCACAGGGTAGGGGAAATCTTCTATACTTTTTGCGGCCATAGGCAGGTGATTGCTTCCATCCTGATTTTTTATCATGTCATTTTCACCTATTGCATGAATATCATATCCTGATGAAAATGCTTTATCACCCTGCCCTCTAATAACCACACATCTTGTATTACCGACTTTTTTCAGATCGTTTAATATCTCTTTTATGCCATCGAGTATAGACGGAGTAACCAGATTTCTTTTCTCCGGTCTGTTTATTGTAAGTATTGAGACGGAGCCTCTATTTTCAACAATTAATTCATTATTTTCTGGCACAATTATTCCTCCATCTACAGGTTGTAATTACAATGATATTGTATGTTACAACTAAATAAATATATTGACTGGAATAATATCATCATTAGGTTAGTATAAAAAGCTTTAAATTCCAGGGGAGTATACATAATGCCAGTATTTGAATATGAATGTGATAGATGCATGGAAAGATACAATAAAGACATAGACAGCCTTGCAGAGAAACACAATAAAACCAACGCAACTAAAATTTTTAAGGCTAACCCTGGTATACAATATATAGAGGTTACAGAAGGCAAAAGCAAGAAGCCAAAGTTCATTATGGGGGAACAAGGAGCAAGTGGTATAAGAAGATTTAAGTGGACTCTTGAAACAAAAGATGTTTTGTATATGGAGCTCATAGATTTCAAGTTCAGCGAGCTTGTATACAACAAAGAAGAAGAGAAAGATATAAAATGTCCAATATGCAAAAAGCACAAATGGGTTAGAAGAATATTTTCTACTTTCAAGGCTATTTTTGATGACAAGAACAAGCGTGCTCCAGTACCTGGAGATGATTTAAAGTTTCATACCGATTATAAAATAATGAAAGATGAAGAACAAGCTAACTGGGTAGGACAAGAGTTTTTGAATGAACGTTTCAAATAAGTAAAAGGAGATATATATAGATGCCGCTTTTTGAATTTGAATGTATCAATTGCAGAAAAGGGATAGAGGATTCATTAACTCTTATACAAAAAAAAGTTGATAAAAAAGTTCTAACCCAACTAGTTAGCAAATTTGACAACATTTACAGAATTGAGGTTATAGATCTTAAGAATAAAAAGATTGTCGCAGATTATGGAAAGAAAAATGCCGATAGATCTATCTTAGATTTTTATTTTGAAGAGGGAGCAAAGGTAGTTTTCTTTAACTCTGAAAACTACCGCTTTACAGATCTTATATATGATGAAAGTGATAAAGAGAAAATTAAGTGTCCGTTTTGTAAATCAAAAAACGTTGAAAAAGTATTTTCCAGCTTTGCATTCACCAGTGATTTATCTACTAATATGCCAATGCCTGATATGTCTGGCCTTCCTGCTAGTGTTAGAAAAAATATGATGCTTACGGGTTATGTTGAAGAAAAAGACAGGCCTAAGAAAAATAGATAGCGGCAGCAAAATATTTAGCTTTAATCTCTCCCGTACGATTCTTTGGTTTTTCCGAACCTTTTTCCAAGCTCTTTATAAATATCGTCTGGCTTGATTTCAAAATAGCTCATCGCGATTAAGGAGTGAAACCACAGGTCGGCTACTTCGTATATAATTTCATCTTTGTCCTTATTCTTTGCTCCTATAATCACTTCGCCGGCTTCTTCTCCAATCTTCTTTAAGATTTTGTCTAAACCTTTTTCAAAGAGCCCGCTTACATATGAATTTTCTTTTCTGTTTGTTTTTCTGTCTTCAATAACCTTATATATATCATCGAGAGTCTTTAGTGGTATAGAATTTAGAAAATCGGGAGATAGCTGCTTTGTGCCATCAAGTTTTGTAAAAAAACAGGTTTTCTCGTTGGTATGGCATGCGACACCCTTTTGCTTTACAGTGTATAAAATTACGTCTCTGTCGCAGTCATAGTAGATGTCGATAAGTTTTTGCGTGTTTCCGGACTGCTCACCCTTCATCCATATTTTATTTCTGGACCTGCTAAAGTAGTGGGCTTTTTTGGTATCGACACTGAGTTTGATTGTCTCCCTGGTTCCATAGGCAAACATTAGAACCTGTCCATCCTCAGCATTTTGAACAATAATAGGAATCAGCTCTTTTTCATCAAATTTCAATAAATCTAAATTCATAGTAAGTTAATAAGTTTATACATAGTTCCTTATTTAGGATAATTAATAAATCTTAGCATTATAGTTGTATAAATCTGAATATAAAGTAAATTGCTAGTTTTATTAATTAGAAATTACATCAGGAGTGTTAAATGGCAAGAGTAACTATAGAAGATTGTTTAGAGAAGGTTGAAAATAGATTTGCACTGTCAATCACTGCAATGAAGAGATCAAAGCAGCTTGTCAAGGGTGCCCTTGCCCTATCAACTGAAAAAGGTAATAAAGATGTAGTTACAGCTTTAAGGGAAATTGCAGAGGGCAAAGTTAAGGTGATTTATCCTGAAGATCCTGATAGATATTGATTATATCCAGATATAGTGTTTATGTTTTTCTATACTAATTATTAGCTAGCAGTCTAATAATATTGCTCTCCGTTTGTGTCTTCAATTTAAACTAGAACGACTGATTAATTTTTTTTTATATATGAGAATTGGAATTGATACAGGCGGAACATTTACAGATTTTGTTGTCCTTGTTGACGGTGAATTCTCAGTTCACAAAGAACTGTCAACACCAATAGATCCTTCCATTGCAATTTACCAAGGCATAAAAAAACTCATAGGTGATAAACTTGACGGTACCTATATATATCACGGGACAACTATAGCAACTAATGCGCTTCTTGAAAGAAAGGGTTCTAAAATAGTACTGATCACCACAAAGGGCTTTGAGGATATAATCGAGATTGGAAGGCAAAACAGAAAAGAGCTTTATAACATCTTTGAGCAAGAAACAAAGCCTCTGGTCGAGAGACCCTACAGAGTAGGCATAAAAGAAAGAGCCGATTTTAAGGGCAATATTTTAGAGCAAATTAGCAAAGCAGAAATGTTAAAGCTAAAAAACAAAATCAAAAAGCTAAAACCAGAAGCGATAGCTATTTCGTTAATAAACTCATATGCCAGTTCTAAAAATGAATTAATAGTAGAAAATTTGTTAAAAGATTTAGGAATACCAATTAGTGTTTCATCCAGGATTTTGCCTGAGTTTAGGGAATATGAAAGAACATCGACAGTTGTTATAAATGCATATTTGATAAAAAAAGTTTTTAGTTATATGAACAATTTAAAAGTGAGGCTCAAACAATCAAAGATTTTTGTTCTGCAGTCAAACGGGGGGTTGATCAGTACTGAGCAAGCTGGCAGTGAGCCTGTAAGGATACTTTTGTCCGGCCCTGCTGGAGGAGTTGTAGGAGCGTTTAAGATTGCTGAAAAAGTAGGAATGAATAAGATTATGACTTATGATATGGGGGGCACTTCTACGGATGTATCGTTGTGTGACGGGTCCATTAAATTTTCAAATATTAATACAGTTGATAATCTTGCTGTGAATGTGCCTATGGTGGATGTGAAAACCATAGGAGCCGGGGGAGGTTCCATAGCATATATCGATCCTGGCGGAGCCCTTAAGGTCGGCCCCGAGAGTGCGGGTTCAGACCCAGGACCTGCCTGTTACGGGAAGGGAGACAGGCCGACTGTAACTGATGCAAATGTAGTTTTAGGTAGAATAAATCCCGATTATTTCTTAGGCGGTGAAATGAAAATATTTAAAGACAGGTCTGCAAGAGCCCTAAGAAAACTGTCTAAACAACTGGGAATAAGTACCTTAGAACTTGCTTCTGGAATTATTGAGGTAGCAAATGCTAATATGGAAAAGGCACTCAGAGTCATTTCATTAGAAAGAGGGTATGACCCTCGGGAGTTTGCACTTTTTTCGTTTGGCGGGGCAGGGGGTTTACATGCCTGTGAACTGGCGAGAGGACTTGGTATATCAAAAGTAATTTTCCCCAGTAATCCCGGAGTTCTTTCTGCCTTGGGAATGCTTATTGCCGATTACTTCAGAGACTATAGCATGTCGGTGTTTTTCAATAGTGAAAAAGACGATTTTCAAAAAATCAGTAAAGCATTTAGAAGATTAGAAAAGAGACCAGAAAAGGAATATACAAGAGAATGTATTAAGTATGAATACTACATTGATGCAAGGTATAAAAGGCAATCACATGAATTAATCATTCCATTTAATAAAAGCTTTATCAAAACCTTTCACAATGAGCATAAAAAAAAGTATGGATATTCACAAAGTGATAATATAGTAGAAATAGTAAATATTAGATTAAGAGCATTAAGCAAAAAAGTAGATTTTAAAATTCCAGAATGTACAAAAGTAAGAAAACAAGTCACATTTACGAAGAGTGATATTTTCTATAATAATAAAAATGTTTTATCCAGGATCTACAGTAGAGATGACTTTTATTCAGGATATAAATTTAGGGGACCTGCTATCGTTTTAGAAAAAACATCTACACTGTTTGTAACCCCTGGATTTAATTGTCAGATAGAGAATTATGGAAACATAATTGCAACATGTTAATATTCCATTTCATTTTTTAAATAAAAAGGGACCAGATATGAGTAAATATGAGTAATAAAGAAACTTTTATATTAGGTGCGGGCATGACCGGGCTTGCAGCAGGAATGGTTTCAGGGTTAAAAGTTTATGAAGCGCAGGAAGTTCCGGGAGGGATTTGTTCTTCATATTATCTTAAGGCTAACCAATTCTGTCCTTATTATGTAATATTAATCTGAGGATGAATAAATTATATAACGCTAAAGTGAGTGTTTAACAATTTTAAGAATTTTTCACAACTTTTTTCTAAGCTATATTTTTCTGATAGTGACCTTGCATTTATCTGTAATTTTACACGTAATTCATCGTTTTCTAATATTGTATTCAGATTATTAGCTAAAGATTTCCAATCTTCAACGGGACTGATAAGCCCATTAATCTCGTGATCAATAATATGCGCGGCAGTTGTTGAAACTATCGCACATTCACATGCAAGTGCCTGAAGCAATAAAAAGCTTAATCCTTCACTTCTCGATGGAACTATATATATATCTGCGACACTTAATATATCTTTAAGATTCTCATCGGTATTAATAAAACCAAATGATTTCACTTTTATATTATTTGATAAATTAATTTTAGCAGATCCGATAGTCCAGACTTCCCAATCATGAATTTTTCTGATTTTTGACAATTCTTCTATGGCTTTTTCTCCAATGTCTAAGCCTTTCCTGTAATCTTCCCTAGCAAAAAGTAAGATAACATATGGATTGTTTTTTTGATTATTATAGGAAGAGGAAGTTTGTTTATAGTAGATGCTTAGATCTACTCCATTTGATATGATTGTTATATTTTTTGGTTGGTATGTTTGCAAAATGTGGAACAATCCTTTAGATACAGCAATAGAACGAATATTGAATATTTTAAATGCTATTTTATAACAATAATCATTAAAATATCTTAGTATTTTTGATTTATAGTAGTTCACATCATAATCGGCAGCTATATATAATATTTTTTTTCGGTTGCGTATATATGCAAGACAAGCAATTAAAATTAAGTCAACAATAACAACATCAGTCTTAAATTTTGAAATTAGAGCGAATATAATAGTCCCAAGGATACCTGGAATAGGTATTTTATTTATAATAATATTAGGGTCAATATAATAGTGAGTGTTTACTTCATTGGTCCAATATAATATCGAATGCCCTTTTTTTGCAAGATAGTTGGCATAATCTAGTGTAAGCTTATCTCCGCCCCTATTTCTTATTGAATGCCGTATTATTGTAACTTGCATATTCGTAACTTTATTTCGTTTCTATCAAATTAGTTATTTCTTCATAAACTCTTTGATTACTTTTTCCATCACAGTACTTATGAAATATTTTTCTCACTCGTTCCCTTGCGCCCCTAAATTTATCTGGATTGGTAATGTTTTCATCAATATAATTAATTACTTCATCCCAATTCTTTGCCTTAGGACCCGGAGTGATTTCTTCATAATCATAGTAAAATTCCCTGTCCTCTTTTAGATATTCATTTATATCAAAGGGTGTAAAAATTATGGGCCTGTCTAACAATAAGTAATCGAAATAAATACTTGAATAATCTGTTATTAAAAAGTTAAATATGTTCAGAGAGTCATAAATATCATCTTCCTTGTAAAACTTTATATTCTCTGATGTGGCTATTTGTTTCAGAAGGCTTTCCGAAGGCAGATTCATAGGATGTAATTTTATATAAAGCAGAATATTTCTATCCTTAAGAAAGTTTTCCAATTTCTCTATGTTAAAATCGTATTTCTCAAACAGATCAAATTCTGAACTGAAGCCTCCCCTAAATGTCGGAAGATATATTCCTATTTTTTGATTTTTTTCCTTTTTAATATACTGTTTATTAAAAGAAAACAGTGCATCATTTCTGGGAAAACCGGTTATCTTTATAGTATCATCATGAGCATCAAAAGATGATTGAAATCTTTGTTTATTTTCTTCTGATGTTGCAGTTATTAGTGCGTATTTTTTAAATGGCGAAGGGCATAGCAGCTTTGTTAAAAATATTTTTATGTTTGATACAAAAGAATCTGTGTATAGAAAAATTCTATCGTCAAAACCAATTTTTTTCAGTGGAATCCCATGCCATAATTGAACTAATTTAGCACGGTTAAATACAACAAAATTATTAATATCAAGTCTGGGAGGTTGGCATGTAATAACCGCTTGGCTTTTCATTGCGAAGTAACATCCTTTTAAACTATAGGCCATGTAGGCCTCAAAACCTTTGTTTCTTATATGTGAAAGTACATTTCTATTTTTTGTTATCCACACGGCTCTTATTTCGGGATGGTTTTTGTTAATATATTCGAAAAAGTATTTGCTGTTATCAGAATACCTCTTTCCCTCCCATGCGCCGAAAACCCAGATAGGTTTTTTGTTTATTGGTGAATTTGAATTCGACATTTTTTTAATCTCTTTATTGTTTACTCCCCGGATTTAAGATGCTTTTTTACTAATTCCAAATCTTTTTCAAAATCTATTTCAATGCAGAACCTTTTACCAATATTCAATGGTGAAAATTTTATTCCCCTTTCTATTGCCAATTCAACAGCTTTCTCATGATAATCCATGTCTTTACACTTATCTAAACAATTAATGAAATCGGCCAAATACTTATGATTGATATAATTAATACCGATGGCTTCACCTACTGGATTTTCAACATTTTTTGATATGTTTTTTATATAACCCTTATCATCTAAGTTGTATTTTACTTCTTCTTCACCTACTTTTTCATTGTTCACGCATATTAGATTATACTTTGTATTTTCACATATAAGTTCGATTATTTTCGAGTCAAATACAACATCTCCATTGATATATATTATATCTTCGTCACTATTAAGAAGATTAATCCCTGCTAACAAACTTTTGGAGGTGTTAGTATATTTGTATCTGGTATTTATGGCATATTTGAAGCTTGGATATTTTCTAAATATTAAGTTCTTTTTATAGCCAACAACGATTATAATATCCGAAAGATTAAAACAACCTTTTAGCGATTTGATTTGGAAATCCAGTATTGTGGTGTTTTTATCGAGATTTACCAGAGCTTTGGGTATTTCGAAACCAAGCCTGCTGCCAATACCTGCAGCTAATATTATAATTTTCACTCAAAGAATATCCTTTATTAAATTGGAGTTTATAATATAAAAGAATTTTTAGACTTAAATAGATTTATAATATGGTTTGATCTTATATAAACAATTAATTAAATATTTAACTTGTAATTAATTCCTTTGCTGAATTTAAATCTCCAGTGTATTATTTTGTATCATATTTTTAAGTTGCTCATGATAAACAGAAAAATTTAATTATCCGGCATAATTGATGAAATCTACAGTAGATTTTGCTATAAGTATATTAAATAAATTTTTTATTTGTAATATATATACATATCTATGAAAGTATCTATTATAGGGTGTGGAAGTTATGGAACTGCGCTGGCGCAGATTATATCATCTAATGTTAATCAGGTATTCCTGTTTGGGAGAGATTTTTCTTTATTACATGAAATTAATAAAAATAATGTCAACAAAGTTTATTTCCCGTCCATAAAACTTAATGAGAATATCAAAGCCTTTCATATAACTAAAGATGCAGAATACATAAAGGATTGTGATGTTATAGTCTTTTCTGTTCCTTCAGGTGTTACAAGAGATGTAGCACGGAAGTTGTCTGACTATACAAAAGGCAAGATGATTGTTTCAACGGCTAAAGGAATAGAATATCCATCTTTAAACACAATGAGTCAGTCAATTATGAAAGCAACGGGGAATAAAAATATATATTGTTTTTCAGGGCCAACTTTTGCAGATGAATTAATAATGGGTTATTTGTCTGGATTTACTGTTGGTGCTAATGATAAAGAAGGTAGAGATATGATCAGTGATCTATTGAGTAGCCCAAATATTTTATGTGATTTTTCAGATGATATTGAGGGTGTTGAATTATGCGGAGTATTAAAGAATATTTATTCTATTTCAATAGGAATTTTTGATTCTTTTTCACATAGCAATAATGAGCATTATACATTCCTTAACCTCTGTTTTAAGGAGATGAAGAATATAGTTGATGAAGTTGCTAAAGACAAAGACCTGATACATAAGTTTTGTTGTTTCGGGGATTTTAATTTAACTACTAATACTGACAAAAGCAGGAATAGAACCTTAGGTTTGATGGTAGGTAAAGGGTTATTAGAATTAAAAGAGTTTAACCCTTCCATAATTTTTGAGGGTATGAAGTCTGTAAAAGCTATAAGGAAAAAGAGCAATCAATTGGGTTTAGATACACCTATAGTAAATTTTGCTCATGCGGCATTAAATAAAAAAGGAAATATAAAAATGGATATACATAAACTGTTAGAAAAAATTAAGATAAATTTGAACTAAAATTGATAGTTAAATAGATTAGCATCTAATATACTATTAGACCGATGTTGTTTATTAAAATACTTTAGGGATTAATAACAAAAATCTTAAGATAGATATTCTTCTATAACATTCCAAATTCTTTCTGAATCATTATCATTTCCTGCCAGTGTCTTTACAAGTGTTATAAGCCTTGAAGTTATCAAGCATTTATTTGATCCGGCCCTATATCTGAATCAAATGAATGAGGTGGTTGACTCTGGGCCCTTTTTGTTATTACCACACTCAATGCTGATTCCTGAGCGATGAAATATTTATTTGTTAAAGCACGATTGCA
>SMVA01336089.1_pt1 | contig 10731 bp, 5 predicted proteins | sample 2456451 | NCBI WGS metagenome assembly SMVA01 (sample SAMN11095933, study PRJNA526329) | marine sediment metagenome | biome: Marine sediment; feature: Surficial sediment; material: Deep marine sediment; isolation source: Hadal surficial sediment | place: Pacific Ocean | collected 2014-05 | depth 0-1...
TGACCACCAGGTCGCCGTCTTCCGGTTTGGCCCCCTCAGCGACACAGACAATACTGAAGCGCTTGCCATGTAAGCTGCGTTCCTGCACCTTTTTATAAATGCTTTGCCATTTAAATGGGATTTCAGGGATCAGGATAATATCAGCGCCGCCGGCAAGGCCCGCACCCAAAGCAATCCAGCCGGCGTACCGGCCCATCACTTCGATAACCATCACCCGGTGGTGTGAGGAAGCAGTGGTGTGCAAACGGTCAATCGCCTCCGTGGCAACGAAGAGCGCTGAATCATAGCCAAAGGTCTGATCGGTTGCCGAAAGATCGTTATCGATAGTTTTAGGAACGCCAACGATATTCATCCCCATTTCCGATAATTTCTGGCAGATGTGCATGGTGCCGTCGCCGCCGATTGCAACCAGCGCATCGAGACCCCAGCGCCGGTAATTCCGCATGACCCGCTCCGATTCATCAACGATTTTTACCTTGCCGTTCAGGTTTTCCACGGGATAGTGAAAAGGGTCGCCTTTGTTGGAAGTGCCTAAAATCGTGCCGCCCAAACTTAGAATTCCTGAAACTTCTTTATTATTTATCTCGTGAATTCGACCCTCAACAAAACCTTCGAATCCATCCTGGATGCCGACGACGCTGGCACCGAATTCGTCCATGGCCGATTTCGCTACCGCCCGGATGACAGCATTCAATCCGGGGCAATCGCCGCCGCCGGTGACGATGCCAAGTCGCTTTATTTTTGATTCGGTCATTTTTTCATTCCTGATAATTCAACTTCTAATTCTAAACTTTTAATTTAGCTTAAAGATTCGATAGTGTAAAGTTAAAAAAGTAAAAATAAATTCCTCTTTTCTTATTTTCAAAGCGAAAAATTATTTCCACCGAAATGCGCCGAACTCACCGAAATTCACCGAATGAGTCGTTATGACTTCAGGACTGTATGCATTTTGAAGTCATTTTTAGGATACTAAAATAACGTCAGTTCGACGTAAGGAATAAAATGAGGATCAAAGACCAAAACGACTCGTCCAATGTCATTCCTGGGATTGCAGGCAGGAATCTTTCGTTATTACAGCTAGATTCCGGCTTAAAGATTGCCGGAATGACGGTATATGTAAGTTTTTGCCTTTGATTTCTTATATCGAACTCAGGTTAAAATATCATATCTTTCGCTGACCCATGGCGACTTCGGCGTGATTCGGTGGGGAAATCATACTGCCGCGACTATCCGCTTAACCGATTTTAGTTATGATTCAGACCTTATCTGGTCGTTCATATTATCATATCAATATATCGGTCTAAAAGCTGATTTTTAAAACCATTCTTAATTTTAGATTTATTTAATGGTTTCCGTTAATGAAGGTAATTGCAGTTAGTTGTTTTACGGGTCAATTTTTGTATAGACATTTCAATTTTTTTTTTGTAAACTTAGTCCGATTAATTAACTTGAATAATTCATGAACCACAGAGACACAAAGGCACAGAGGTTTGATTATATTGGAGATATTGAGCCTATTTCAGCGTAATCAATTCGATTTCAAAAACTTTGTTTTGAAAACGCATTCTATATAAATATTTTATTCTCTGCGTCCCTTCGGTTACGCTCAGGACAGGCTTAGTGCTTCTGTGGTGAAATCTTATGAATAATGCAAGTTAAGGGAATACCTTTGCAATATGAATGATAGTGGAGGAAAATGAAGCTCAATTTGAAAAGCACCGACGACTTTGCTTCCCGGCATATTGGACCGGATGAAACCGAACAAAAAAAGATGCTCGCGGCTATCGGCATCGATTCTCTGGAAACGCTTATCAGTGAAATCGTCCCGGAAAATATTCGTTTGCGCAACCCACTGAATTTACCCGATGGCATCAGTGAGTTCCATTTGTTAAATGAATTGAAAGATGTCGCAAAGAAAAACCAGGTTTTTAAATCATTTATTGGCCTGGGTTATTTCGACTGTATTATTCCTGCCGTGATTCTAAGAAATATTTTCGAAAACCCGGGTTGGTACACCCAGTACACCCCTTACCAATCTGAGATTTCGCAGGGCCGGTTGGAAGCCTTGCTGAACTTTCAGACGATGATTATGGATCTCACCGCCATGGAAGCCGCCAACGCCTCTTTACTTGATGAAGGTACAGCAGCTGCCGAGGCGATGACTTTGATGCACCGGTCGCGAAGCAAAGAGCTTGTTTCGAGCAATGCAAACACCTTTTTTGTTTCGCATAAATGTCTGCCGCAAACCATCGATATTTTGAAAACCCGCGCTGAGCCTCTGGGCATTGAACTCCTCATCGGCGATTTTCGTGAATTCGAGTTTAATGACAAAGCTTATGGTGCGGTTCTGCAATACCCGGATGTGGATGGCAATGTCTACGATTATTCCTCCTTTATAAACAAGGCGCACGAAAGCGGGGCTTTAGTTGCAGTGGCCGCCGATCTTCTAAGCTTAACGCTTCTAACGCCTCCCGGTGAAATCGGCGCCGATGTGGTTTTGGGCTCTTCACAACGATTTGGCGTGCCGCTGGGGTACGGTGGCCCGCATGCGGCTTATTTTACCACTCGTGATGCCTACAAACGGCAGATGCCGGGCCGCATCATTGGGGTGTCGGTGGACAAACATGGGAACAGAGCCTACCGTATGGCTTTACAAACGCGTGAGCAGCATATCCGCCGGGAGAGGGCCACCTCTAATATTTGTACTGCTCAGGCTCTGCTGGCAATTATGGCGGGGATGTATGCTGTTTATCATGGGCCGAAGGGACTCAAGGCTATTGCCGAACGAGTTCATGCCATGGCCGGTATTTTGAATAGTGAACTCAAAGAACTTGGCTACCGGCAAAAAAATCAATCTTACTTTGATACGATTCAAATCGAGCTTACGGACCCGGCTCAATTGTCTCAAATTCGCGCCGCCGCTTTAGAAGCTCAAATGAACTTCAGGTACTTCGACGGTCAAACGATCGGTATCACAGTCAGCGAAACCACTCAACCCGAAGATTTGCAGCAAATTGTCGAATTATTTGCCGCGGCGAATAATAAACCGCTTCCTGAAGTTGACTTCGATCATTACGCTAAAAGTTTTGAGCTTGCTTTGCCGGCTAATTTAAGCCGCAATTCCGCTTATTTGCAGCATCCGGTCTTCCACAAAAATCATTCTGAAACCAGGATGATGCGTTACATCAAAATGCTGGAAAACAGGGATCTGTCTTTGACGACCTCCATGATTCCTTTAGGTTCCTGCACCATGAAACTCAACGCAGTATCTGAGATGCTGCCGGTGAGCTGGCCTGAATTTTCTAATATTCATCCATTTGCACCGCTGGAACAAACCAGAGGATATCTGCAAATCTTCGCAGAGTTAGAAGCCGCCCTTTGTGAGATCACCGGATTTTCAGCAGTTTCATTGCAGCCAAACTCCGGCGCCCAGGGCGAGTATGCCGGTTTGCTGGTTATCCGGGCCTATCATCGGGATAGGGGAGAGGGCGCTCGTGACGTCGTGTTGATTCCCTCTTCTGCGCACGGTACAAATCCCGCCAGCGCGATCATGGCTGGAATGAAAGTGGTCATCATTAAATGTGACCGCTTTGGCAATATCGATGTGGAAGATTTGCAGAATAAAGCCGTGGAGCATAAAAAAGACCTGGCGGCGCTGATGGTAACCTACCCTTCGACCCACGGCGTCTATGAAAGTAAAATTCAGGAACTCTGTAAAGTCATTCATGAAAATGGCGGCCAGGTCTACATGGATGGCGCCAATCTGAATGCCCAGGTTGGTTTAACCAGTCCGGCGGTAATCGGCGCCGATGTTTGCCACCTCAATTTACATAAAACCTTTAGCATTCCACACGGCGGCGGCGGGCCGGGAATGGGACCGATTGGGGTTGCAAAACACCTGCAACCGTATCTTCCAAAACACTCCCTCATTAAAGTTGGCGGTGAGAAAGGTATTAGCGCCGTCTCGGCCACTCCCTGGGGCAGCCCAAGTATTTTGTTGATTTCATACGCCTATATCAGGATGCTTGGCTGCGACGGCATGACCAAAGCCAGCAAGGTCGCTATCTTAAATGCCAATTATATCAAATCGAGGTTGCAGAAGGCGTTCCCGGTTCTCTACACAGATGAGAAGGGCCGCATCGCGCATGAAATGATTTTTGATTTGCGGCCGTTTAAAATGGCCGGCGTCGATGCTGAGGACGTTGCAAAACGTTTGATGGACTACGGCTTTCACGCGCCGACGATTTCCTTTCCGGTCCCGGGCACCATGATGATCGAGCCAACCGAAAGCGAATCCAAAGAAGAGCTGGATCGTTTTTGTGACGCTGTGCTGGCAATAGTTCAGGAGATAAAAGAAATTGAAGAAGGCAAAGTGAATCCCGAAAACAATCTTCTTAAAAATGCACCTCATACCGCCGCCGAGGTTACGGCTGATACCTGGGAGCATCCTTATTCGAGGGAAAAAGCGGCTTATCCTTTGCTCTATATAAAACAGAATAAGTTCTGGCCGCCGGTTGGGCGAATTGATAATGTTTACGGCGACCGTAATTTAATGTGCGCTTGTCCTCCGGTTGAGGCTTATGAGGAGTAAGGGTGCGGACAGGTCCGTATCCTGCAAATGGTCACAGTCATCTTTTCCTCAGCTCAAGATAAACCACGTGCCAGTTATCATCAAAATAGATTTTTTGGATATTTCTTGCTAAAGGCCCTACCACCTGTTCAAATTCTTCTCGAGTTCGATACAGCAGCTGCCAGCCCATAAACGCTTCTATGTAACCCATGTCAGGATTGCTGGGCATAAAGTTGGCGATGAGTAAACGACCGTTTTCTTTAAGCATGCTAAATAATGATTTGGTAAGCAGCTGTGCCGCCCCGTCATTGAGATAATCATACAGGCCGGCAGCATAAATGAAATCGAATTTTCCGAGTTTGATTTTTCTTCTAATAAGCTCCTTAATGGTGCCTTGAACGCAATCAATGTTGGTGCCATTTTTTTCAGCTTCAATAGTTTTTAGGCTCGCGTCGTCCTGGTCAAAGGCGATAAATCGATGCACAAGATTATTTTGCATCGCCACCGAATTTGCCGCTTCTCGTAAATGCCCGCAAGCCACTGAAAGTATCTCTGCATTTTGGACTCTTTTCACGATCTCATCGAACAATTGAGCTAACAACTTCCGTCGCCAGCGCACGGATTCCGCTGCCGGCCGGCTTACCATATATTCACAAACGGCTCTGCCAATTAAACTTGCTTTCTCTAATTCAGCTTCCTGAGAGGGATGGCGATATATGAAGTCCAGCAGAACCGCATCTCCAGGGTATCCTCGTGGTTTTGAAAAACCGCGAAGAGTTAACGGATCCTGATGAAGCAGAGATTGAATCGGATGATTGAGACAGACATTCTCACAAAAGTATTGCCAGGATTCCCTGGTACTCTCACTCCGCTTCGTATACAAACCGTCAAACAACAATTCCATCCCTTGGTTTATAGTTTCTGGGTTTTCTAAATACTGGTAAGATTCATCGAGGATTCTTAAGCCAGATTGAATTGTTCGGGTTTCCATGTTCCTTTACCGCCTTTCTTAGTTGATGGTTCAATCTTGTTATTGCAGGTTGTTTCTAATAAGTGCAAAACCAAACAGGATTTCTCTCAGTTTGATTGAATAAAAATCTGCTGTTGGCTGAAGGGCTTAATAAACGGGTTTATAATTCAGGAAATGAGAGACTTGAAATCACAAAAAGCCAAGTAACAAATAAAATCCAATGCCAAATTTTCGAAATCTCCAATAAAGACAAACCACAGGATAGCAGCTGTTGTTTTGTTTATTGTGATTTTCCGTTTGAGTTTTATCCCCGACTATACTTGTCTCCGAATTCCTTAATCGGGGAACATTCCGGGACAAGTTTGGGATTTATTATTTGATAATGGATTCGACTTAGTTCACCACAGGTTTCGGAGTTCCGGCTTGCCCGGTTGGTTCTTGTATCCCACCGGGCTTGTGCGGGTTAGTAAAGTGGTTTACTAAATGAAAATTCAAATTTCGCACCGGAGTTGATATTCTGGACAAGTCGAATTTCTCCACCGTTCTCTTCCACCAGACTTTTGACGATAGCCAGTCCAAGGCCGGTGCCGTCCTTTCGCTGAGTGAAAAAAGGCTCGAAAACCTGTTCGTGAAGCTCATTTGGTATGCCTGGTCCTGAATCTGAGAAATCCAGTTTATCAGGACCTTTGATTTCGAGCTTAATCGTTCCGGAGCCTTGCAATGCTTCGACCGAGTTTTTCATCAAGTTCAAGAATATTTGTTTGAGGTGCTGAGGATCAATAAAAATTCTACTATTTTTTTTGTCTTCGATAAATTCAACTTTATAACCATTCAGGTCTTGCGCCATAAGAAGTTTAGCTTCTTCGAAGATATCTTTGACAACACAGTTTTCTTTTTTGGCCTTGCTGGGCCGTGCATAATTAAGGAAATTATTTACAATTTTTTTTAAATTTTGCACTTCTTTTTGAATTTTTTTAGCTTCGTTTTTGGGTTTTTCATCCGTTAATTCACTGGCGAGCAGCCCGGCAAACAATTCGATGCCGCCTAAAGGGTTTCTGATTTCATGCGCCACTCCGGCAAGCATGGTCTTTTGTCGGGTATCTCTTTGAACGATAGCTCGCCGCATTTCTTCCATGGTCTGCCCCAAAAAACCAATTTCATCAGAGGATTTAATTTGGATTTTACTCTCATAATCTCCCTTCGTAATCTTTTTGGCTGCTGCCTTTAGCCGGTTGAGTGGGGTTGTGATTCTTTTGGAAAACAGGAATCCGATAAAAACAGATCCCACTAAAACCACGATTCCTAAAATGAAGAGATCTCTCCGGACTGTTTGGATAGCGTCCAGAGTGTGTGCGCTTGCTTCTAACGCTAAGGCGGCCGATACTTGTTCTCCTGCTAAAATGGGTGTGAAGCTGGTTTTGTAGAGCAGACCATCACTCCCTTCGAAGAGAGTAGAGTTGACCGTTTGCCCTGAGAATAATGCTTCAGTTTCTTCCGGTGTAATTGGCAAAAAAAACAGGTCGTTGCCAATCTGCGCTGAAAGATCGGTATCAACAGCAATTTTTTTATTTTTCAGGAAAAGATAAATCCGGCGCACATTGGTTTGGCGTTTGAAAGTCTCAAGTTGTTGAAGTAGATTTTTGTAAGTGCGGGTTTCCTCGTCGCCCGGAAAAATATTCTGCAGGAGGTCCGCGTCAATTTGCAGCGCCATTGTTTTGGCGAGGCTTTCCAGTTTGTCGGCAAGCTCGTTTTCAAGGGTTTGACGTAACCGCCAATCTAAATAAAGGCCACCTGCAAAAATAATAATAATGATCTGTAATGTGAAAAGAAAGATGAGGCGGGAACGAATTGAAAACGTGGGCATCTTAACGATTCAAAATTTCCATATAATAAGCTTCATATTGGGGAATAATCAACTTTTGGTCAAAACATTTGACGGCTCGTTCTTTGGCGTTCCTACGAAAGGTTTTGTTTAGAGCATCGTCGGTTAAAAGAGCGAGTGCCTTTTGCGCCATGAGAGCAATTTCCCCGACCGGCAGCAGGAAACCGGTCACACCATCTTTGACCACTTCCGGCAAGCCGCCGGTTGCGGCGCCAACCACCGGAACGCCGCAAGCATGGGCTTCCAAAGCAACCAGACCAAAACTTTCCTGTTCGGTCGGCAGAAGAAACAGGTCGGAACAACTCAGCACATGTTCGATGTAGTCTTGGTGGCCAAGAAACCAAACGTGATCGGTGAGGTTCATTTCTTTCACAAGTTGCTGCACAAAAAGCCGCTCCGGCCCCTCTCCCACGAGCAGAAGTTTTGCAGGAATTTTCTCCTGCACTTTAGCAAAAATTCGCACCACGTCGCTGACCCTTTTCACCGGACGGAAATTAGAAGCGTGCATAAGAATCTTCTCGCCATGGGGCGCATATTTTTCTTTGTTGCAGTCTTTGAAACTGTCGGAGCATCGGTTGGTGTCGATGAAATTATAAATGACCCGAATATCCTTGTCAATATTGAATTCTTTGACAGTACGCTTTTTAAGAAAGTTAGAAACCGCCGTCACCCCGTCAGATTCTTCGATGCTGAATTTAATGACACGATAAAACGATTTGTCAGCGCCTACCAGCGTAATGTCAGTTCCGTGTAAAGTCGTTACAATTTTCAGCTTCTCTTTTCGCAAAATATTTTTGGCTAAAAAAGCACTGGCAGCATGGGGGACGGCGTAATGAGCATGAATAATATCGAGGTTATATTCGTCGTCAATATCTGCCAGCTTTGCCGAAAGGGCTAAGGCATAGGGCGGATATTTGAACAGGGGATAGGAAGCGACCTCGACTTCATGAATGAACACATTTTGACTAAATGAGCGCAGCCGGAATGGCGTGGCGTAACTGACGATGTGAATTTCATGGCCGCGTTCAGCGAGCCCAAGTGCCAGCTCAGAGGCAACGACGCCGCTGCCGCCATGAGTTGGATAACATACGATTGCTACTTTCATGAGGACCTTTTAAAAGTTTATACAGTCATTTGCCACAGAGATACAGAGAACTTTTTAAATAAACTCAATGGACTTTGCGTCTCTATGGCTTGTCTAGTTTATTGAATTCCATTTAAGTACTCGGGGCCGAAGAACTCAATCGGATCATCCAGCCGCATCGGCTCCCGGACCAAAAACGACTCGCCGTATTTAACCCCGATATACGAACCGTACTGTTTATCCCGTGTCATAATCGCCTCAAGAAATTCAGGTGTGCTGATATTTGTTTCTTCATCGCCGTATTTGTTTTTTTCGGGATTATGAAATTGCGATTTGTAAGCCTGAATCGCTTCTACTTTTCGTTCGTGATGTTCCGAGATATCGATAATGAATGACGGCGCAAATTCGAAGCGGCAGGGATAATAAATGACTTTAAACGGCCGGTGAGCTTCCTGCCCGGTGTCGATTTTTTTTAGACCGGAAAAGAAAGCGGCTTGGCGAACCAGATGAGAGGCATGCCCGTGGTCCGGGTGGCGTACTTTCCAGTAAGGTGCAAACACAATTTTCGGTTTATGTTTACGGATTTCCCGAATGACTTTAAGTTTATTCTCCTGAGTTACTGAAACGTTGCCGTCGGGAATATCAAGCATTTTCTGAGTCGAAAGGCCCATGATTTTTCCCGCAGCCTCGAACTCCTGCGCCCGGATTTCGGTAGTACCGCGAGTACCCAACTCGCCTCGGGTTAAGGCGATGACCCCGGTTTTATAACCCATTGCGCCAAGTTTGATAATTGTGCCGGCGCAGGTTAATTCGATGTCGTCCGGGTGTGCGCCGAATGCTAAAACATCAATCTGCATTTAAAATCCTTTTTTCAACACAAAGCTCACTAAGGGGCACAAAGTTTTCACAAAGGATTCATTTCAGATCTGAAAGTTTAGATTTCTTTGTGTCACTTTGTGAAACTTCGTGCCTTTGTGTTAAACCTTTATAATCTGGTGATCAAAATCTGAAATATCTATCGCTTCATAAAGTTGGTCGATGAAACCAAATCCATATTTAAACAAATACGGCAGGATATTCAGCTGCCGTTCCTGAAAATTATTATTTGGATAGAGGCTGTTTTGGGCTTTATGAATCTGCTGTCCGATGACCTCGTTGCGTTTTTTATAAGCCTGCAAAATCTTTTTTTCCAAACCATCCATCTGGCCCAGAATTCGGCCCTTCACACTATCAACTGTGTTTTTTAAAGTCGGCTCAAATTCAAGGACGGTCTGTTCAAGCGCTTGTAAATTCTTGCTAATACATAAAGAGGCATTATTAATTCGTTTTTCCAGCGACTCAGGTAACTGCGCTTTGGCGATTTCGGTAGTCAGCGCTTCGACGTTGCCCCAAAAATCCGGCACATTCAAATTATAATTGTCCAAAACTTTTTCGATTTTGCTTTCCAATAATGTCAGGCTTTTTCTGGGGTAAATGATTGGCATTGGAATATCGAAAGCATTGTAAATCCCTTTCATTTGCGCGTAATAAGCGAGTTCAGCAGGCCCGGCGACATAAGCAATGGTGGGTAAGAGCGCATCCTGGTACAAAGGACGCAGCAGTACATTCGGACTAAATCGCTCTGGCCGGGTTTCCAGTTGATGCAGGAGTTCGTCTTTTGTAAACGAATTCTCAGTGCCTTTAACCGAAAAACGGTCTTCTTTAATTTCGATAGAGTTTCTCTCTCTTTCTACATAAAACAGGTTTAAAAAGCCTTGTTTGAGTTGTACTTGCGCATGGTATTTCTTTTCGTTCAGTTTGGTTGAAGCCGCAATTGCACTTTGAGTGGAAGGAGAATTTTCAGCTATTTCTTTTCTGAAAACCGTCGCGCCTAATTGCTTGATTCTTTTATCGCTGGCGTCGATGAGAACGAGGCCAAATGCCTTAAAAAGCGTTGTCAGCCAGGCCCCGAAAGCTTGCGAAAAAATTGTATCAGGAAGGTAAGCCGCCGACAGTTGGTTTAAAATCTCTGCTTTGAATTCCGATGGGTTGGTCTCATCATCTAACGTTTGCAAAAGCGAGTCAATCTGGTCGTTTAGCTTAATCTCGGAAACCGGAATTTTGTTGTCGCTGCTATGGCCGTTATAGGTTATTTTTAAAGGTTGGTTGCTTTTATCATTGATATGAATGTGGTTCACTTCGAGAAAGTCGTGATCATCCGAAGCCAGCCAGAAAACGGGGACGAA
>SMVA01108951.1_pt1 | contig 10728 bp, 9 predicted proteins | sample 2456451 | NCBI WGS metagenome assembly SMVA01 (sample SAMN11095933, study PRJNA526329) | marine sediment metagenome | biome: Marine sediment; feature: Surficial sediment; material: Deep marine sediment; isolation source: Hadal surficial sediment | place: Pacific Ocean | collected 2014-05 | depth 0-1...
CTATACCGCGATGAAAATTTCGATGAGACTACCGGCAACGGTCGATGGAGAAGAAGCATCATTGGCACTCAAAGAAACGCTGGAAGCCAATCCTCCTGCCGGAGCCAAAGTCAGCTTCACCACCGACCAGGCAGCGTCCGGCTGGAATGCCCCTGCAATTGCGCCGTGGTTACACGCGTCACTGGAAAAGGGTTCCCAAGGTGCCTACGGCCGTGGTGTCATGTACATGGGCGAAGGCGGAACCATCCCGTTCATGGCCATGCTGGGTGATTTTTTTCCACAGGCGCAATTCATGATCACGGGTGTACTCGGACCACAGTCCAACGCGCATGGCCCCAACGAATTTATACATATCCCATTCGCGCGCAAACTGACTACCTGTGTTGCACAGGTGATCGCGGATCACTGCCATAGAAGTAATTAATCCCAACGTGTAAATCAACCCGCCCACCATATTTGATCGGTGAAGTAATGTCGTGAATCAACATACTCACGACCGATGTGAAAATCCGCATCCGCAGCCAACTCTTCGATTAGCTGCCGAGAGTATTTCTGCGAGATTTCCATAAAGATTTTTTCACCCGCGTCAAAATGAAAATCCCGGTCCAGTGCTGCGATATGCACGGTTTGTGACCTCATACTTTTGAGGAAACTACGCGCTGCACCGGTCGCTGCATCGTATTCCGGTGCATGTTCAAACGCGTCCAGATCAAAATCCCCACCTAACTCCCGGTTTATCCTGTGCAACAGGTTCAAATTGAAATCGCGTGTGTGCCCACCAGCATCATTGTAAGCAGCCCTGATTACCGCCGGATCCTTGTGTAAATCCAGGCCGATAAGCAAGGCATCACCCAGCCGCATCGTGCCACGGATTAAGCGCAGGAAATTCAGCGCGTTTTGGTGAAGAAAGTTACCCAGGTTTGAGCCAAGAAACATGATGACCTGACGTGGACCGTCAGCAAGCGGGTCTTGCAGTCGCCTTGCAGCCAACACGTGCATATAGTCACCGTGGATCGCATCAATCTTCAGCCAGGGCCGTCCCTGCGTAAGCCGTTCTGATAACAATTCCAGGCTATTTGCGGAGATATCGATCGGCCGGTAGGTAAACTCTGCATTGATGGAATACAAGGCATCCAGCAACAGTTGGGTTTTAAGCCCATCACCAGAACCCAATTCACTCAATTCAAATGGTCCGCTTGCGGCCAACGATTCTGCAATTTGCCGGCCCTGTTCGGCAAATATCTCGTGTTCGCAATCTGTCAGGTAATATTCGGGGCTGGCCATGATGGCCTGGAACAAGCGGTCGCCTTCAATATCGTAGAAAAAACGTGAAGACAGATGTTTGTGTTCAGCACCGAGGCCTTGCAAAACATCTTCGGCAAATAACGGGTCGTGCTTAATCTGCACAGGTTTCCGATTGGACACAACTCACATCATGGTCGCCCCTTTCAATCTGGAATGTCGCATGCGATATTTTAAACCGCTCCTGTAGCTGCTGCGCCAAATCGTGTAAAAAATTATCATTGGAGGGTGGTACCGGCATCAACAAATGTGCGGTCAAGGCGGTATCGGTTGTACTCATCGGCCAGATATGCAGATCATGCAATCCCTCAACCCCTGTTTGTGCGCAAATCCAGTCGCGTACTTTTTCAGGATCCACGTCACGCGGAACCGCGTCAATGGCCAGGTTAAGTGAATCACCCAACAAACCCCAGGTAGACCATAAAATCACCGCTGCGATCAACAAACTGCTCAACGGATCAAACCAGTTCAAGCCGAACTTCCAGATAACAAAGCCGGATACCACCACACCAACAGAAACCAGCGCATCCGCCGCCATATGCAGATAGGCGCCACGGATATTGAGATCATGGTCTTTTCCTGAGAAAAAGAACCAGGCGGTAATGGAATTGATGACCACACCGACCGCGGCCACAATCATGATGATTTTGCCTGCAGGTTGGGCAGGCTCGAAGAAGCGGTGAAAGGCTTCCCAGCCGATTACAACGACGGCCGCCAGCAATAACAGACCACTAAACATCGAAGCCAGGATGGTGGCACGCGAGTATCCGTAGGTGCGCCGCAATGAGGGTTGTTTGCCAGCCAGGTAGCTTGCGCCCCACGCCAGCAGCAAGCCCAGCACATCACTGAGGTTGTGCCCGGCATCTGTAATCAAGGCCAGGGAGTTGGCAATCACACCATAGGTGAGCTCAATCAACACAAAAGTGAGATTGAGTGCCACCCCCACGGCGAAAGCCCGGTTATAGTCCGACGGTGCATGGTGATGGCGGTGCTGTGCTTCCCGGTTCATGGCCCCATTTTGGCATTGATCACCGATTACAACAATATATCCCGGTCACACACATAAGGTACTTGAACTCGTTACTACATGGTTGGATACTGCAATCCTGACATTCAGGACAGCAAGACGGATTGTTTAAAAATGGCTACAAAGTACAAGATCTGGTTCAACGGCGAAATACGCGAATTCGATGACTGCAAAGTGCATGTTCAAAGCCATGCCCTGCATTATGGTTCATCGGTATTCGAAGGTGTGCGAGCCTACAAGACGCCGCAGGGAACCGCTTTGTTTCGTCTTGATGACCATTTGCAAAGACTGTATTTCTCGGCTTCCATCTACAGAATTCCCATTCGCTACAGTTTTGATGAGCTACGGCAAGCCTGTTTCGATACCGTGCGTGAGGCCGGCCTGGAAAGCGCCTACGTCAGGCCGCTGGTCATGCGTGGGAATTGTGGGCTGGGTGTAATACCCAGGGATTTTGATGTTGTCGATGTTGCGATCATGGTCGAATCCTGGGGTGCTTATCTTGGCGAGGATGGGCTTAAAAACGGCATCCGCGCCTGTATCACATCCTGGCAACGGCTGGCACCCAATACGATTCCGACCGGGGCCAAGGCCGGCGGCAACTATTTGTCCAGTCAGCTGATTGGATTTGAAGCAAAAGACCGGGGATTTGAGGAAGGAATCGCGCTCGGTCATGATGGACTGCTCAGTGAAGGCGCTGGAGAGAATCTGTTCATCATCAAGAATGGTCGCATCCTGACCCCGCCAGCATCCGCTTCAATCCTCGGTGGTATTACCAGGGACACCGTTTTTTCTCTAACCCAAGATCTTGGTATGGAAGTGATTGAACAGACATTGTCACGCGAGCAGCTTTACGCTGCCGATGAAGCATTTTTCACCGGCACCGCGGTAGAAATCACACCCGTGCGTCAGGTCGACCACATCACCATTGGCAATGGTGGTCGTGGGCCGATCACGGAACGTATTCAAAGCGCATTTTTTGGCTTGTTCAATGGCGAGACTCCAGACAAACGCGCTTGGCTGGCATACCTGTAAGCGTTTAATCAACCGTCATTGACAATTATCGTCATAGACTCGACAAGCAGCGGCAGGTTTTCTGCTTATCAGGGTTTCACCAGATCACCACACTTCTACCTATCTGACTGTTATACAAAGATAAATCACTTGCAAACCATATCTGGCCTGATATTTGCATCATAAGGGGGGCAGATACATTCTTTTGAATGTGTTTTCTTTCAGGGTCATGAACATTATTGACATGGAAGTTGTTCACCATCTGTTGAAGCAAGCTGTACCAACCGACAGCTACTGAAGGACTGGACCAACGACAGTCACTGAAGGCGCAAGATCCATGGAATTGGATCGTTACAGGATAGATAGAGCTTGGAGAACAAGCAAAGCGGTCAGCACGCCGACGGGGGTCGGCAAACGATCGCAACAAGGGGGGTGGGCGCTTGATGCCAATCAGGATTGCTCACCTGGAAAAGACCCGCTTTTTTAGCGGGTCTTTTTTTTACCCGTAATTTTTTGTTGGAAAGAGACGGTAAGTATGCAGACAGAATCTGACAATAATTGTCAGTAAATCGACACAACACGACAGTTGTCAGTCCAGGTCTATTCGTTGTCTGACAAGAGAAAAAATGTTATCTAGTTGTTTTACAAAGAAATACTCAGATTTTTTCTGATTTGGCTCAATATTTGCATTATAAGGGGGGCAGATAGCGTGTTTTTAACACCAACAGTTGCAAGATAATAGAATTGATGAACAAGGAATTTGTCGCCACTTGAAAACGAGCTGTTGGGAGGCAGCACTATTATCAAACCGAACATAAAAGGGGAAAAGGGACAGGGCCCACGGATAGGGTCCTAATTACTCGCAAGGATGCTTGGGGACGAGCAAGGGTAGATCAGGATGCCGATGGGGGTTGGCTGATTGATCGATGTGAAGGGGGGGCGTGGGCGTTTGATTCCAAATTTAAGCGCTCCACCTGGAAAAAGACTCGCTTGATTCCGCGAGTCTTTTTTTGCCTGTCAAAAGTGCCAGTGAATAAAAATTACCCGGCGGAATTCAAGCGCCGATATAGTCGTTAATAATATATCCACCCGATTTTTGGTCGTGCTCCAGCGTGACCATCTTTTGCTGCTCCATGCGTTCCAGTAATTCACCAAATGAACGAAAGCCGTGATATCGCTCACTGAAACCGGGCTTACGTCTTTTTAATGCCTGCTTGACCATCGAGCCCCAGACTTTCTCCTCGGGGTCCCGCTCGCTGAACAAGTCATCCATGGTTTCCAGCACCCATTCAAATGCCTTTTCCTCACGTTGCCGACTCTTGGCTGCGTTTGACGGGGCGTCACCGTTTTCTTTCTTGCCGTCGATTTTTTTCTTCTTTGGTTTGCGGCGTTCTGACTGGCGGACAATATCGTCGTAATAAATGAATTCATCGCAGTTGGCAATGAGCAGGTTTGAGGTCGATTCTTTTACGCCGACGCCAATTACTATCTTGTTATTTTCACGCAGCTTGGAGACCAGTGGGGAGAAATCTGAATCACCGGAAATAATCACGAATGTATCGACGTGTGCCTTGGTGTAACACAGGTCCAATGCATCAACAACCAGGCGGATATCCGCTGAATTTTTGCCGGACTGGCGTACGTGCGGAATCTCGATCAACTCGAAAGATGCCTCGTGCATATCGGCTTTAAAATCTTTATAACGTTCCCAGTCGCAATAGGCTTTCTTGACCACGATATTACCTTTGACCAATAAGCGTTCGAGCACTTCTTCGATATCGAAACGCGCGTACTTGGCATCCCGGACACCCAGTGCGATGTTTTCAAAATCGCAATACAGCGCCAGGTTTTTTGATCTGTTGGTCATGAAGACTGATACCTTGAAAAGAGCTTTAGACGGTTGCTCTATTCTAGCGCGAATCGAAGCCTTCAAACAGACCTCTTTAACGGCAATTATGCATATATTGTTAGTGAATTTATTTCGATGCAGTACACTGGCTGGCCTATGCATGAACCCATTGACAGTGTCACGCCCTACTACCGACTGGATCCGGATACAGTCATCCAGGCCATCGAGTCAGTCGGGTTTGAATGCGACGGGCGTCTGCTGGCGTTAAATAGTTATGAGAACCGGGTATACCAGGTTGGCATCGAGGAGGCGCTGCCGTTGGTGGCCAAGTTTTATCGACCCGGTCGCTGGTCTGTTGAGCAGATTCTTGAAGAACACGAATTTTCTCTGGAAATAGCCGATGCCGAGATTCCGCTGATTCCACCGATGAAAATCAACGGCCAAACCCTGCATGAGCATGACGGTTTCCGCTTTGCCCTGTTCGAGCGTCGCGGCGGGCATGCGCCGGAATTGGATCAAAAGGATACACGCGTATGGCTGGGGCGTTTCCTGGGCCGTATTCATGCCATTGGCGCCGCGCGCAATTTCAAGACGCGTCCCGAATTGACGATCGAAAGTTTTGGTCATGAGTCGGTTAAAGCCTTGCTGGATGGTCAATGGCTGCCACCACACCTGGAGACGGCCTTTACAAGTCTATCCGCTGATTTGTTGACTTCGATAGAAGCGGCATTTGAACGATCCGGCGAATTCACCCGGATCCGTCTACACGGTGATTGCCACCCGGGCAACATCCTGTGGCGTGATGGCCCCTTGTTCGTCGATCTGGACGACTGCCGTCACGGCCCTGCGATCCAGGATCTGTGGATGTTGTTATCCGGTGACTCCCATGAAATGGCAGCACAAATGAAGGACGTGCTGGAGGGTTACACCCAATTCCACCACCTGAACCTGCGCGAGCTTGGTCTGATTGAGGCCTTGCGGACATTACGCATGCTGCACCACGCCGCCTGGCTGGCCAAACGCTGGCAAGACCCGGCCTTTCCGATCGCCTTCCCCTGGTTTGGCGAGCCTCGATACTGGGAGGATCTGATCCTCAGTCTGCGTGAACAACTCGGGCGTATGCATGAACTGCCGATTCAAATTCCGATATGAGACGGAACGCCCATCGGGAATTCTTGACGGGTCTGACCTATACTCACAGCAACAATGAATAAATCAGAACATCTCCAAATGCGGCCAAACTTAACCAACATGACGATTGAAAAACAAAAAGAAAGACACCGGACAATTTCAAATTCACAACAATATTCCGGGTTCAACACTGCCATATTCCTTTTATTATCCATTTTCAGCATTGGCTTGCATGCTCAGCCTGAAGTCACTTTTGAATTTGAAAGCACCTTTGGTCAAACAGGATTCTACGACCCGGGTCCGCTCGGCAGCACGGTGAACGCCATACCTCCCAACGGTTTTCTCGCTCCGACGGGCATTGCCTTTCAAACAGCAACCAGGGTCATCATTGCCGACCAGGGAAATAAGAAACTCCAATCCTGTGATGATCAGGGTAATTGTTACTGGATTGGTGGCGACGGTGCGCGCGGGGGGGAGTTCAGCGCACGGAACATTCCCGGTACGTTTGATTTACCACACGGCATCTCGATTACAGCGAGTGGCACCCTGCTCATAGCAGACGAGGACAACCACTTGATACAGGTCTGTGACGACACCGGTGGTTGTATCGTAAGGGGTGATGCGTCTAATACCAACGCTGACTGCTCAACGTCACTGGGCAAATGGTGCTCACCGCAAGATACAGCCAGTGACTCACAGGGGCGATTTTATGGGCTGGATACCGGTAACAACCGCATCCAGATTATGAGGAACGATGCAGTACTGACCATTGTTGATGTGTTCATGCGTCAGGGTGGCGCATTGGGTCAGATTAACAATGCGCGCGGGATGGCCATTGATAACCAGGATCGCATCATTATTGCTGACACCGGCAATAACCGCATCCAGATTTGTGACCTCGACGAGAATTGCACAGGATTTGGCACACTGGGTTCGGCAGTGGGACAGTTTAATGGGCCGGTCGGTGTTGATGTAGATGCGCTTGGTCGTATCTGGGTGGCGGACACCGGCAACAATCGCATCCAGGTGTGTGATTACGACGGAAACTGTGTTGCCTTCGGTGAGGAAGGCAGCGGCGACGGACAGTTTTTTCTTCCTGAAGATGTGGCCGTGCATGCTTCAGGCCGCGTTGCAGTCATAGATACTCGCAATGACCGTGTGCAGTTTTTCAAAACTGAAGCCAGCTTTCAAATGAATGCCGGCCTGAATGATGCCTGGTACAACCCGGTGACCGATGGTCAGGGGTTTTTCATCACGGTTTTCCCTGATCTCAACCTGGTGGTATTGGCCTGGTTTACCTATGACACCGAGCTTCCGCCACCAGAATCTCAAGCCGATCTTGGCGACGCTGGTCACCGATGGCTGATTGCAGTGGGGGCCATCAATGGTATGCAATCCAATATGGATATCGAAATCTCATCCGGTGGAATCTTTGATGTGGCTTCGGATATTCAACGGAATTTGGACGGTACCATCAAACTGTCATTTGATAGCTGTAATTCAGGCACGGTTGAATACGATATTACCTCCATCAACCAGCAGGGGGTAGTGCCCATTCAGCGGGTCGCCGGTGATAATGTTAGCCTGTGTGAGAGCCTGTAGGCGATGCCGGCAAGCCTGCGCACGACTTCATGCCTATTTGTTTATACGATTAATCAGAATCCTGAAACGCTCGTTATCGCGCAACGGATCAAACTGTGCAGCCTTGTTCAAATAGGCTAAAACATAACTATTGCGTGCTTCAAAGGCTACTTCAAGCAAATCAATCGCCCTTTCATAATTGCCAAGACCGAGATGAACAATCGCCAGGTTGTACGCGGACGGATGCTCAGCTTGTCGAAGCTCTTCAAGAATCTGCATAGCCATATCATCCATTCCCGCCATGCCGTAGGAATAACCCAGCCCTGACAAGTACAAGGGCGCACCTTGAGAAAACTCTACTGCCGATTTGTGCAGCGCAATTGCCCTTTCATACTCACCAATCTGTTCGAGTGGCCAGGCCATGAATTGATAAATTGATGAATCTTTACGGTCCAGGTCCAATGCCTTTTCAAATGCCAGTATTGCCTGGTCGAAATCACCATGCAAATATTGAATCTGGCCCATTGCCTGATGAGCAACAATGGAAAACGGATCGAGTTCTATGGCTCGCAGCGTTGGCCCCAGCGCCTCCTCAAAACGGTTTGTTTCACCTAATAACCAGGACAAATGAATCAAGGCATCAAAATTGGCCGGCTCCAGCTCCAGCGCCTTGATCAATTGCTTTTCAGCAGCGCTTGCATTGTATTCCAGGTAATAAAGTACGCCTGCCAGTGCCACATATGCTTCGGCAAGTCCATCATCCAGTTCTACAGCCATCAAGGCCGCAGCCTTTGATCGGGTAGAAATGTCCTCAGGCCGCACATAACCAAAAAACGCACTGTATTGCAGGCATCTTGCCAGACCGGCATAAGAAGGAGCATGCTGAGTATCAAGACTTATCGCCTGCTGCATCAGTTCAACTCCCTGTTGCATTTCCAGCGGGCTCCATTTGTAGCATTGATAGCGCCCTTTCAGATAGAGCTCATAAACTTCCGGATTGACTTGCCGGGAAACCACAAGTTTGGCTTGTTCTTCAGGTGTAACGGTTATTTTGATCTGGTTCGCAATCTCACGTGTTACATCGGCATACAAGGCCAGAATGTCAGTTAATTCACGGTCAAAATGGTCTGCCCACAAGTGCCGGTCTGTCGACCCCTCAATTAATTTCGCCGTTATCCTGACCTTGTTACCCGCTTTTAAAACAGAGCCTTCAACAACCGCGTCCACACCAAGTTCCTGAGCAATCTCCGGTACCGTTTTACCTGAATTCATGTAATGCAAAGCCGATGTTCGTGAAATGACGCTTAAGGCCGTGATCTTCGATAGCTCAATGATCAAAGCCTCGTGCATACCTTCAACAAAGTAAGCCTGCTCCGGGTCATTCATCAGGTTTTCCAGCGGCAGGACTACGATTGAGAGTATCTCACCCTGTTTGACAATTCCGGCGTCATCCCGCCATTCATGCGTAAATGCCAGGTACGCGATTATCAGGGCCATGGCGCTGATGATCATCACATTGAGAGTTTTACCAGTGGCGGCTGTTCGGGGGGCTTCGATTTGATGGTCTGTTACAGAACGCCTGTCACGCTGCAGGCCTTGCGGCGTAAGCTCAAATGCCCAGGCGAAAACCAGAGAGATTGGAAACCCCAGTACCAGCAGCAAAAAAATCAGGTTTGCCGTCCACTCAGGCAAGGGCAAAAATGACATGAATACATCAGCAACCTGCAACACCAGCCAGCTGACAATGATATACAGGATTGCAACACGGTAAACATGTCGCCGTTTCAATTCAGCAACAAATGACATTTTTTAAGGTGTTCTCATTCTTCAGCCATGCTAACAATGATGAACACAAAAGCACAGGACGCGAATAACTGGAAAGCGCCGGCCATCGAGGCATTGCCAATCTCTGTTTGCCACATCTGGAATACCGCCCCGCCTACAACCCCAAACAGTCCCAGCCAGACAATGACTCCAAGACCGCTTCCGAACAGGGCAAATTTCTTTGCCTTGCTGAACGTTTCCGGCGAAGCATTCCTGGCTGACCACATGTCCACAGCACCCTTCATGGACAAAAACCCTGCAACAAACTCCAAGCCAACAACCAATAACAGGGCCGCCCAGATCAAAACTGGGCTTGAAACCGCTGGAATGAACGAATCACCATAGGTTGCGTGATCCACATTGCTCATGACATAAGCAAGAGACTGGTACGCCATCTCCAGGTTAGCAATATTCTGTCCAGCGTAAACCAGACAAAGCAAGGCGATTAATGCAACAAAAATGGTCTTCAATATTCGTATGGTCATATTTGAATCCTCGACTGTATCAATAATGGGGTGGAACCTCGTCTTGTGACCGCCCTTGCGGCATCGCTTCACCCATATCCTTTAAGCGTTCAAATAGCTGGCTCATTTGCCGTTTGAGCTCCAGGATTTCATTATCCTGTTTTGCAACAGTTGCATTAAGGCTTTCATGTAGCTCGTCCTGAAATGCAGCCTGACTTTCCAGTTCCTCGACGCGCTTTTGCAGATCCTCCAACGAATCGTTCACCCATCCTGCTCCGGCATTTTCTCGGGTGGCTCCCACAGTTCAACGCGATTGCCGTCCGGATCCACGATCCAGCCAAAGCGGCCAAAATCATGTTCCTCTTTTTCCGGAATGACCTGTCCGCCTGCCGTTTGAACATTCTCCAACGCCGCATCGAGGTCATCCACCACCAGGTTGATCATGTATGACTGACCGGAAGATCCGAAATACTCGGTATCTGTGGAGAACGTGCTCCATACAGTGAACGAATTAGCCGGCATGGCTTCGGGTGCAAAAC
>SMVA01137408.1_pt1 | contig 10721 bp, 7 predicted proteins | sample 2456451 | NCBI WGS metagenome assembly SMVA01 (sample SAMN11095933, study PRJNA526329) | marine sediment metagenome | biome: Marine sediment; feature: Surficial sediment; material: Deep marine sediment; isolation source: Hadal surficial sediment | place: Pacific Ocean | collected 2014-05 | depth 0-1...
AAGGGTGGCCTTAGATCTGGGCATTGGCGACCTGGTGCGGATGAGAAAGCCTCATCCCTGTGGGGAATCGGTGTGGCAAGTGACACGGCTGGGAGCCGATATTGGCCTGGTCTGCCAGAAATGCCGCCACTACATCCTACTGCCCCGTGCCTACCTGGGCCGCCGAATCAAAGAGGTGATCCCCGCCGTCCGGCCAGATGGAGAGGAGTTAAGCGACGATTAGTCCGAGCATGTTCCTTTGAACCTGCGTAACTTGAAGGAAACCATTAGCGACCACCGAGGGGTGGTTTTCCTTTGCCTGGCCATTTGCATGAATAGCTGGGGGATGGGGGCCATATCTCCCATTCTTCCCTTGTTTACGGACCAGGAGTTTGGGGTTAATAGGACCCAGGTTGGCTTGGCCGTGGGACTGCACGGGATCTCCCGTCTTTTCATCGCCGTCCCAGCCGGATACATGGCCCAGCGCCGGGGTTGCCGCTTTATTCTAAATTTGGGCACAGTTGTCAATCTGGCCGGCGCGGCGATGGTGGCCCTGTCCTTCAACTATTACTGGTTATTGGGCTGGAGAGCCATATCGGGACTGGGGTCCGCCATGTTCACGACAGGCGTTTCTATATACCTGCAGGACGTTGCCGCCCCGGAAACCCGGGCCCGGTTCCTCAGTCTGCAAGACTTGAGCATATTGGTTGGAGTCACCTTTGGGCCCTACATGGGCGGAATAATGGGGGAGCATTGGGGGCTGCGGTCTCCGTTATACCTGCAGGTGCTGCTGATCCTGGTCTCTATGATCTTGCTGTACAAATTCGTTCCCGAGCCGGGCGCAGCGTCGGGCTCCGTGCAGAGCACCGGCTCCGGCATGCCTGCAGAGCGGCCCAGACCGGCCGCCGCGCCGGGGAGCCTGCGTCGCCTGCTGATAAGCCCGGCTTTCATTTTTGTAGGGATGTTCGCACTGATGATCGTAGCCAACCGGCAGGGCGGCCGATTCAGCGTTATGCCGCTCTATGGGGAAGCCAAGGGTTTTCGTCCGGACCAACTGGGAGCCTTCATCAGCATTACGCATTTCCCCCAATTCTTCACCACCATGATTTCGGGGTTTTTGTCCGACCGGATCGGCCGCAAAGCCACCATTCTTCCAGCGGTGCTGCTGATCTCCCTGGGAATAGTGGCCTTCGTTTGGGGCGGGAGCTTCCTGATGCTTATGACCTCGGGAGTGCTGCTGGGGCTGGGAGAGGGATTGGCCGGCCCTCCATCGGTGGCCTTCTTCGCAGACATCGCGCCACCGGGGCTGGAAGGCGTGACTATGGGGTTATTTCGAACCTTTGGCGGCCTCGGCTCCCTACTGGGCGCACTGCTGCTGGGTGGAATAGCCGACCTGTGGGGTTTCGGATGGTCCCTGGGCATCGATGCCTTACTGCTGGTGGCATCGGCCTTAGGAGTGATGCTGCTGGTACGGGAAACCGCGCAACGCCGGTCCCATAGGACCGCCCCCTCTTCCTGATTGGAGCGATCTGAGCAGGCTGAATACGGCGGCCGCCAGACCCGGGTTCTGGCCCTTCCCCGGCTATTGCCCGGGCGGAGTTGCCGCCGCCAACTCTCCACTACCCCGGGCCTGGTCATCCCAGCCTTCAATCTCGGGATGGATGCCCTTGAGGTCCCCAATCACTGTGTCCACGAAACTGCGGACAGCTCGACCCATGAATTTCCCCTTTAGCGTGCAAATACCGATGACCGAGCTGGAGAAGATGTGGTCCAGTCGAACCACCCCCAACTTGTAATGATCCTCAGGGTGGAGGGTGAAGTCCGAGCCTATGGCCACTCCCATTCCTATTTCAACATACCGCTTGATCAGCTCCGTGTTGTCCATCTCGAGGACGATATCGTAAGAGACTCCCTGTTCCTTCAACGCCTGCTCCACCCGGCGGCGGGTCTGACTTTCAGGACCGGCCAAAATCAGCGGCCAAGAAGCGGTGTCGCTCAGCTGGATGGGCTGCAGTTTCAGCAGAGGGTGACCGGGAGGTGTCATCAGCACGATGTTGTACTGGAACAATTCGGTGAATTCCAGGCTGGATTCGTCGGGCGGCGGAGGAGAACAAAGAGCCAGGTCCAGCTCGCCCGACTTGACCATTTGTATCAATGGTAGAAAAGGGCGGGCTACCAATCGGAGATGGACATCTGGATATTCGCTGGTGAACGATTGAATCGGCTTGGGCAGGTGGTGCATTACCAGGTCGGCGTAGGCACCGACCACAAAGGAGCCCCGCCGTTCCGGGTAATCCATCTGAATTTTCAAGGTGTCGACCGACTCTACGATGGGGGTGATCAAACCAAGGAAGCTGGCGCCTTCTGAAGTGAGCTGAATTGGTCGCTTGATTCGGTCGAAGAGGGTTATCCCGAATTCACTTTCCAGCTTCCTCAAGTGAGTAGTGACGGTAGGCTGCCCCAACTCTAGCTTCCTGGCAGCTTTTGAAACGCTGCGGAGATGGGCAACATGAAAAAAACTGATCACTTCCCTGAGTTCCATTCTCCCTAGCCACCTCCAAAGAACTCGAGACCCTGCATGCAGGCTGTTGCAGAAAAACCTTTCCAGCCCATCGATGCGCCGGCTCAGCTGCATAAATGCCGCGGCCCTATAACTTAATCGATGGTGGGGCGGCTCGTTCAGCACCGGAATTACTAACAGTCCGGAACACGCCGCCCAGTCAATGAACGGCAACCTCAGTTGGGGAAATTAAACCGCTTTTGCAGCCGCGCAGACTCCCATGATACCCTGACGTCTGTTAATATAATATATCATATACTATCCCTTGACAAAATATGTGTCCTTATCGAGAATGATGAACGAAGGTAGATCCAAGTCCGCAATAGCGGCAGGCAATCAGATTTATCAGGTCAGATTCCGCGTCCGCTGAGGTATGGGGAGCGATGACCTTCATCATTACCGAGCCCTGTATCGGGGTCAAAGACGCCTCCTGCGTGAACGTGTGTCCGGTGGATTGTATCCACACGACCGACACGGAAGAGATGTATTTCATAGATCCGGTTGAGTGCATCGACTGTGCCTACTGTGTTAGCGTCTGTCCGGTAGAAGCCATATTCGACGAATTTACCATGCCTCCAACCCAGAGGCAGTTCATTAAGATAAATAAGGCGTTCTTCCAGAAATAGTGGCCGGGAAGACCTCTCAGACCTACCCTAGCCGGTTCGCCTTCCCCGCAGCTACCCTCTGAAGCGAACTCCTGGCTAAAGCGGGCTCCCGGCAATTGCTCGCCAGGCGGCCGCCACATCTCTTTCCCCAGTCCCAGTCTCGTCAGGCTTTCAGCCTACCGGCCCAACCACGATTACGGGCGTTAAAGGGAGCAAGGACTAATGGCACTTTTTCTTAAAGACGAGGATGTTAACCGCTGCCTCTCCATGGCTGACATGCTGGAAGCCATCGAAACCATGCAACGCCGGTTCGGGCAGGGCGCGGCGTACAACCTGGCCCGGCGCAAGATCGTCGCCGAAGGCGGGCTGCTCTCGGTGATGGGGGGCGGATTGTTCTACGATAAGGTCCTCGGGGTTAAGACCTATACAGTGGTCGGCGGAAAATACTCCTTCCAGGTCAGCCTTTACGACGCCGCCACCGGCGAGCTGCTCTGCTATACCCAGGCCAACCGATTGGGTCAGCTGAGGACCGGGGCCACTACCGGCGTGACGGTGAAGTATCTGTCGAATTCCGATTCCGCAACCCTGGGCATTATCGGAACCGGGACCCAGGCTCCCACCCAGCTGGAAGCCATTTGCCAGGTGCGCGGCATCAAGGAAATCCGGGCCTTCAGCCGTACCCCTGAGCGTCGGGAATCATTTGCCAAGACTATGTCCGACTCCCTGGGGATAAAAGTCATTCCGGTGGATAGCGGTGAGCAGGCTGTGACGGGCAGCGACATCGTGGTCTGCATCGCGGCCAACATGGAACCCGTACTGAGGGGAGAGTGGCTGTCCGCCGGAGCCACCGTCATTGGCGCCGGCCCCACTACCTGGCGGGCCCGCGAGGTGGACGACGAGGTGCTGACGCGGGCCGACAAGATTTTCGTGGACTCGTTGGAGCAGGCCCCGGTTGAATCCGGAGACATGGCCAGCGCCGTGGACCGAGGAGTCATGCAATGGAGCAGGCTTCAGGAGCTGCGTCACGCCGTGGCCAAAACCCTGCCTGGCCGGGATGATCCGAGTCAGATAATCTTCGCCAAGCTGATGGGTACCGGCGTGGCGGACGTCGCGGCCGCCAAGCTGGCCTACGACCGGGCCAAGGCTCAGGGCCTGGGCATGGAAATGGACTGGTAGGGAGGGGCGGCTCGCTTCCCGCTACCGGAGCCTTCAGCTCCCCGCCAAATACTCGGCCATAGTCTGAATGCTGTAGCTGCCATCCTCGGCAAGCAGGCTCTCCACCGCCGCTCGCACGGTGTCCAGCGAGGTGAAACAGGGGATGCGTCGCTCCACGGCGGCGCGCCGGATATAAAATCCGTCCCTCAACACGGAAGTATCACCCGAGAGGGTATTCACCACCGCTTGAACCGTGCCGTCGGCAATCACGTCCACCACGTCGGGATGTCCTTCGCCAATCCTCTTGGTAACGGTGGTCACCGGCATGCCGGTGGCCTTGATCATCGCGGCCGTCCCCTCGGTGGCGTAGAGCTGGCATCCGGCCTGGAGCAGCTGCCGAATCAACGGCAGGGACTCAGCCTTGTTCTGATCCGCAATGCTGAGCAGAATTCCCGTACCCGGCTTCAGGCTGATGTCCGCGGCCATGAGGGCCTTGGACAAAGCTCGGGGAAAGTCCCAGTCCAACCCCATAACCTCCCCGGTGGACTTCATTTCCGGTCCCAAGAACCAGTCAACCCCCACCAGCTTACCCATGGAGAATACCGGAGCTTTGACTCCAACCAGTTTCTGCCTGGGCCATAAACCACCCGGATACCCCTGTTCCGCCAAGGTTTGCCCCAGCATTACCCGGGTGGCGATGCCGGCCACCGGCACGCCGGTCACTTTGGAGATAAAGGGGACAGTGCGACTGCCTCGGGGGTTCACCTCCAGCACGTATACGGTGGTTTCAACCGAATCCTCCGCCGGAACAACTTGGGGGCTGCGATAGGCGCTGCCCCCCTGGATTACGAATTGGATATTCATCAGGCCGCGCACGCCCATGGCCAGCCCGATGCGGGTGGTGTACTCAACTATGGTTTCTACTTCTGCTTCGGAAAGATTCAGCCCGGGGTAGATGGCCATGGAATCGCCGCTGTGAACGCCGGCCCTCTCTATGTGCTCCATTATTCCCGGAATCAGCACCTGATCCCCGTCGCAAACGGCGTCCACCTCACATTCCTTGCCTTCCATGTAGTGGTCAACCAGCAGCCGACGCTCTGGTCCCACCTCGTGGGTAAGGGTGAGATATCGGATCAGCTCCGAAGCATTCTGGATTATCTCCATGGCCCGGCCTCCCAGCACGTAGCTGGGCCGAACCACCACCGGATATCCAATGTTTTGAGCCACTTGCAGGGCTTCGGCGACCGACGCCACCGACGCGCCGGGTGGTTGGGGGATTCCCAACCGCGAGAGGAATTCTTCGAACTTGTGCCGGTCGGAAGCGATGTCGATGGCTTCTGCGCTGGACCCCAAGATAGGAAGCCCGACGTTGGCCAGGATTTGCGAAAGGTTGATGGCGGTTTGGCCGCCGAATTGCACCACGCAGGGCGGGGCCTGGTCATCCACCGTCTCGTTATCCAAGATGTCCCGGACCGCCTCCTCATCTAATGGCTCAAAGTACAGGCGATCGCTTGTGTCGAAGTCGGTGGATACCGTCTCCGGATTGGAATTAATCATTATGCTGCTCACGCCGGCCTGAGAGAGGGCCCAGGCAGCGTGGACGCTGCAATAGTCAAATTCAATGCCCTGGCCGATACGGATGGGGCCGCTGCCGATGACCACCGCCTTTTTACCGGGTAGGGATGGGGCTTCGTTCTCCTGATCGTAACAGCTGTAGTAGTAGGGGGTCGCCGCCTCAAACTCCGCGGCGCAGGTATCCACCATTTTGTAGACCGGACGCAGGTCCCAGCCGAGCCGCAGGTTCCGCACCTGCTCCGGCAGCAGGTCGGCCAGGGTGCCCACTTGCGGGTCGGAGAAACCCAAACGTTTGGCCTTGAGCAGCAGGTCGGGGGTCAACTCCTCCGCTAGCAGTCGACGCTCCATCCCCACTATGCGGTTCAGGGCGCTGATGAACCAGGGGTCGATGCTGGTTCGCTGTACCATCACCTCCTGGTCCATACCGGCCCTCAGCCCTACCATAATCGCCCACAACCGAAGGTCGTTGGGGCCCAGCGGCAGCCGATCCAGGGCTTGCTGGCTTTCGGCGCCGCCTCGCCAGGAAGGATCCTCCCACAGCAAGGTCCGGTTTCCCAGCTCCAGGGATCGGGTGGCCTTTTGCAGCGCGGCCTCAAAGGACCGGTCAATGGCCATCACCTCTCCAGTGGCCTTCATCTGGGTGGTGATTTCCCGGTCGCCGTTGGGAAACTTGTCGAAGGGCCAGCGGGGAATCTTGACGACGCAGTAATCCAACGCCGGTTCGAAGGCGGCCCCGGTTTGCCCGGTCACCGCGTTGGGAATCTGGTCCAATCGCTTGCCCACCGCAATTTTGGCCGACACCCGGGCGATGGGGTAGCCGGTGGCTTTGCTGGCCAGGGCCGAGCTTCGGCTGACCCGAGGATTCACCTCGATGACGTAGTAGTCAGAGTCGGGTACCCATTCCGACCGTAACCCTCGCGCCACCGTGGGATGAGGGCGAAGTCCAAACTGAATATTGCAGCCGCCCTCTATTCCCAGCCCCCGAATAATCTTTAAGCTGGCGTTCCGCAGCATGTGGTACTCTTTGTCGGTCAGGGTCTGGCTGGGAGCCACCACTATGCTGTCGCCGGTGTGGGCGCCCATGGGGTCCAGGTTTTCCATGTTGCAAACGGTGATGCAGTTATCCGCTCCGTCCCGGATAACCTCGTACTCGATTTCCTTCCAGCCCACCAGCGACCGCTCCAGCAGCACCTGAGATATGGGGCTGGCAGCCAGGCCGCTCCGGATTATCTCCTCGAACTTCTCCCAAGTGTTGGCAATTCCCCCGCCGCTGCCTCCCAAGGTATAGGCCGGGCGTATCACCAGCGGCAAACCCATCTCCCTACCCCGACTGCGGGCTTCCTCTATAGACCTTACCGTGATATTGGGGGGCTCGGGTTCATCGATGTCGTGGAGGAACTGGCGGAAGAAGTCCCGATCCTCCGATTTGCGGATGGTTTCCAGGGGTGTACCGAGGAGCCGAACGTCATATTTATCCAGCACTCCGGCGTCAGCCAGCGCCACGGCCAAATTGAGTCCCGTCTGGCCCCCCAGTGTAGGAAGCAAGCCGTCGGGCCGCTCCCGCTGAATAATGCGTTCCAGCACCTCAACGGTGAGCGGCTCAATATAGACCAGATCGGCTATGTCCCCATCCGTCATGATGGTGGCCGGGTTGGAGTTGACCAGCACAGTGGTCACCCCCTCTTCCCGGAGGGCCTTGCAGGCCTGAGTGCCGGCGTAGTCGAACTCTGCCGCCTGGCCGATAATGATAGGTCCGGAGCCAATTACCAGGACCTTGCCCGGCTTGCTTGACGGGTCTGCCAACTTTAGCCCCTTATTTATCGGCGACGGGCGGCGACGGTCTCGCAACCCGGCCTATCTAAATTTTCCGGCAGCTATATTTGCGGTAAAAGTCCCGGGAGTTGGATCAACTCCTTGTTGTGCAGGGTGTTAAGCATCTGGTAGATGAAGGAGCCAAAGTATTGCCCGTCCCAGTCGAACTTGCTCATACCGGGAAAGTCCTGTTCCGCCCGGGGCGGGATTCGGAAATTAACCAGATCTTGATCCAACTTTTCCAGCTCGATACAACCGACCGGCTCCTCGAACACCTGGTGGGTTTCCAGGTGGACCAGCTTTACCGATAGATCCCAATTGCTGCCCAGCGTGGCCCGACTGACCGTGCCCAGCTGATAGCTGTATTCCTCGCAGGTGAAGGTAGGCACCAAACCATCGAGCATCGTGATGAATTCCGACATCTCGATGGGAAGTTCCATCTCTACCCCTTGCTCCAGCAGTACCATAGAAAAAGAAGACATGTATAAGACCTCCAAGTAGTACCGGGTTTAACCGGAGTAAAAAGCTTAGTTTATTGAATATTGCCTTGCCGTTATTCTGCTCTGCTTCTTCTTAACCTCCTTTTAACGCTCTTGAGGAATTGGTTTGGGCCACCAGGTTCAGGAAATGATCAAATAAATACTCGCTGTCCTGGGGCCCGGGGGATGCCTCCGAATGGTATTGAATAGTAAATAACGGGAGGTCCTGATGCCTCAGCCCCTCAACCGTTCCGTCATTCAAATTAACGTGAGAAACTTCCAAGCCGGAGGGAAGGCTGTCCGGGTTAACCGCATAACCGTGATTCTGGGAGGTTATGTAGACCCTTCCGGTCTCCAGGTCCTTGACCGGATGGTTTGCTCCCCGATGGCCAAACTTCAGCTTGAACGTATCCGCTCCCAGAGCCCGGGCTACCAGCTGATGCCCCAGGCATATTCCCATCATGGGCACCCGACCTACCAAGCTGCGAACATTTTCGACGATATAATCCAGCAGCTTAGGGTCTCCCGGTCCGGGGGAAAGCAGAATGCCAGAGGGATTTAGCGCCAGCATCTCTTCAGCGGAGGTGGCGGCCGGCAGCACGATGACCTGGCAGCCCCGCCGGCGCAGGTGGCGCAGAATATTGTATTTCAGGCCCGAGTCGGTGACCAATATTCGGTAAGCCGGGGCATCGGACTCCAGAGCTGGGGTCTCCCACTCGTAGCGTTGCTGGGTTGTCACTCGGGAAACCAGGTCCAGGTCGTCATACCTGGGTGTTTCGGCCAGCTTAATCAGGGCTTTCTCCGGTTCCTCCGCGGTAATCATGCCCATCATTACGCCGGTGTTCCTAAGGCGGCGGGTGATGGCCCGGGTGTCCACTCCGCTAATGCCCGGAATGCCCTGAGATTGCAAAAACTCGTGCAGCGTGCTCTCGCTATCGGCATGGCTGGGCTCATCGCAGTGCTCCCGCACTATCAAGCCCGCGACCCGAATGCAGCTGGATTCCATATCCTGCTGGTTTATCCCGTAGTTTCCCACCAGAGGATAGGTAAGGTTAACCAGCTGTCCGGCATAGGACGGGTCGGTAAGTACCTCTTGGTAGCCGGTCATGCTGGTGTTGAAGACCACCTCGCCGGCGGCGGGAGTCTCCGCACCAAAAGCCTCACCTGGGAAGACAGCGCCATCCTCCAGCACCAAATACACCCGGCTGGCCAAATTAGGCTACCCTTCCTGAAATCGGATCGTCCTGGAAGACCACCTGCCCCTCTACCAGAGTAGCAACCACTCGTCCTTTCAGCGTGGTTCCCTCCAATGGGGTGTTTTTACCCTTGGAAGCGAACTCTCCGGGGTCTACCACCCACTCCTTATTCGGATCGAAAATCACCAGATCGGCCGGGGTGCCGGCCCGCAGGGTAGCCAGGTCTTGAAAATCCGGACCCAACACCCGGGCCGGTCCGGCGGTCAATCGTTCTACCAGGGTGCTCAGTCCAAGCCTATCCTCATGCACCAGCTGCATCAGAGAGCCCAACGCCGTCTCCAGGACGCTGATGCCAAAGCTGGCGTCCTGATAGGTGACTTGCTTGCTGGCCAGGTCGTGAGGAGCATGGTCGGTAGCGATGCAGGCGATAACCCCGTCGGCCAGTCCCTCGAGTAATGCTTCCACATCTACATCGGCTCGAAGCGGCGGATAGACCTTGGTGGAGGTATCATAGCTGAAAGGTCCAGCGGCCTCCACGTCGGCCCCCTTGCCTCCCAGCACCCACCTGTCGGTAATAGAGAGATGATGCGGGCACACCTCGGCGGTAACGGCGATGCCCTGCTCCAGAGCCCGCCGGAGCAGTGACACCGAACCGGCGGTGCTCAAATGCGTCAGATGCAGTCTCCCTCCGGTCAGATCGGCCAGAGCAATGTCCCGAGCAATCATCGCTTCCTCGGCGGCGGCGGGAATCCCCGGCAATCCCAAGCGGGTAGCAACCCAGCCTTCGGCCATGACACCATCCCGGGACAGGGAATTATCCTGACAATGATTACTGATCGGGAGGCCAAGATCCCGGCTGTAGCAGAGGGCCAGCCGCATCAACATGGGATCATAAACCGGGTCGCCGTCGTCACTGAAGGCAACCACTCCGGCGGCAGCCAGCTCCTCCATCTCCGCTAGCTCCTTTCCTTTCCGTCCCTTGGTGACACAGCCAATAGGCAAAACCCGTACTGCCCCTTCCGCCGACGCCTGGTGCCGGATAAACTCCACCACCGCAACGTTATCTATCGCTGGCTCGGTGTTGGGCATGCAGCAAAGGGTGGTGAAACCGCCCCTGGCGGCGGCCCGGGTGCCGGTGGCGATGGTTTCTTTGTGCTCAAAGCCAGGCTCCCGCAGGTGGGAGTGCAGGTCGATGAATCCCGGACAGACCACCATGCCGCCGGCGTCAATAATTTGGCAGTGCTCTGGAATAGATGTCCGGTCGATAATAGAGCCGGCAGAGCTTATCTTGCCGTCCTGAATCAAGACATCGGCTATCAGGTCCCAGTCCTGGCTGGGGTCGATAAGTCGGCCTCCTTGA
>SMVA01241192.1_pt1 | contig 10721 bp, 7 predicted proteins | sample 2456451 | NCBI WGS metagenome assembly SMVA01 (sample SAMN11095933, study PRJNA526329) | marine sediment metagenome | biome: Marine sediment; feature: Surficial sediment; material: Deep marine sediment; isolation source: Hadal surficial sediment | place: Pacific Ocean | collected 2014-05 | depth 0-1...
CCGCTGGGGCGACAAAGTCACGGCCGACGCGCCGGCATTCGACGTCGCCAATCAGTCCGCGGCGGCCCAGGATAAGCAGTTCGGCTACAACAACGACTTCATGGCGTACATGCCATTGCCGCTCGGGTCCGGGAACTCCGAGAACGGGCTGTTGTGCGTCAGTCATGAATATACCAACGCGCATTTGATGTGGTCGGTGGGGGAAAAGAAGGGCGCCGCCAAGCAACTGAACAAGGCGCAGATGGATGTGGAACTGGCCGCCCATGGTCACACGGTGATCGAGGTCAAGCGAACCGGGGGCAAGTGGGCAGTGGTCGAGGGCAGCCGCTACAACCGGCGCTTCAGTCTGCTCGACACCGAGATGCGCATGAGCGGCCCGGCGGCCGGCCACGATCGGCTCAAGACAAACGCCGATCCCAGCGGCACCAAGGTCATCGGCACGATCAACAACTGCGCCGGCGGCACCACGCCCTGGGACACCGTGCTGATCGCCGAAGAGAACTTCCACGGCTATTTCACCGGCGACCCCACGGCGACCAGCGAGGCGCGCAACTACAAGCGCTACGGCCTGAAAAACAAGCCGCGCTACTTTTGGGGCAATCACCACGACCGTTTCAACATCGACAAGGAGCCGAACGAGCCCAACCGCTTCGGCTGGGTGGTCGAGATCGACCCCTACGACCCGACCTCGACTCCGATCAAGCGCACGGCGCTGGGGCGCTTCAAACACGAATGCGCGACCACCATCCTCAACCCCGACGGCCGGGTCACGGTCTATTCCGGCGACGACCAGCGCTTCGACTATCTCTACAAGTTCGTGACCGAGGGGCGTTTCCAGCCCGGCGATCGCGAGGCCAACCGCAACCTGCTCGATTCAGGCACGCTCTATGTCGCCAAGTTCGAGGCCGACGGCACCATGAGCTGGATGCCGCTCGTCTTCGGCGACGGGCCGCTCACCGCCGAAAACGACTTCCACAGCCATGCCGACGTCATGATCGAGACCCGTCGTGCCGCCGATCTGTTGGGCGCCACGCCCATGGACCGGCCCGAGGACGTCGAGACCAATCCGATCAACGGTCGCACCTACGTCCTGTGCACCAACAACACCAAGCGCAAGCCCGAGCAGATCGACGCCGCCAACCCACGGGCCAAGAACAAGCACGGCCAGATCATCGAACTGATCCCGCCTGGCGAGGGCAAGAACGCAGACCATACCGCGATCCAGTATCGCTGGGATTTCTTCCTCATCGGCGGCAACCCGGACGAAGCCAAGGATGGCGCCATGTACCTGAAGGAGGTCAGCAAGGACGGCTGGCTGTCGACGCCCGACAACTGCACTTTCGATGCCAAGGGCCGGATCTGGATCACCACCGACGGGCAACCCAAGAGCGGCATGGCCGATTCGGTCTACGCCGCCGATACCCAAGGGCCGGGGCGCGGCCTGACCCGTTGCTTCTTCAACGCGCCCACGGGCGCCGAGATCTGCGGCCCGACATTCACGCCGGACCAACAGACTCTGTTCGTGGGGATCCAACACCCCGGCGACGACAAGGGCTCGACCTTCGACGCGCCCTCGACCCGCTGGCCCGACTTCGCGGACGGCATGCCGCCCCGGCCCTCGGTGGTGGCGATCACCAAGGACGACGGCGGCGAGATCGGCACTTAACCCGACGCGGCGCAACTCATCGGTTTGGAGTTAGTTGAACCGAATCTAAAGATTTTCACTCCGGATGCGCGCACCGGCGCATCCGGAGCCCGTGGCCGTCCGCGAGCCCCGGCATAAGGCATTCCTTTACCTTCGCCCCTTTATCTTCGCCATGGTTTGATCCACCCGGATTTCGGGAGCGATAGCCATGATCGAATTCTTCGATGGCCTAACCCACTGGCACTGGCTCGGTCTATCGGTGGCCACCCTCGGTGCCCGTGCCCTGATGCCCTTCGGCATGGTCGACACCCTGGGCCGCGGCGTCCTGGCGCTGGGCCTGACCGCCGCCACCGTCGGCCTGGCGCTTTACGCCGCGCCTGGTCTGACCGGATTTCAGCAATTGGGGTTTGCGGCCGTCGCCTCGATGACGTTCGCCTACGGTCTGAATCGCTGGGCCGAACGCGGCTATCGCCGCGCGGCGCGGCACTTCGGCCAGATCTTCACCTTGACCCAGGCCATCGTCGCGGGCCGCGGCCTGCTCGATATCGAGGGCCAGTCTTGGTCAATTCGGGGCGGCGACCTGCCCGCGGGCGCGCGGGTCCGGGTCGTCGGCGCCGCCGAGACGGTCCGGGTCGCCGAGCTGCGCCACGCCGGCGCCGGCGTCGCCATCCTCGAACCCGGTGCCCCGGTTCAGGTCGTCGGCCTGGAACTCGCGCTCGAGGTCGAGAAGGCCTAACCGGATCTTCCCCAGCTAGTCCGCACCCCTTGCATAGGGCTTGAGCGCCTCGAAGACGGCCGCGTTTTCGGGGGTTGCCACGCCCAGCTCGCGCCCCAGCCGCACCACCTCGCCGTTGAGCCACTCGAGCTCGAGCCGGCGGCCACGCTCGAGATCGAGCTGCATCGAAGATTTCATTTCAGCCGGCAGCTTGCTCAGGAAACCGAGCGAGCGTTCCTCCAGGCCCGCGGGCAGCGCGACCCCCTTGGCGCGGCCGAGCGCCGCGGTCTCGCGCAGCAAGGTCTCGAGGCGCGCGCGGCGTTCCGGATCGTCCCGAATCTCGCCGATCGGCGCCCGATAGAACGCGGTCGCGCCGGCCATCGCCGCGAGAAACGTGAACTTCTTCCAGATCTCGGCCTCGATGTCGGGGGAGACCCGGGCCTCGATGCCGGCGTCCTGGCAGGCGGCCACCAGGCGTTCCACCCGAGCGGAGGTCCCGCCCCCCAGCTCGCCAAAAATCAGGCGCGCGAAGTCGCCTTGGTGGCGGATCACGCCCGGCGCCTCGATCGAGGCCGAGATTTGGGTGACCGCGCCCAATATCCGCTCGGCGCCGAGCAGGCCGGCGAGCGTCCCGGTCACGCTGACCCCGTTCTGGATCGGCGCCAGGAAACTCTCCGCCGAAAGCATCGGCCGCACGATCTCGGCCGCGCCCGGCACGTCCCAAAGCTTGACGCAAAACAGGATGAAGTCGCGGGCGCCGATGGCGGCCGGGTCCTCGACCAGGTCCAGCGCCGGCAGATGGATGTCGCCGAGCGGTGAATGGACCCTCAGGCCCCGGGCTTTCATGGCCTCCTTGTGGGCGCCGCGGGCGACGAAGGCGACCTCGTGCCCCGCCTCCGCCAGGCGCGCACCGAAGTAGCCGCCGACCCCCCCGGCCCCGATGATCGCGATCCTCATGCCCCGCCTTCCCGGACCGCCGATCGGAACCCGGCGCCTAGCTCAGCGCTTCGCAGGCGCGCTTGATGCGCTTGCAGGCCTCTTCCAGCGCCTCGGTGGAGGTGGCATAGGAGATGCGGAAGTAGGGCGACAGGCCGAAGGCCTCGCCCTGGACCGCGGCCACGCCCTCGGCATCGAGCAGGTAGGTGACGAAATCGCCGTCGGTCTCGATGGTCTTGCCGTCCGGGGTCTTCTTGCCGATCGTGCCGGCACAGGAGGGATAGACGTAGAACGCCCCCTCCGGCCGGTGGCATTGCAGGCCCTCGCAGGTGTTGAGCGCATCGACCACCAGATCGCGGCGCGCCTTGAAGGCCGCGTTGTGCTCGGCGATGAAGTCGGTGGGCCCGGTCAGCGCCTCGATCGCCGCGGCCTGGCTGATCGAGGAGGGGTTCGAGGTGCTTTGGGACTGGACCTTGGACATGGCCTTGATCAGCTCGGCCGGGCCGCCGGCGAAGCCGATGCGCCAACCGGTCATGCAATAGGCCTTTGAAACTCCGTTCACCGTGAGCGTCCGGTCGTAGAGCTCCGGCTCGACCTCGGCCGGGGTCGTGAATTCGAAGCCGTCGTAGACCAGGTGCTCGTAGATGTCGTCGGTCATCACCCAGACGTGGGGGTGGCGCTTGAGCACGTCGGTGAGGGCTTTCATCTCCGCGCGGCTGTAGGCCGCGCCGGTCGGGTTCGAGGGGCTGTTGAGCATGACCCACTTGGTCTTCGCGGTGATCGCCGCCTCCAGGTCTTCGGCCTGGAGCTTGAACAGGTTGTTCTGGCCGCAGGGCACGATCACCGGCTCGCCCTCGGCGAGCAGCACCATGTCCGGATAGGACACCCAGTAGGGCGCCGGAATGATGACCTCGTCGCCGGGATCGAGCGACGCCATGAAGGCGTTGTAGAGCACCTGCTTGCCGCCGGTGCCGACGGTGATCTGGTTGGGCGCGTAATCGAGGCCGCTGTCGCGCTTGAACTTGGCGGCCACGGCGGCCTTCATCGCGGGTGAGCCGTCGACGGCGGTGTATTTGGTCTCGCCGCGCTTGATGGCGGCGATCGCCGCCTCCTTGATGTTGTCCGGGGTGTCGAAATCGGGCTCGCCCGCGCCCAGGCCGATCACGTCCCGGCCGGCGGCCTTGAGTTCGTTGGCCATCTGGGTGACCGCGATGGTGGGCGAAGGTTTGATGCGCGAAAGGCGGCTGGCGATGACCGACATGGCGGGTAAGTCTCCATAGAAAAAGCAGGGCCCCGATGGCCTCGCCGCAAATTAGTCAAGCAGCCCCGGACTGACAAGCGGCCCGTATGCGTCATGGCCCAAGGGAACCGGTTTTCCGTCCGCCCGGCCACCTTTGCGCCGCAATGGATCGCCGGATCGCCTTGATCCCGCTGCCGCGGCGCCGCGATCGAACACCAAAGCTGACCCTTCGCCCGCAACGCCAGAAGGGACCCCGAAACATGACAGCCATCCGCTCGACCCTGCCCCACACGCTTGGGCCCGAAGTGCACGGACCATTTCCGACCCGCAGCACCACCATGATGTGGAGCGCCGTCCGCGTCATCGGCGCCGTGCTGCTCGCCAAGATCGTTATCCTCCTGCTGCTCGTCCTGTTGATTCCGGACGCGATTCGAGCCGCCCGCGCCCAGAGTCCGGCCGGCGGAGCGGCGGCGGCGTCCGAACCGCCACCGGTCTCCGGGCTGTTCTTTCGGGCCGGGCGCGAAGACGCGGTCTTCGAGGCACCGACGCTCGCCACCGAGGTCGACATCTCGGTCGCCGGCCTGGTGTCCCGGGTCACGGTGCGCCAGCACTTCGTCAATCCCACCAAGGTCTGGATGGAGGGCATCTACGTCTTCCCCCTGCCCGAGCGTTCGGCGGTCGACCGCCTGACCATGACCGTCGGCGGGCGCGAGATCGCGGGCCGGATCATGGAGCGAGCCGAGGCGCGCAAAGCCTACGAGAAGGCCGCCGCCGAAGGCAAACGCGCGAGCCTGCTGTCGTCGGAACGCGCCAACGTGTTCACCACCGAGGTCGCCAACATCGGTCCCGGCGAGGAGATCGTGGTCGAGATCGAGTACCAGGACCGGGTCGCCTACGCGGACGGCCGCTTCTCGCTGCGGTTCCCCATGGTGGTGGCGCCGCGCTATACCCCACCGGCCGCCGCCCCCATGGCAGAGGCGCCAATCCCTGCGGCGCCGGGGCCGGGTGTCCGGCACGCGACGGTTTCCCAGGGCGACGACCGCGACCTGTTCGGCCCGACCCGCCATCCCGACAGCGGTCCGGGAAATCCAGTCACCCTCGCGATCACTCTCGATCCCGGCCTGCCGCTCAGCGAGCTGAAAAGCCTCTACCATCCGGTCGCGATCGTGAACCTCGACGATCGCCGGCGCCGGATCACCTTGGCCGAGGGGCGCACCCCCGCCAACCGCGACTTCGTGCTCGAATGGCGCCCGAAGCTCGGCGCGACCCCGGAGGCCGCGGTGTTCGCCGAGGAACGCGACGGCGAGACCTACCTGACGGTCCTGGTGGTGCCGCCCCCCGAGGCCGAGGCCGAGGCATCCCGGGAAGAACAGCCCGTCATCCCGCGCGACCTGATTTTCGTGATCGATACTTCCGGCTCCATGCACGGGCCCTCGATCGAACAGGCCGCCGAAGCCCTGGGACACGCGCTCTCCCGCCTCGCGCCGGAGGACCGCTTCAACGTGATCCGCTTCGCGAGCGCGACCGACAGTCTGTTTCAGGATGTCCAACCGGCGAGCCCGCATAACCTGCGCATCGCCCAGGCCTATGTGGGCGCGCTTCGCGCCGAGGGCGGCACCAACATGCTGCCGGCCCTGCTGCGCGCGCTGAGCGGCCGCACCGAGCCCGGACGCCTGCGCCAAGTGGTGTTCCTGACCGACGGCGCGGTCGGCAACGAGGCCGAACTGTTGGAGGCCATCGCCGGGCTGCTCGGCAATCGCCGCCTGTTCACCATCGGCATCGGCGCGGCGCCCAATTCCTATTTCATGCGCAAGGCCGCCGAACTCGGTCGCGGCAGCTTTACTTACATCGGCGACGTCGCTCAGGTCGGCGCGCGCGTAGAAGCATTGCTAAACAAGCTGGCGCGCCCGACGCTGACCGGGGTGAGTTTGACCTGGCCCGAAGACCTGCCGGCCCGGGCCGAGTTCTACCCCGACCCGATCCCGGACCTTTACGCGGGCGAGCCGGTCAGCTTCAGCGTCAAGCTGCCCGGCCTGCCGCTGAACCAGGTGTCGGGCGCACTGACGCTGCGCGGCCGGCGCGGTGACGAGACCTGGGAGCGGCGCCTGGACCTGTCCACGGCGATGTCCGTGCCCGGGGTGGCGGCGATCTGGGCGCGCGGCAAGATCGACCAGATCGAGGACGGCCGGTTCCGGGGCGAAGACCCAGCAACGGTACGCGGCAAGGCGCTGGCGGTCGCGCTCCACCACGAACTGGTGACCCGCTACACCAGCCTGGTCGCGATCGACACGCGGCCGGGGCGGCCGTCCGAAACCGGGCTCGAAACTTTGGAGATTCCGCGCAACCTGCCCGAGGGCTGGAGCTGGGAGCACGTCTTCGGCACGGAACAACCGCCGTTCCGGATGCGCGAGCTCTCGCCCGGCTTGATGCGCAAGATCAACGCGGTCGGCCAAGAGAACGGCCAAGCTATCGGCCTGCCCCAGACCGCGACTCCAGCCCAACTCCAGGCGCTCATCGGTGCCGCCCTGTTGGGCTTGGGCCTGCTCCTGATGCTGGTCCTGCGGCGCGGCCGGCGCACGGCCGGTGGGTAAACACCGGCTGCTCCCGCTCGCCGCGGCCCTCGCCTTGATCGCCGGGGGGCTCTGGCAACTCGGCGGCGCGGGCTGGATTCACGCCAAGGCCTGGCTGGCCCAGGGGCTGCTGGAAGCCTCCTGGGCCGCCAGCCTGGCAACGGCGCAAGTTGGCGCGGGACCGGTCCGGCCGTGGCCCTGGGCCGACACCTGGCCGGTGGCGCGGCTCGAAGTGCCGGGGCTCGGGATTCGGCGCATCGTGCTCGCCGGGGTCAGCGGCCGGACGCTCGCCTTCGGCCCCGGCCACATGGAGGGCACCGCGGCACCCGGCACGGCCGGCCACGCGGTGCTCTCCGGCCACCGCGACACCCACTTCCGATTTCTGAAAGACCTCGCGCCCGGCGATGCGCTACGGGTGCAGCGGCCCGACGGCGGCTGGCAAAATTATCGCGTGACCGGGACCGAGGTGATCGACGCGCGCCACGCGCGCCTGGCGCCGGATCCTGGCCGCCCGGTCCTCTCCCTGGTCACCTGCTACCCCTTCGACGCGGTGGCCCCCGGCGGCCCGCTGAGATACGTGGTCACGGCGGTGGGGGCCGGCAACGATGATCGGCAGCTATTCGACCATGACGGTCAGGGGCTTGCCAATTTCTCCGACCTGGAAAACAAGAAATCTCGCCCCTTCGGTGGAACTGATGTTGTTGGCCACCATGTTCCGGCCCGGAATTTCGTGCAACACGTCGCCGGGGCCGAGGACCTGCGTCGGCTCGCCTTCGACCTCAATTTTGATCGAGCCCTGGAGCATGTAGACGAAAATGTGACCTGGATGGGAATGATTGGCAATCGTCCAGCCAGGCGCCACCTCGAATAGAACGACGTTGGCTTCCTGGCCGGCGATGCCGTCGAGCGGCGTATTCAACAGCTTTGTAACCGCCGGCTTGATCTCATGCGCGGCAGCGCCTTGCACACCCAGGAAAAAAATCGCCGCGGCAGCAGCGAACAGAGCCAAGGATTTCCGTTTCATGATTTCCCCTCCCTAAAGTTCCCAACTTTCGAGGACAATCCGAAATTTCCCGGATGACCTCCAGGTATGCGGAGATCATATCCCCGTCGCACGGTCGGGGGAACAGAGATTTCTTCGCGGCCAACCGCTGAACATTTTCTTTGTTTTCTTTATTTCGCTGTGGCTCGGTGTGGAATCGATAGGCTGCCGCCTCAGCAATCCAGCGTGTTGTCGCGCTCCCACTGGCTGAGGGAACGGGAGTAGCTGTTCCATTCCTCGAGCTTGAGCTTGACGAAGGCCGAGACGAACTCCTCGCCGAGACGCTCGCGGGCGACCTTGCTTTTGTCGAGCAGGCGCACCGCGTCGAGCATGTTGAGCGGTAGGCGCTTGACCCGCTTCAGCCGGTGGCCGTCCTCGTACATGTTGATATCGAGGCGCGGGCCCGGATCGCGCTTGTTGGCGATGCCGTCGAGGCCGGCGGCGGCCAATGCGGCCTGCATGAGATAGGGGTTCGCCGCACCGTCCATCAGTCGCAGTTCGAAGCGGCCCGGAGCGGGGATTCGGATCATATGGGTGCGGTTGTTGCCGGTATAGGTGACGGTGTTGGGTGCCCAGGTGGCGCCCGACGCGGTCACCGGAGCGTTGAGGCGCTTGTAGCTGTTGACCGTGGGGTTGAACAGGGCGGTGAAGGAATCGGCGCTGTGCATGAGGCCGCCGAGGAACTGGTAGGCCAGCTTGGACAGGCCCAACTCGCCGCGTCGGTCGTGAAACAGGTTCTTCTTGCCGGCCTTGTCCCACAGGGAAACATGGGCATGACAGCCGTTGCCGGTGAGACCGGTGAACGGCTTGGGCATGAAGGTCGCGCGCAGGCCGTGGTTCTCGGCGATGGTCTTGGTCATGAACTTGAAGAACACGTGGCGGTCGGCGGTCTTGAGGCAATCGTCGTAATCCCAGTTCATTTCGAACTGGCCGTTGCCGTCCTCGTGGTCGTTCTGATACGGGTTCCAGCCGAGCCCGATCATGGCATCGCAAATCTCGGTGATGATATCGAGATGCCGGGTCAGGGCGGCCTGGTCGTAACAGGGCTTGGATTGCGTATCGCGGGCGTCGGAAATGGCGCTGCCGTCGGCGTTGATCAGGAAATATTCGCATTCGACGCCGGTTTTGATGCGGTAGCCCTTCTTGGCGGCGGCGGCGATCTGGCGTTTCAGCACCACGCGCGGGCACTGCTCGACTTGTTTGCCGTCCATCCACAGATCGCTGGCCAGCCAGCCGACCTCCGGCTTCCAGGGCAGTTGGATCAGGCTGTCCGGGTCGGGCACCGCGAACATGTCCGGATACGCCGGGGTCATGTCGAGCCAGGCGGCGAAACCGGCGAAGCCGGCGCCGTCCTTCTGCATGCCGGCGATCGCGCGCGCCGGCACCAACTTGGCCCGCAGCACCCCGAAGAGGTCGACGAAGCTGATCAGGAAATACTCGATCTTCTTGGTTTTCGCGATCCGCGCCAAATCCTTGGCCATGTCCCCTGTCCCCTTTGTGTCAAAAGTCTCGATTGTCGTTGAAAGTCGGCGAATTCGATTCAGTCCTCGTCGCCCGGCCGCACGATGAGCGAGAGCATGCGCACCGGGAGGGCGACCAGCTCCTCGGGCCCGTGGGGTACGTCGGAATCGAAAAACAGCGAATCCCCGGGCCCCATGTCGTAGGTTTGGCTGCCGTGGCGGTAAATCACCCGGCCCTCGAGAACGTAGATGAACTCGGTCCCGGAGTGCTGGAACAGCGGGAACACCTCGGACTTTTCGGTCAGGGTGATCAGGTAGGGCTCGACCGAGGTCCGGTGCCCGACGCTATGGCCGAGCAGTTGATAGAGGTGCCCGGCGCGGGTACCGCGGCGTTCGATCGGCAGGCCCTCGCCGGCCTTCACATAGGTCGCGTCGCGCTGTTCCTCGAATTTGCGGAAGAACGAGGTGACCGGAACGTTGAGCGCCCTGGATAGCGCCCGCAGCGTGGCCAGCGACGGCGAGGTCATGCCGTTTTCGATCTTGGACAGCATGCCCGAGGACAGCCCGGCCAACTTGGCGACCTCGGCCACGGTCATGTCCAGGTCCTGGCGGAACTGGCGCACCTGGTGGCCGATGGCGACCTCGAGCTGATTGTCCTTGGCGTCCGCCGCCAACTGGTCGGCGAGCACCCTATCGGCAACCGGGTCTGGTGGTTTTCGAGTCGACATGATCCAGGATTTGGCCCGCGGGTTTCACACCATGCAAGAAAACTTCATGGCGGACAATTTTGCAACCGCGCTTACGCGCGCAGCCGCCAGGGTCGCCGACAGGCCTTCGACCTGACGATACCCGGCTCACCGGAATCCGAACGGCATTCCGACCATCATCTGGACGCCGACACCCTCGTCGGAAACGGCGGTATCGAGCCGGACGACGAGACCGCGCGCCATAACGCGAATCCCGAGACCGGCGTCGAATTTCATGTCTTCGTGAAGCTCCGAGAGGTCCCAATCCGGGGCGACGCGGCCGAGCTCGACGAAGGGTGCGAACTGGATCCACTGGACGCCCAGATGCTTCTGCAGCCAGGGATAATTGTCGAACGGGTTCCAATCG
>SMVA01190096.1_pt1 | contig 10720 bp, 7 predicted proteins | sample 2456451 | NCBI WGS metagenome assembly SMVA01 (sample SAMN11095933, study PRJNA526329) | marine sediment metagenome | biome: Marine sediment; feature: Surficial sediment; material: Deep marine sediment; isolation source: Hadal surficial sediment | place: Pacific Ocean | collected 2014-05 | depth 0-1...
CATACTTTGAGAAGATGGAGTTATGAATACATCAAGAAGATATTCCCCGGAAGTACGGGAACGCGCAAGTCAACGCGATTTTGACTGCAGACCCACTCACAATCGCGTTTTTTTACACGCCTTTACACTCTCCTGACACAATGTTGAATTAGCATTATGTAGACTCTCAATATCACTAAATGATGCGAGTGACAGGATGATTAGCACCACACTTATCGCGGCCCCGTGTTGTTCCCCCAGCCTAGACCATTCAAGCAAAAACAGTTCTCTTCACATCTGGCACCTTGTACTCGGAATTGTGTGCTGCATCTTTTCCCTGTCAGCCTCCGCTGACAGTTGGTTGCAATTTGATGGTGTTGATGACCGCGTGATGGTCCCCTACAGTGATTCGTTTCCCACCGAGGTTTTTACGGTCGGTGCCTGGATCAACGCTGAAAACATCACGGCGCGCAGTGCAATTATCGCCCGTGGCGAGGATGACAACTCTTTCAATTTGGTCTGGCAATTGTATGTCGCCGGGGACGGTACCCTGGAAATCATGCTTGAGGACTCCAGGGAAAATAATTTCTGTTACCCAAATGATTGTATGGGTGTGCCGGTGCCGTCGTGTACCGGCGAACCGGTAACGGTGGCCGACGGAAGCTGGCACCAGGTTGCGGCAACACGGGATGACGCTGGAACATTGAAACTCTATGTGGACGGCATAGAAGAGATCAGTTGCAGTGCGACCGGAGTGCCTTCATCCAATAGCTTTCATGACCTGTCTATCGGCAGCACATTCGGCCAGATTGGCCCATTGGGCCCCGGTGAAGTGGAGCCGCCGATCTGGTTTTTTAGCGGACTTATTGATGAGGCGTTCATGTGGAACGTGGCACTGGATGCGCAGGAAATGGAAGATCTCTTTAGCAATGGCGTGAATTCGGATGCTACCCAATTGATGGGTTATTGGCAGTTTGAAGAAGGTGGTGGTCAAACGGTAACGGACGGCTCCGCTGCCGGTAATGACGGTTTCCTCGGTGCTTCACCGCAAGAGGACGATGCTGATCCCGTGTGGCAGGGTGATCCTGCCCGGGAGTGCGATATTGGTTTTTATAATGGCACCATTCTGACCATGGACCAGCAAGCAAGTTTGGCATCATCGATTGAAATTTTCGATGGTAAGGTCAGTGCGATCGACGCCCCCGAAATGGCGGATTGTGCGCAACGAATCGATCTGCAGGGGCGCGTGTTAATGCCGGGATTGATAGACAACCATGTGCATTGGTTCGATCGTGCAGGGCGCCCTGGCAACAACGTGGCGCAGATGGACAACGCCTTTTCCTGCCAGGACACCATTGACATTCTGAATCGCCAGGTCCAGGTACGTTCAGTTCCAGTCGTCTCCGGCGATGCCAGCGTGGATAATTTTGTAACCGCGATCGGTGGTCTGACGACCACACAGTTTTCGCAAGAGACGAATACCGCGAACCTGACCAGTGCCGGTCTGCCCAGTCGACAGTGTCTTGACAACATAGACCGTCCGGTATTTATCTCGGCAGGATTCAGCGGTCCCGGGACGGCCAATTCTGCCGCCGAGAGCTATTTCGAATCACGTGGAATCAGCGTGGCTGCAGATGGCACAGTCAGTAGTGATAGTTCTGCGCGTAACGCTCTGGCTGCGGAGCACAGTCAGGATGACCGAAAGCGTGAAACCATGGCCTTGATGGGATGGTCGGCCAGTGTCGGTTTGACCAGCGTGTTCAGTTTCACAGGCGACCCGGCCAATGACGATGCGGTTAGCCCTCTTTACGATAATGGTGTTGCATTCCTTAGAGTGCGTCAGGCATTGGGCTCACAGGATCGCAACGCGTCATTGAACAATCTGAGTGCAAATGTAGACCGCTTGCTGAACGATACGACCGGCACCCCGATGATGCGTTATATGTCATTGGGAGAATTTGTCGTGAACAGCGATCTCGGCGGAGCGATACCCATACCCGATTATTATGCGGATGCGGCTTTATTGATGGCCCAAAACAGCCTCAATCATCATCAGCACGCCATTCCCGACAGCCAGGCCTCCGAATTTCTGGATGATTGGGAATCTGTGGACACGCAGACGCCGATAAGCGCGCTCCGTTGGCAGTTGTCACACGTATTCGATATATCCGTAAACACCCTGGATCGTATGCAGGCACTGGGAGCCGGCTTTTCTGCGCAAAGCCATAACTACGCCGGGAACTTCGGTGGTGGTCCGGATTACCGCACCGCCTACAATCACGGGGTCAATGTCAGCGCAGGAACAGATGGCGGAAACCTGGGCCCGATCAACCCATGGTTATCCATCTACTTTATGGTCACAGGGCGCAGTGACAACGGCGTCATGCGATTGGCTGAGGATGAGACGCTCAGCGTGATGCAAGCCCTGGAAATGTATACCGCCCGGAGTGCCTGGTTCAGCTTTGATGAGCAGGAACTCGGTTCTCTCGAGCTGGGAAAGAGCGCAGATTTACTGGTTTTATCAGCCGATGTATTGCAATTGGAGATCGACCAGCAATGGGAGCAGATACGCGATGTTCACTCCCTGTTGACCGTGGTCGATGGCAAGATTGTGTATTCGGATGGCAGTTTGTTAGCCTGTAATGGCTCCGATGCTTATGGCGTGTGGTATCGCGGCCGGCTGGATGCTGATGTGGCGGACCAATGCACAAGCAATACCGTCATCGGGCCACAAATGAGCGGATCCTGGTACAACGTTGACCAGTCAGGGCACGGTTGGGTATTGGAAATGCTGGACGATACCGATAACGGGGAAATCGATCGTATGGTTGCCTATTGGTATACGTATCTCCAGGGCGCACCGGCCTGGCTGGTCGGCGTCGGTCCGGTCGAGCAAGGCAGGGCAAATGCGGATATGTTCATCACTTCCGGACCCGATTTCCCACCCGATTACGACGCCACTGAACTGACCCTGACCCCGTGGGGAAATCTGACATTTGATTTCAGCAGCAACACTCGCGCAGTTGCGAGCTGGTCGTCCTCTTTACCCGGCTTTTCTGGCGGCAGTCTGGATGCCGCCCTGATTGCTCCGTTGTCGTCGGCGACCGATAGCTGTTTTAGTGGCAGTTATTATCAGCCGAATGAGGACGGTCATGGTCTGGCGACTGAAGTGGTCACCGTTGCGGGTGAGGAGATGCTGATTGTGTACTGGTATGTCTACCTTGACGGTGAGCAGATTTGGTTGTTTGGGCTGGGGCCGATTGACGAAGGCCTCGCCACGGTATCGCTGGACCGGTATGACGGTGCTGAATTCCCTCCGGATTTCATTGAAGATGAAGTAAACAGCGAGCACTGGGGTGTATTGACCCTGCAATTCAGCGCAGATGATGTCGCTTTGAATTGGGATAGCGATGACCCGGATTTCGCCGATGGAAGTATGTTGATGGTTCGCCTTACCGGCCTGGCTGGACACGCCTGTCAGTAAGCCGGAAAACAGGCCGGATACAATCATCCAAAATGTGCCCGGCCACTTACCTGACCCATGAAACAAATAGATAGGAGAATTCCGCTACAAAGATCCAGATTGACATGGTTATTGATTTTTTGTGTTTCATTTAATCTGAAAAGGAACAAGCCTCATACCACAACAGAACTGATCGAATACTTCAAAGATGACAAGCTGTTATTTGAACCCGGCAGCGATTATTCACATGGCCGCACCGAAGATTCACTGGTCGGTTAAAACAGGTCATACATCCATTTATTCAACGGTTGAAGACCTGCAGAAATTCGCTGATGCTGTATTGAACAAGGAATTACTCTCACAGGAATCATGGAATGCCATTCTGACCAATCATGGAGATAGTGTTGGCTACGGCTGGTTTTTGAATCCGCAGAAAGATCATAAGAGGTATCAGATAAACGGGATAGGGCCGGGGCTTTGTCAGCAGTCTGACCCGCTTTCAGTCGCCTGAACAAATGATGGAGGCGAAAGCGCTGCGCGGTAATGGTTCATCGCCGCCACCGCCGGCTGATCTTGACATTGACCCGCAGGAGCTGGCGCAGGTATTGTCCGGTTATCTGGACCAGCACTACCGCGAAGCACTTGACGATCAAATTCCGCTACTGGATGGTAAAACACCCCGTCAATGTATCAGGACCAGGCAAGGCAGGGGAAAAGTAATTGCCTGGCTGAAATACCTGGAAAACCAGGAATCTCGCAAGGCTAACCGGGATGGAAACATCGCCTGCGATTTTGCTTGGATGTGGGGCGAGCTGGATTTGGAAAAGCCAGGCAGGTAATTAGTCCAAACCCGGTTTTCAGCATGACTGCGAACACGCAGCCTGACAATATCTTCAAATTCATTACTACAGAGAAGTTGCATCCACGACAACGGCGCGGGGGTGTTAATATAATCACATTATAGGATCCGCATGCGTGACCGGGATGAGTCGTATTAACAAGTTAGCCTCTATTTGTTGCCGGGGGTTTTTTCTGGGCATGCTGGGCTTGGCTGGTGCCCCCTCATGGGCTGAAGATGCTGATGATTACCAGGCATTGCGGGCGCGGCTGGTTACACAGATTTCCCGGGATGTAGTCGATACCCGCAGATACATTGGCAAAATGACCCTGGACAAGCGGGTGATGCAGGCACTGGGCACGGTGGAGCGACACCGGTTTGTACCTGCCCAACTGCAAGATCAGGCCTATGAAAACCGGCCCCTGCCCATCGGTTATGGCCAGACCATTTCCCAGCCTTATATCGTTGCCCTGATGACGGATTTGCTGGAGCTGGAGGCGGGTGATGTCGTCCTGGAAATCGGCACCGGCTCAGGTTACCAGGCTGCAATCCTGTCCGGGCTGGTCAGCCAGGTTTATTCCATTGAAATAATCCCGGAACTGGCCAAATCGGCTTCGCAGCGTCTGCAGCGCCTTGGCATTGACAATGTTGAGGTACAGAACGCTGACGGTTATTACGGCTGGCAGGAGCACGTACCCTTTGATGCAATCATCGTCACGGCTGCGATTAGCCATATCCCGCCACCGCTGGTGCGTCAGCTGAAACCCGGCGGGGTACTGCTGCTACCGGTTGGCCCCCCGTTCCAGGTTCAGCACCTGAGCCTGGTGAGAAAAAGCCCGGATGGTAAGCCGACCACCCGCAAGATCCTGCCAGTCAGATTTGTGCCTTTCACCGGTGAACATTAACAGCCTGCAGGTGCAACATGCGGGCTAGCGCACCAGCCGGTCACGGTCCACCGCTGTTCTCCATCGCCCTGATTTCAGCCGCTGCCCTGGCCTATGAAATCCTGCTCATGCGGCTATTTTCCATTATCCAGTGGCACCATTTTGCCTACATGATGATCAGCCTGGCACTGCTGGGCTATGGCGCCAGCGGTACGTTTCTGGCCTTATCCCGGCGCTGGTTGGAGGGGCGCTTTTTAGCGGCCTATCTTGTTAATGCCGTGTTGTTCGGCATTGGCGCCGTGGTTTGTTTCCTGCTCGCACAGGCCGTTCCATTCAATGCCCTGGAGTTGCTCTGGGATCCGCAGCAGCCGTTATGGCTGATGCTGATTTTCCTGCTCCTGTTTATACCGTTTTTTTGCGCGGCAAATTGTATCTGCCTGACTTTTTCACAATACAGCACCCAGCTACACCGGGTTTACTGTTTTGACCTGTTGGGAGCGGGCAGCGGCGCAGCGGCCATTATCGGCTTGCTGTTTATTGTCTCGCCGGCTACCGCGCTGCAGGCGGTTGCTGCACTGGGCTTGCTCTCGGCCGCCGTGGCCTGGCGGGAATGTGGAGCACAACCACGCTGGCCGGCACTGGTATTCATGCTGGTTGCGGCCACGATGCTGTTGCCCGGCGCCGGTTTTTCGTTACAGGTATCAGAGTTCAAGGGCCTGAGCCAGTCCTTGCGGGTACTCAATGCGGAACAAATTGACCGGCGCTCCAGCCCGCTGGGCCAGCTGACGACGGTTAAAAGCCTGTCGATTCCGTTCCGCCACGCCCCCGGCCTGAGTCTCAATACCCCCGTGCCAATCCCGGCGCAACTGGGCGTGTTTACCGATGCTGACGCGCTGAGCGTGCTGACCCGGTTTGACGGCGAGCTGGAAAAGCTTGCCTATCTTGATTACCTGTCGTCGGCTTTGCCCTATCACTTGCAGGAACAGCCCGCGGTGCTGGTGCTGGGTGCCGGCGGCGGCGCGGACGTGTTGCAGGCCCTGTATCTTGGGGCCAGCCATATCGATGCCGTGGAACTCAATCCCCAGGTGGTGGAGCTGGTAAACCGGGAGTTTGCGGATTTCACCGGCGGCCTTTACGAATTGCCCCGGGTGACGGTTTACACCAGCGAGGCCAGGGGGTTCGTGGCCGCAAGCAGGACCCACTATGACCTGATCCAGGTCGCCCTGTTGGACTCATTCAGCGCCTCTTCCGCTGGTCTCTATGCGCTCAACGAGAACTATCTGTATACGTTGGAGGCATTGACAGAATATCTGCAACGGCTGCAACCCGGGGGCATTCTCAGCATTACCCGCTGGACCAAAATGCCGCCACGCGATGGCCTGAAAATCTTTGCCACGGCGATCGAAGCGCTGGAGCAGGCGGGAATAGCGGATCCGGGACGACAGCTGATTATGATCAGGAGTTGGAATACCAGCACGCTGCTGGTGAAAAATGAAGCCTTCAGCAGCAACGATATAGATAGCCTGAAAACGTTTTGCAAGGAGCGGTGGTTTGACCTGGTGTTTTATCCAGGCATGACGGGCAATGAGGCCAACCGCTATAACCAGTTGCAGGAACCCTGGTATTTTGAGGGCGCCGGCCGGCTGCTGGGGCCCGAACGCGCTGCATTCATGGATGATTACAAGTTCAACATTCGTCCGGCCACTGACGACCGGCCTTATTTTTCTCATTTCCTCAAGTGGAAAACCCTGCCCGAGTTGCTGGCTTTGCGGCACCGGGGCGGGTTGCCTTTGCTGGAATGGGGTTACCTGATCCTTGTCGCCACCCTGGTTCTGGCTTTGCTGGCCAGTTTTTTACTGGTGCTGCTGCCTTTATGCATACGCCGGAGTACCAAACCCCGGGTGGGAGGCCTGGGCTGGCGCATGATGGCGTATTTTGTCGCCATCGGCACGGCGTTCATGTTTATCGAAATCGCCTTTATCCAGAAGTTCATCCTGTTTCTGCACCACCCGCTGTATGCCGTATCGGTGGTGCTGTGTGCCTTCCTGGTGTTTGCAGGACTGGGCAGTTTGATGTCGGCGCGCTGGCACAAACATGTTTCCGTACTCAGGGTCACCACGGGTATTGGCATGCTTTCTGTGCTTTATGTCCTGTTGCTGCCGGGTTTGTTCAACTGGCTGGTTCAACTTCCCGGCGAATTAAAAATACCGGTATCGGCATTGTTGATCGCGCCACTGGCATTCCTGATGGGGATGCCTTTTCCACTGGGTCTGAGTATCGTCTCAAACAGGCTGCCATCCTGGATTCCCTGGGCCTGGGGAATCAACGGCTGTGCCTCGGTGGTGGGCGCCATCCTGGCAACCCTGGTCGCCATTCACCTTGGCTTTGTATTCGTCGTGTTCGTGGCGGTATTGCTGTATCTGCTGGCTGCCCTGGTTTTACGGCAAGCACTAAGCCGGCCTGAATGAAGCGTTCAGCAAAACTGAATTCATGTTTGGTTTTGTACATTAGCCGAGGCTGATTGCCACGCTTGCAATTGTGTTTTGGCGTGCTGGTAACCGGCATCAACCATTCCAGAACTGGTTTCATTGAGACACACAGGTCAAAAAGCCAGCGCACACTGAGTTTCTACTGAAATGGACTGGCATAAACGATCTCACATGCACCCGTATCGGTACGGCTCATGGATGCTCGCCACCGCCAGCCGGATGCATGATCGACATCCACCAGGTGACCAATGATGCAAAACAACTCTCTTCGTTATGGCATCTCAGCTGCTACGGAATTTTTGTCAGCAAATCATGCATCACATGATCGGTTGCCGTTTGAAATGCTGAGACGATAGATGCGATGTCTTGGGCTGATGCCGGAACAGTGGAACCGAGATGAATGGCTACCGGCTCTGACGACTCACAATCATACTGGCCGGCAATGGCAAGCTGAACACCGGTGGTTTTCTCCGACACGCCAATATCCGCATAAAATGCCTGCACTTCCAATTGCAATACGCAGTCCTCATGCCCGTCGCCAGAGCCACCGGATGTCACGTCAAAACGCCCTGAAGACGTCAGTGACCTTTCTGTCAATGAGGTGAATAACTCCGGCAGGTTGTCCACCCAGCGTACGCCTGTGTAGTGATTCAGTTCTGCATCAGCAGACAGTGTCAATATCCAGTCAGTATCCAGACCCGGTGACACACTGACCGCAACGGCGACGCGGGTAATGGCTTCACCGGCTTGCGCCGTTGAGCCGGTGCTATAGGGCTTTAATAACCAGGTGGAGGTTGCTGGCTTATCGCTACGGGTCAGACCGCCACAGGCGATTAATGCCAGTGTCAGAACCAGCAGAAAGGTGGTTCTTGCAGGCTTTGTGATTCTTGTAATCCGGCTACTGTTCCACATCAACGGTGTCTTCCCGGGGTTGGTAAATAAGTTTTGAAGGATCTTCGCGCAAATCCTTCACCAATTTCTCAATTTCCCGCAGTGTACTGCGCGCATCAGAGACCAGTGCAGGAATCTTACCCAGGCCATCTTCCATAAATGCATTCATCTCATCGTCATTTGTCGCCGTCCATTCATCCAGGCGTGCGGAAACTTTGGCATGATCATCAGTCAGGCGATTGATATTCGCCATGGTCTCGGCCAAATCCGGTTCCAGATCAGCCGCCATCGACTTTATCTGCAGCAGACTCTCGTGCAACTCTGTCATTGCTTTGTTCAGCGTGACCGGGATATCTCCGATAGCCTCTTGCTTTTCCGCCAGGGCATTGGAGACCGTGGCCAGGTCAGACAGCATGTTCGCCACAAACTCCTGATTTTCCGGACCAAGAATCCGGTTAATCTGCACCAGCACGTCGTCCATCTTATCCACCATGCCTGGAGCCTTTGCCAACAGCGCACTGAAACCCGTATCACGGACTTCAATGACCAGGTTGACCTGGTTGGCCCGGAGCGAAAGCGCGTCGTGTATACCGGGGTCTGCACTCAGTTTGATCACGGCTACACCGGTGATACCCTGCATTGCCAGGCTGGCGTAGGTCCCCTGATCGATCGGCGTTGACTGCAATACTTCGGCATCCACCTGCACCTGCACCGGGTTACCCGGAATGATGCTTATGGCCGTCACGGTGCCGACCTCCACGCCGAGGTAAAAAACCGGGCCACCCAGCATCAGCCCACTGACATCTGTTGCAAAATACATGGAGTAATTCAGCGTGGGTTGGGTGCCTTTTGTGCCGGTCAGCCAAATAGTCGTGAACGCAAATGCGGCAAGCGCTGTTGCGACAAACAGACCGACTGCGAAATTCTTACTATTCATCGCGTTTCCCACCGATTGCGGCACGCGCTCTCTGTGCGCGGGGCACGCCAAAATACGCTTTGATCCACGGATGATCAGATTCGAGTATCTCTTCCACAGTTCCCACCACTACGCGTCCATCCACCAATACGGCAATACGATCACAAATACCAAACAGGCTGTCAACATCGTGGGTGATCATCATGATAGTCAGGTCAAGATTGTCGTGTAGATAAGTGATCAGTTCATCAAACTCAGTGGCAGCGATTGGGTCCAGACCGGCGGTTGGCTCATCCAGGAACAAAATTTTGGGTTCCAGCGCCAACGCTCGAGCCAGCGACACCCGCTTTCTCATGCCGCCGGAGAGTTCTGACGGATATTTGTCTGCAACAGACAAGGACAGACCGGTCATCAATAATTTCAAACTCGCCAGTTCATGGCGTGTTTCGATCGGCATGTTTGAGTGCAAAGCAATAGGCAGCTCAACATTCTCCTGCACAGTCAGACCCGACAGCAGCGCGCCACCCTGGAATAACACCCCCCAACAGCGACTCGGTCCGGGCTTGTGATATCTGATTTTCTGTCCCAGAACAGTAATTTCACCACTGGTAGGTTTCTGCAAACCGAGAATACTGCGCATCAATACCGACTTGCCGGTCCCCGAACCGCCAACCACACCAAGAATCTCATCACGCCGTATGTCCAGCGAAAGATGGTCATGCACCAACTGCTTGCCAAAGCGGTTAACCAGATTGCTGACCGAGATGATGGTTTCATTGGTCATTGAAGGAGCACTAAATTAAATACCCATGCGTGTGAACAGCGTGGCAAAAAGGGCATCGGCAACGATGATCATGAAAATGGATTGCACCACGGCGGTGGTGGTTTTCAGACCTAATTCTTCCGCTGAAGATTGGACCTGCATTCCACGCAATGTACCAACACTGGCTATCAGCAGGGCAAATACCGGCGCCTTGCTCATGCCCACGTAAAAATCAGTCAGGTCCGTGCTAAATGCAACACGTTCTACGAACTGCACACCACTGATGCCCATGGAACCCACCGCAATTAATGCACCCCCCGCAATACCTGCAAAATCTGCGAAAACGGTTAGCAGGGGCAAGGCGATCATCAGCCCTAATATCCGCGGAACAATCAGCATCTGGTTCGGGTTCAAGCCCATCACACGCATGGCATCCACTTCTTCGTTCAGCTTCATCACGCCCAATGCGGCAGCGAAGGCACTGCCGGATCGACCGG
>SMVA01382773.1_pt1 | contig 10720 bp, 8 predicted proteins | sample 2456451 | NCBI WGS metagenome assembly SMVA01 (sample SAMN11095933, study PRJNA526329) | marine sediment metagenome | biome: Marine sediment; feature: Surficial sediment; material: Deep marine sediment; isolation source: Hadal surficial sediment | place: Pacific Ocean | collected 2014-05 | depth 0-1...
ACCAACGCGCGAAGCAATCCGATCTCCCGGGTCGTCAAAATGACGGTCTCGTTCGGCGTTTCGATCGAAAATCGGTCAAAATGGATGATCGAGGACCCCACGGTGACGTCGGGCAGGGGCTCGTTCGCGGTCTCGACACCATCCCAGCGCCTGCGCCGCAACAGAACCCGTACCCGTGCCAACAACTCCTCGAGTCGAAAGGGTTTCGTCAGGTAGTCGTCCGCACCTTCTTCGAGACCCCGAACGATATCCTGCGCATCGTCCTTGGCCGTCAACATCAGGATCGCCACGAAGTTGCCCGAGGCGCGGGTGCGTCGTGCGACCTCGAACCCGCTCATCTCCGGCAGCATCAGGTCGAGAATGACGAGATCGAAGGGTTGCCCCACCACGACAGAATCGGACTCGGCCCCGTCCCGGCGTGACGCTTCGGACTGCGATTGCGTCAAGTAGTCGACGGCGGAACGACCGTCTCCGACGACGACGACTTCGTAGCCCTCCTGTTCGAGGTTGAATTTGATGCCGTCGGCGATATGGGCCTCGTCCTCGACGACGAGAATTCGACCCTGCTTCGAGGAATTCCCGGGCATCATGGCGCGTACCGGTCCATTGCTCAGGCCGGCCGCAGAGTCACGACGAATCGGCTGCCTCGCCCCGCCCCTTCGGAGAGCGCAACGATTCGACCCCCGTGTTTTCGAAGCAGCGTACGCACGACGAAGAGACCGAGTCCGAGACCCGAAACCTGACGTTGAACATCTCGACCGGCCCGGTAGAAACGGCGAAAGATCCGGCGCAATTCTTGTTTCGGGATGCCGATTCCCTGATCGGAGATCTCCACACGAACGCGGCCATCGCGGAACTCTTCGACGCCCACCCGAATCCGGACGGGATGATCCGAATATTTGACGGCGTTCTCGAAGAGATTTCGGAAGACCAGACCCAACTCGGCAGAATCGCCGCGCACGAACAACCTTCGAGCCCCGGCGAATTCGATGGATTCATTGGACAGCTCGTGACGGTCTCTCACTTCCTTGATGTTATCGGCCAGCAGCGCCTGGAGTTCGACCTCGTCCCGCGGTGCCCGCGACCGCAAAGTCTCCTCAGCACGTGCCGCGGACAGGACTTGCGCGACCGTATTTTCGAGACGATCGAGATCCTCGCTCATCCGGCCCAGAAATTGCCCGCGTTGGGGCGCGTCGAGTTCGTGCTTCGCAAGCGTCTCGAGGCCCAGCCGAAACGAAGCCAGAGGCGTTTTCAACTCATGGGTCACAGCGTCGATAAACGCGCGCTGGGATTGATTCAATCTCATTTCCAGCACGAGTTTCACAACGAGCCAAGCGAGCCCCGCCGCTACGAAGAGGAAGAACAGGCTCCCCAGCACGAAGAGCACGCCATCGAGGCGCGACAATCCGTTCTCGACGCCGGAATCGTTCCTCCAGACCAGAATCTGCCAACCGACGGCCAGCGCAACCACCAGAATCATCGAGACGATTCCGATGACCAGCGGACCTCCGATCGAACGACGCGACATGATTCTCCCGACGGGACGACGCCCACTCAAGCCTGCTCTTCGAACGCGTCCAAACACTTCGAACGCGCCCGCCCATCCAGAGCGTACTCGCGCTCCGAGACGTCGTCACGTCGAGACGATCCCACTTCGCTGGCAACGACCCCGGAAAACCGCTTCCCTTGGGCAAGCCAGGCTGAGAGCGACCGTACCGCCACGGATTCGCCTCCCGGCCTCGATCCAAGGAGCCTTCTTGAGCGACGCCCAACCGATTACCGGATGTTCTCCGGGGGACATCGCACCAAACGTCTTTCTCTGCGGCGACCCCGCTCGCGTCGCCCGAATCAGCCAGGCCTGGGACTCGAAACGGGAGGTCTGTCGCGTTCGCGAATTCATCATCGTCACCGGCGAGAAAGACGGGATCGCGGTCTCGGCCGCCTCCCACGGAATCGGCGCACCGGGCACTGCGGTCCTGGTCGAAGAGCTGATCAAGCTCGGCGCAACGACGATGATCCGAATCGGGAATTCGGGCGGCCTCGACCCGGACCTCGAACTCGGCGATCTCGCCATCACGACCGGCAGTGTGCGCGACGATGGCACGAGCAAGACCTACGTCGTCCCCGAATTTCCGGCGGTCGCGGATTGGAGAATCGTCGCCGCCCTCGTCGAAGCAGCCGAAGAGCGCAAGGTCCGTGCGAAAACGGGAATTACCTGGTCGCTCGACGCTTTCTATGCCCGAAACGCGATCGCTGGACCCGACGACAGCTTGCAGAGCATGTCGGTCGGCGGCTATTGGCCGAGCCACCTCGAAGCTCGCTTCCGCGACATGCAGCAGGCGCGAATCCTCAATTGCGAAATGGAAACGGGCATCCTGCTCACGCTGGCCGGGCTCTTCGGAATCCGCGCGGGCGCGATCTGTGTCATATCCGATCGCGCGCCCTGGCCCGGACCGTCCGAGATCGACCTCGATCGGAACATGTCGAGCTGTATCGAGGTGGCCACGGACGCGATGCTTGAGCTCGCTCGGCTCGACGGATAGTTCCTCTCGCAAACGCGAGGCCGGCGCGGCGGAGTTTTCGTGAATGGCTCGGCCGGCGGAGGGCGACCGGTGGAGGCTTATTGAGTGGAGCGGCTCGATGTGGCTTTCGGCGCCACATCGACTGCGGGCCTGCGCTTTATTTCACGAAAACCCCACCGCACCGGCCTCTTCCGTTGGGAGATCGAGCGGGGCGGCGGCCCGGCACGCCTGGTCGTCCGCGCCGTAGCGGGGGACCCCGGGGAACACGCGACCCAACGTTTGCGCAGATACGGAGAGACCCGTGCGGCGGGGTGCGGTTTTCGTGAAATAAAGCGCAGGCCCGCAGTCGATCCGCACCCAGCGCCCCACAACAGACGGGCCTCCACCCAACCCCCACCGGTCGCTCTCCGCCGGCCGAGCCATTCACGAAAACCGCACCCCGCCGCTCGGGTCTCGGCTTTCCCGCTCTATCTATTCGGGCACGAGTTCAACCGGAATCGGCATGATATTCCAGGTCAAGATACTGCGATTGTCACTCCGCTCGTAGATCTCTTCCTTGACCAATCTGCGACCGTTCCAGACATAACGTCGAAGCGCCTTGTCATTGTCGCTCGCCACATAGAGTTCCTGAACGCCGTCCCCATCGAGATCGATTGCGATCGTGGCGTGTTCGAAACTGCCCGAGCGCCTGTCGATGGCTCGCTTCCGCCACGGCTTCGTGGGGTCCTCACCGGGCCGCAGCCACCAGATGCCCTTCTGGTAGAGCGCGACCACGATCTCCTTTTTGCCGTCGCCATTGAGGTCGCTGGGTGTCAAGAACCGCCCGAATCGATCGTCGAGTTCCGCGATGACGACTCCCTGATCGGCCGGGGTATCGAATTCGTAGCGCCAGATCTCGGTGCGATGCAAAAGGCCGCTACCCTTCGGATTCTTCTGACCCTCGACGATGACGTAGAGCTCGTCCTTGCCATCCCCATCGATATCGTGCACGAGAATTTCTTTCGCGTGACGCTCGCCGAGATCCGCAACGACCACGCGCCCCTCGTTCTGGCTCGGGCGATAGCGAACGACGTGTCCCGACTGGCTCGAACCGTCGAGTCGATTCGGTTCGGAGGGCGTCGCGTAGATTTCGAGTTCGCCATCGCCGTCCATGTCCCCGAGTTCGATTTCGTGGACGAAGGTGTCCTCTTGACTGTCGATCTCTTCGACCTCGTAGCCGCCATCCTTCGGCCGGATGAGGGCGACGATGCCCTGATCGTGGGTCGCCACCACGATCACGTTCGTTCCGTTGCCGTCGATGTCACCGACCTCGATGTCCCTGATTCGCGAGAATCGCCCGCCGAAATCCTTCTCCCACAAGGTCTGGGAGACGAGCTGTCCGTCCTGCTTCGTCCAGAGCTTGACGATCGCCTTCGAGCCGCCGCCGGTCAAAAGCGCAAGCGTCCCATCGGGCTTCTCGTAGACGAGTGCCTTGTGGAAGACGTTGCTGTCGGAATCGGTCAGCGTCGTCTTGACCCACTCCCCACCGCGCCGCGCGATGAATTCCAGCTCGGCCGCCAAAGGCACGGGCATCCCGGTCTCGCCCGGCTGACGCTCAGCGAATGCGGACAGCCCGAGTACGAGCGCCAGGGGAAGATCGTCCGGCGTGGTCGGCTCGCGGATGAGCGGCTTCGTCGCCGGCGGCGGCGTCTCGGCGGACTTCGGAGCGTCCTCGGCCACGTCTCCACAAGCGACGGAGAGTCCCAACAAAGCGCAGAACGCCAACGCCAGGATGACGAAGCCTCGCGATCCCCCGGTTGAGGTCTCCGGGTCATTGAGGGCGGGCGGACTCGCGGACGATTTCATGGCATCTTTCTCCCGTGTTGCGACCGGACCCATCCAACCCGACCCGGCTCGGTGTGTAGCAATCCCCTTCGACACTCGCGCATGCTGCCCCCGGCGTGGTATTCCCTGACTCGCCAGGAACAACGAAATCGGAAGAGAAATCCGAAGCACCGATTGGGAAGGACCCGCTTGTGAGCCAGGGCCAGAAACCAAAGAATGCGGGTCATGGATTGCAGGCCCCCCGGGGAACGCGCGATTTCTATCCCGACGACATGCGGCGTCGAAATTGGCTCTTCGATTGCTTCCGGCGAACCGCCACCCAATTCGGCTTCGAAGAGGTCGATGCGCCAATCCTGGAGCACGCCGAGCTCTTCACCCGAAAGGCCGGCGAGGAGATCGTCGACCAGCTCTACCACTTCGAACTCCACGATCGACATCTCGCGCTTCGCCCGGAAATGACGCCCTCGATCGCGCGCATGGTCATCGCGCAGCAGGGCGGCATGCGACTTCCGATCCGATGGTTCACCGTGACACAGAATTGGCGCTACGAACGCATGACCCGCGGCCGAAGACGCGAGCACTACCAATGGAATATGGATATCTGGGGCGAGCCCGGGGTCGAGGCCGAAGCCGAACTCCTGTCCGCCATGGTCACGGCCTTGGACGCGCTCGGCCTCGCGCGTGGCAAGGTCAAGATCCGCTTGAATAGCCGGGCGCTGCTCGAAGAGTCGCTTCGCGAAGGCGTCCTGGCCCGCCGCCCCGAAGCCTTCGAGCCGCTCTGCGTCGTCATCGACAAGATCGACAAGATCGGACCCGCGGACGTCACGGATCTGCTCTGCGACAAACAGGGTGCCGTCGGACTCGATTCGGCGGCCGCCGAGCGCGTCCTCGAAATGCTCAGCGCTCGCTCACTCGCCGATGTCGAAAAATTTGCCGCACCGGAATCGAATGCGTTGAACGATCTGCGCCGCCTCTACGACCTGCTCGACGCCTATGGCATCGCCGACGAAGTGCCCTTCGACGCTTCGGTCGTCCGCGGACTCGCCTACTACACCGGCGTCGTCTTCGAGGCTTTCGACACGGCGGGGACGTTGCGCTCCATCGCCGGAGGCGGACGCTACGACCGACTCGCCGAAACCCTGGGCGGCAAGCCGATTCCGGCCGTGGGCTTCGGATTCGGGGATGCCGTCATCAGCGAACTACTCGAAGACGAAGCGTTGTGGCCACCACTCGCTCGCCGGATCGAGGACGTCGTCTACGCTTTTGGGAAAGAGGAAAAGGCCATCGCGATCCGGGTCGCGAATCGTTTGCGGCGTGCCGGTCGAATCGTCGAACTCTCACTCGGTCAGGCCAGGCTCAAACGCGTGCTCGGGGACGCGGCCCGGAATGGGGCCCAGCGTGTCTACTTGATCGGCGAAGACGAACGAACGCGCGGCGTGGTCAAGGTCAAGGATCTCGCCACGAAGGAAGAGCACGAAGAAAAGCTCGAAGACATCGGAGGCCTTCAATGAGCGAATGGACCCCCAGTCAGAGCGCGGAACTCTACCGGGTCAACGCCTGGGGCGCGGGATATTTCTCGGTGTCGCCGGAAGGCAATATGTTAGTCCATCCCAAATTGACGGACGGCTCGCATATCGATCTACCCAAGCTCGTCAGCGAACTCGGACGACGTGGTTTGCGACGCCCGATCCTGATTCGGTTCTCCGACATTCTCGCGACGCGAATCAAAGGACTCGCGGAAGCCTTCGACGAAGCCATCGCGGAGCACGCCTATACGGGGCGATGGCGCGGCGTATATCCGATCAAGGTCAATCAACAGGCACGGGTCGTCGAGGAAATCATCGAGTTCGGAGCGCCCTATGGGGTCGGGCTCGAAGTGGGAAGCAAACCCGAGCTCCTGATTGCGCTCGCGCTGCTCGACACGCCGGACGCTCTTCTGATCTGCAACGGATACAAGGATCGCGCCTATGTCGAGACCGCTTTGCTCGCGCAACGACTGGGCCGAAACCCGATCATCGTGATCGATCGCTACCGCGAGATCGAGCTCGTGATCAAGGCGGCCGCGGCCCTCGGCATTCGTCCGAAGATCGGCCTGCGCGCACGCCTGACCACGGTTGGCGCGGGGCGATGGGTCGATTCCTCGGGAACCGACTCGAAATTCGGCCTCACCGCAGACGAACTCATCCGCGCGATCGAACGCTTGCGAAGCGAAGACATGATCGATTGCATAGAGCTACTCCATTTCCACATCGGCTCGCAGATCACGACCATTCGTGCGCACAAAGATGCCCTTCGCGAAGCCATGCGAATCTATGTCGGCCTCTACCGTCTGGGCGCCGACTCCCTCCATCTTCTCGACGTCGGCGGCGGTCTGGGCGTCGACTACATCGGCGCGGGAACCGATGACCCTTCCTCGATGAACTACTCGCAACAGGAATACGTGAACGACGTCGTGTTTGCAGCGGAACAGACCTGTACCGAGGCCTCGATTCCCGCGCCCGACCTCATCACCGAATCGGGTCGCGCTATGGTCGCGCACCATTCGATGCTGATCTTCGACGTCATTGGCGTCAATCGAGAACAGGAACCCCAGAACGTTCAGGCCTGCGAGGAGTCGGATCACCCCGTACTTCACGCGCTCTTCGAGGCGGTCGACGATATCGCGCCCGACAATCTGACCGAGAGCTATCACGATCTCATCCATGGGCGGGACGAGGCCGCCTCGCTCTTTTCGCTGGGTTATCTCGACTTGCGCGGACGCGCGAAATCAGAACAACTCTTTCACTCGGGCTGTGTTCGCATCGGCACCATTCTCGAACAGATCGGAGAAACGCCCGAGGCCCTGGAGGACTTGAACAAACTCCTGACCGATACCTATTTCGGCAATTTTTCGATCTTCCAATCGGCACCCGACGCTTGGGCCGTCAAACAGGTCTTTCCGGTCATGCCGATTCATCGCCTCGACGAGGAGCCGACCCGCCGCGGAATCGTGGCCGATCTCACCTGTGACTCGGACGGTCGATTCGATCGTTTCATCGGCGATGGCGAAGACCAGCCGACGGTGCGCCTCCATTCATGGAATGGCGCTCCGTATCTGCTCGCGGTCTTCCTCGTCGGCGCCTACCAGGAAATCCTCGGCGACCTTCACAACCTGTTCGGAGACACGGACGCGGTCCACGTCCGCCTGGATGGGGATCGTGGCTATTCCGTCGATCACTACGTCGAGGGGGACGATGTGACCGAGGTCCTTTCCTATGTCCAATATGATCGTCGAGACCTCGCCGAGCGTGTTCGTAAATTGATCGAAAGGGCGCTTCGCGACGGCAAGATCAGTCTCGAAGACTCGGCTCTGTTGCGGCGCCGATACGATCAAGGGCTCGCCGACTACACCTATTTGCGCGACGAGCATTAGTTCCTTGGCCAAACGAACGAAAGACGACGTTTGTCGAGTCTACTCCTGGAACATCAACGGAATTCGCGCCGCCACGCGAAAGGGGCTCGACGATTGGATCCGCGGCTGCGGCGCGGAGATCATTGGCCTTCAGGAAGTTCGCGCCGATCTCGACGCGATCCCGCCAGAGATCCTCCGCCGCGATGACTATGAACATCACTACGTCGCTGCCGATCGCAAGGGATATTCGGGCGTTGGGCTGCTCTCGCGACGCAAACCGGACCGCCTCGACACTTCGCTCGGCGAAGATCGATTCGATACGGAAGGCCGCCTTCAAATCGCCCGCTTCGGCCGACTGATCGTCGCCAACGGCTACTTTCCCAACGGATCGGGAAAGAACCGCAGCAACGATCGCGTGCCCTACAAGCTCGACTGGTACCGCGCCCTCTTCGAGCGCCTGCAGAAATGGCGTCGCGCGGGCTACCGCGTTCTCGTGATGGGCGACTACAACACGGCACACAAGGAAATCGACCTCGCACGCCCCAAGGAGAACCGAAAGACATCCGGCTTTCTCGATGAAGAGAGAGAAGAGTTCGAGCGTTGGGTTCGGGCGGGTTGGATCGACACCTTTCGGGAATTCGAGAGCGGCGCCGGCCACTACACATGGTGGAGCCAACGCTTTGGGGTCCGCGCCAAGAACATCGGCTGGCGGATCGACTACATCCTGGCCTCTCCCTCGGCGATGCCCTTCGTACGAAATGCATTCATCGAACCCGACGTCCAGGGCTCGGACCATTGCCCCATCGGCGTCGACCTCGATCCGGCCATCTTCGGCTAGAATCGAATAGCCGACCCAAAATCGAGGAGTATTCAGGGTGAGTCGTCTCGACGCGAAACAGATCCAACACTATCGCGAAGAAGGTTATGTCGTCGTCCCGAATCTTCTCACACCCGAAGAGATCGATCGCTACTTGAATCGAGCAAGTGAGATCGCGAACGGCGACCTTCCCGAAGCGGCCGCGAATCGATTGGTCAAGGACATCTACTTCGCGAAGGGCAAGCACCCGATGCCCGAGGATCCGGAGCGCGCGCTCTGGAAAATCCTCAACCCGGATCGCTTCGATCCGGTGATGGCCGAATGCCTACGCCTTCCACGCCTGTTGGACGCGGCGGAATCGCTGATCGGCGAGGATCTTCTCGCCTTCCTTCTGATGTTCATTTACAAGCCGCCCGGAATCGAGCAATCGATCCATCCCTTCCATCAGGATGCGGCCTATTTCATGTTCGGACCCCAGAATCTATGTCTCGGCGCGTGGATTCCCCTCGATCCGGTTTCCGAGGAGAACGGCTCCCTTTCGGTCGTGCCTCGCTCGCACGAGCTCGACCTCCGGAAGCATCTCGTCAAGCAGGGAATCAACTTCGGCGCTCTCGCCGCCGACGACATCGAGGGCAACGCGGCCTACCACGAACAGGCCATCACGATGGATCTATCCCCAGGCGATTGCCTTCTTTTCAATACCCATTTGCTCCATCGAAGCGGCGGGAATCGAACCGATCGCCATCGTCGTGTCATCACACTTCACATGGCCAGTGCGAAATGCAAAGCGACCGGTCCAACGCTCGGCGAATACGGCTTTACGTTGGTTCGAGGACGAACCTACGAGGGCTGTCTGAAACCCGCCGAGTCGCCATCGCTCGAACTTTCTCATCGTCTCGTCGAACCCTGACTGACGATTAGGAGTCTGCGCGTAGGGCGGTCAACACCTGTCGTTCATAGGCTTCTAGCGAATCGAAGCGCGAGAATTTTCCGGACAGAATTCGATTCGAGGGAAGACAGATCGCGTCTGAACCGGCCTGTATTCGCTTGACCCAGGCCAGTAGCGCCATCAACGGACTCGCCGCCTCCGGTTCGAGTACGAGCGGATCGAAGCGATCGCTTCGGAAGCGAATCAGTTTCATCGGTGCCTGAATCCCGTCCGATCCATTCAGCAGGATATCGATGACCAGGACGGGGCGACTTCCCAACCCGTCGACCGCGACCATCGAAATTGTCTGAATCCGAGAGAACGGGACCTTCGACTTCCCCCGCGGCGAGGCATCGATTTCGACCCATTCGTTTCCCATCGCGATCGGAATCGCATCCAACACCCGGATTGAACGCAGGGGCGCGACCGGATTCGAATGCGAGCCTTCGGCCGTCCCGGTCGAAGCGTGATCGCGCGGTCTTTCGACGGACGCGCCGGAACTTGAAGCTGGCGTCGACCGACCCAGGATCAGGGTCGTGATCTCCTCGGCATTCGGCTGCGGTTTCGACTCAACGAGCGGCATTGTCATTTCATCCGTCGCGTCGATGAGCGGTGTCCGATCCAGATCGACTTCCGATCGGCTGGGATCGGGCTGAAGTTCGTCCGTCCGATCGGCAAAATCCTCGCCGAAGTCTTCGACCAGATCCGCAGTGATATCCGCCGCCAACGGATCGCGCTCCTCCGAGCCCGAAAGACTTTCCGCGGAGAGAGCCCCTGAATCGAGCGCCTGCGCCTGCAACCTGGCTTCGTTCGGATCCGATGCGCCCGATCCAGCCGAATCGCCCAAGTTGCCCAGATCGACGTCCGACACCGAATCGAGCGGAGGCGCGTCGCTCGGAATCGTGGCAACCGCTTCGAGTTCGGCGCGAATTTGTAGATCGAGCGTCGCGTCCTCCAACGCGATCGAGGCCGCTTGACGCGCCAACTCATCATCGAGATCCCGCACAACATTCACGATTCGCGTGGCTTGTGCCGCGGAAACCCCAGCCGCCAGTGCGCTGCGCAGAGTAAAGAGCGCTTCCCGTGGATGGCCCGCGTCGAGCAGCGCTTCGCCGAGCCGAACGGCCACGGTCGCCTCGAGCTCGACGTCACATTCTTTCTCCGCAATCGGGAGCCAACACTCCACCGCCCGCGAGAGGTCTCCACTCCGTAGCGCCTTTTCCAGGCTCGGCACGATC
>SMVA01233271.1_pt1 | contig 10718 bp, 9 predicted proteins | sample 2456451 | NCBI WGS metagenome assembly SMVA01 (sample SAMN11095933, study PRJNA526329) | marine sediment metagenome | biome: Marine sediment; feature: Surficial sediment; material: Deep marine sediment; isolation source: Hadal surficial sediment | place: Pacific Ocean | collected 2014-05 | depth 0-1...
ACTGCCGGGATGACGACAGCATTGGTTAGGCCGTGATGGGTGTTGTACAGCGCCCCCACTGGGTGCGACAGCGCGTGCACCGCGCCCAGACCCTTTTGAAACGCAGTCGCCCCCATGGCTGCGGCGGCCATCATCTGCGCGCGCGCCTCGATGTCCGAACCATCCGCGACCGCGCGCGGCAGATATTCTTTGACCAGGCGCATGCCTTCCAGCGCGATGCCCTGGCTCATCGGGTGAAAGAATGTGGACGAATATGCTTCCAGACAGTGGGCGAAGGCATCCATGCCGGTGCCGACGGTGATCATTTTGGGCATGCCAATAGTGAGTTCAGGATCGGCGATCACGACCGTGGGCAAGACCTTTGGATGAAAGATGATCTTTTTTACATGTGTCTGACTGTTAGTGATAACGCTGGCGCGCCCTACTTCTGAGCCAGTTCCAGCGGTTGTAGGCACAGCGACGATCGGCGCAATGCCTTCTGCGTTGGCGCGCGTCCACCAGTCACCCACATCCTCGAAGTCCCAAACCGGACGAGTCTGAGCGGTCATGAAGGCAACCATCTTGCCAAGGTCCAGCCCCGAGCCGCCACCAAAAGCGATCACCCCGTCGTGCCGACCGGTGCGGAACGCGGCAATACCGGCTTCCATATTAAACTCATTCGGATTTGGATCGACATCAGCGAAAATCGCGCGGCCCAGTCCTGCTGCGTCCAGCAGATCAAGCGTGGCCAGCGTGATGGGCAGCCCGGCCAGGCCTTTGTCAGTGACCAGAAGCGGGTTTTTGATGCCCGCCGAAGCGCACGCATCGGCAATTTCAGAAATACGCCCGGCGCCAAAACGGATAGCAGTTGGGTAGGACCAGTTTGCGGTGAGTGTCATGGCTCAGGCCTTTTTCAAATGGTAAGATTTAGGGCGCGTAAGATTGTGATAGCCGATAACCGACAGGCCACCGCCGCGCCCTGTATCCTTGCATCCGGTCCAACACAATGCCGGATCGAGGTAATCGCAGCGGTTCATGAAAACTGTGCCGGTTTCGAGCTTGTCAGCGACAGATTCCGCACGCGTGGTATCCGCTGTCCAAAGCGAAGCGGTCAAGCCAAACTGGCTGTCATTCATCAGCGCAGTGGCCTCGGCATCGTCGCTGACCTTCATGATGCCAACAACGGGGCCAAAGCTTTCATCGCGCATCACCCGCATGCTGTGATCCACGTCCACAAGTATCTGCGGCATAAGATATGCCCCGCCGTCATCTTCGGGAAAGAGCGCCGGATCAATAAGCGATTTGGCACCTGAAGCAACAGCCTCGGCTGTCTGCGCGCGAACTTCCTCAGCGAAACGCACATGCGCCATGGGGCCAAGGGTTGTTTCGGCATCAAGCGGATTGCCCAGTTTGTAGGCGCTAACAATGGCCACCGCCTTTTCCAGGAATTCGTCATAGTGGTTTCCAGCGACGTAAATCCGCTCAATACCGCAGCAACACTGGCCCGAATTGAACATTGCCCCATCAATCAGCGTGTCAACGGCTGTATCCAGGTCGGCATCGTCCATGACGTAGGCGGGGTCTTTGCCACCCAATTCCAGGCCGATCCCGGTAAACGTGCCTGCTGCAGCGCGCTCCATCGCGCGTCCGCCGCCAACCGACCCGGTAAAATTCACAAATCCGAACGATTTGGCCGCGATCAGCGCCGACGTGGTGTCGTGATCTAGAAAGATGTTCTGGAATACGTCTTCGGGGATGCCTGCTGCGTGGAACGCGCGCGCCATCCGTTCGCCCACCAGCAAGGTCTGCGTTGCGTGTTTCAACAGCACCGCATTGCCTGCGATCAGGGCTGGGGCGACGGTGTTGATCGCCGTCATGTACGGATAATTCCAGGGCGCAATCACCAGCACTACCCCGTGCGGAACACGTTTGATGTAGCGCCTAAATTGGGCGTCGTCGCTGATTTGGATGTCGGCCAGAGCATCGGCGGCGATGTCGGCCATATGACTGGCGCGCTCCTCAAAGCCACCGAACTCACCGCCATACCGCACCGGGCGGCCCATCTGATGCGCCAGTTCCGGCACGATCTCGTCGTTCATTTCGCCGATGCGCGCCACGCCAGCGCGCACTAAATCGATGCGCTCGGACAGCGGCCGCGCGGCCCAGGCTTTCTGGGCAGTTGTTGCACCGGCAACGGCGTCGGTTGCCTGCTCAAAGCTCAGCGCCGCGCGTTCGGCATATAATGACCCGTCGATCGGCGAGATGCATTTCAGGGTTTTCGTCACAATGATCCTCTCAGCATTCCAAAGCCTGCGTGTGGCCCTCGTTTGCATAATTCAATATTCGACGGTCTCTTGTGACGATGCGCAACCCGAATTCACGTGCTGTTGCAATGATGATCCGGTCAGCGGGATCACTGGGCGGATTGCCGGGTAGGAATGAGGATTCAATCAGTAATTCTTCTGGCATTCTCGCCGCGACTACACCCGGCGTTCCTATGACTTGCGCATACCAGTTTTGCGGGCGACCAGCAATCGACAGGCGACCCCGGGCAACCAATATTCCGATTTCCCACGCGCTGATCGGCGAGATCTGGATGGATTGATTTTCATTTGCCGCCAGGTTCATGGCCTTTCGCGCTTCTGCAGCAATGAAGTCGCCATTGGCAATCCAAATAACGGCGCAGGTGTCAAGCAAAAGCGCCGAATTCATGTGATCTCGGCTTCCCACTTCACGCCGGTGGGTTGTGTCAGGTCAACCCCCGCCGATACGGTCACCGTGTCGCGCATGGCCCCGATCAACGGGTGCGTGGCAGGGCCGCTGTTTGGCAAATGTGGCGATGACTTCGGCGGCGCAGTTGGTAGGGTCGCAGCGCGCAGAAACACAAGCTTTTCGCCGCCCATATCAACTTGTGCGGTCTTATAACCAGCGCTTAACCACGCATAGGTAATAACACTGTTACTTGGGTTGTTGCTCCACCACGCCCGATGTTTTCGAGCGGATTGTGGGAGATTGTCGCCGATGATGGATTCGATATCTGCGAATGTCATAGGAACATGGGTTTTACCGTTAGTTTCAAGGTAATTTTCGAGCGGGGCGTATTTAGCCATGACAAGCCACCTTTGAGGTATAATTTTAAGCATACTAACTATTAATTACTATTGCAATAGTAACTAAATAACTATATGTCAGGCTCTCTCAAATCCGCGTGCAATCTCGTAGTCGGTGACAGCGCGCTCAAATTCTTCGATTTCCCATTCGGCGGCACGCACATAATGGTCAATCACGTCGTCCCCAAAAGCTGCGCGCAACATTGCTGAGCCACGCAGAGATCCAGTCGCATCGTGCAAGTTCTGCGGGATTTCAGGGGCGGATTTGGTTTCATAAACATCGCCCGAGGTGGGCGCGGCGAGTTCCAGCTTTTCGTCCAGTCCGGCGATGCCTGCCGCGATCAGTGCGGCCAGCGCCAGGTACGGGTTCAGGTCAGATCCGCCAATGCGGCATTCCACCCGCACAGACTTGGAGCCAGCGCCACACAGACGGAACCCGGCGGTTCGGTTGTCCACCGACCAGACGGTTTTGGTGGGCGCAAATGTGCCTTTCTGGAAACGCTTGTAACTGTTGATGTAGGGAGCCAAAAACACTGTGTATTCAGGAGCATATCTGATCAGACCAGCCATATAGCGGCGCATCGTTTCGGACATGCCGAACTCGGCGCCAGCATCGAAAAATGCATTTTCACCGGCACTGTTCCAAAGTGATTGATGCACATGCGAAGAGCTGCCGGCACGGTCTTTGTGCCACTTCGACAGAAACGTTACCGCGTGTCCATTTTGCCAGGCGATCTCTTTGGCCGCATGTTTGGCGATGGTATGATTGTCCGCACATTCCAGCGCCTCGCCATAGCGGATGTTCAGTTCTTCCTGCCCCGCCTCAGCTTCGCCCTTGGAACTCTCAATCGGGATACCTGCGGCGTACAGAAAGTTGCGCAGCGGGCGCATCACTTCTTCTTCCTTGGTTGTTTGCAGGATGTGGTAGTCTTCGTTGTAGGCGCTAATTGGCGTCAGGTCGCGGTAGCCTTCGCGCGCCAAGTCGTCGAAGCTTTTCTTGAACAGAAAAAACTCCAACTCGGTGGCCATGATGGCGGAATAGCCCAAGGCAGCAAGGCGTTCGATCTGGCGCTGCAGGATTGTTCGCGGCGAATGCGCAACTGGTTTTGCGCCATGATGATCCATCACATCGCAAAGCACCATCGCAGTGCCATCCAGCCAGGGTATCATGCGCAATGTTGCCAGGTCTGGCTTCATTACATAATCGCCGTAACCCGCCTGCCAACTGGTCGAGGCATAGCCTTCGACCGTGAACATTTCCAAGTCCGTAGCCAGCAGGTAGTTGCAGCCATGGGTTTCTTCCCACGCACTGTCCACAAAGTGCTGCGCAAGAAACCGTTTGCCCATCAGGCGGCCCTGCATGTCAACAAGGCAGACCAGAACGGTGTCGATCTCGCCGTTCTTGACTGCCGCTTTCAAAGCCTGAAGTGTCAGATTGCCGGGCATAATTTCTCCTGAACTTTGTGATGATTGTAGGCGGCCAACAGTCACCCGCAGATATTGTGAACCGCCAAGCGCTGGCCGTCGCGCAGACACCATATCAGCGTTATATTGTTTGAAAAGGCACAGTTATAGCAAACGTGCCTTTCGCGAAACTAACTGCCATCGCGTTGCATCGATCGCTGTCCGACAGCATCCCGGGTGGGCAAATGCAACAAGTCCATGCTAATTCGTGACTTCAAGGGCAAGTCCGCCTGATTTTGTGTGGAAGTCGCCGGCTAACTTTGGTCGACACTGGCGTGAGTAACGACGGGAAACTAGCAATACTGATGATCAGATGGGCTGATCTGAATGGCGAAAGTACGTGAACCATGAAAGCGGAATGACAGATGGATTACCTTCCTATCTTCCTGGATATCCGGGGTAAAAAGGTCGTCGTTGACGGTGGCGGAACGGTTGCCGCACGCCGCGCCGAACGCGCGTTGGCGGCGGGCGCCATGGTGGATGTTTTTGATCCTGTACTTTGTGACGAATTTCGCGAGCTTTCAGAAAACCAAAATCTGACCCATTTCGACCGTCCCGCAGAACCAAAAGATTTAATGGGAAGCGTTGTTGTCTATGGCGCATCCGAAGACGCCACACGAGACCAAGCCTTGCATGAAGCAGCCCAATTGGCAGGGGTTCTACTGAACGTTGCCGATGTTGCCGAGTATTGCGATTTTATTACGCCTTCCGTGGTGGACCGCTCGCCATTGGTTGTCGCAATCTCGTCTGGCGGAACTGCTCCGGTAATCGCGCGCATCCTGCGCGCGCGCATCGAGTCGCTATTGCCACCGGCATATGGCCGGATGGCCGAATTCATGGGTCAGTTTCGCGACCGAGTGCTGGCGCAGATCAAATCCACGCGGCTGCGAAGGCGGTTCTGGGAGAGAATGATCGATGGTCCGGCGGGCGACATGTTCCTGGTCGGTGACAAACGCGGGGCCGAAGATCATATCCTTTCAGAATTGCAAGGCAAAAGTGATGACGCACCGCATTCCAAGGGCGAAGTTTATCTTGTTGGCGCAGGCCCCGGTGATCCAGATCTGCTGACGTTTCGTGCGTTGCGCCTGATGCAGCGCGCCGATGTGGTGCTTTATGACCGATTGGTCGGGCATGACATCATCGAACTGCTGCGCCGCGATGCGGAGCGGATATATGTGGGCAAACTGCCCAAACAGCACACCATGGCGCAGCAAGACATCAGCCAGCTTATGGTGAAGCTCGCCCGCCAAGGAAAACGGGTGCTGCGCCTAAAGGGCGGAGATCCATTCATTTTCGGGCGCGGCGGCGAAGAGATTGAAATTTTGGCCGAAAACGGCATTTCGTTTCAAGTGGTGCCCGGCATCACCGCGGCCTCTGGTTGTTCGGCATACGCAGGCATTCCGCTGACACACCGTGACTATGCGCATGCGTGCGTATTTGTAACAGCACACGGAAAAGAAGGGGTTTTAGGTCTGGATTGGGATGTTTTGTTGCGCCCGTCGCAAACCGTTGCGGTCTACATGGGGTTGGGCAGTTTGAAAGACCTCAGCAAGCAATTTATCTTGCGTGGCGCTGACTCGGATATCCCTGCTGCAATAATTGAAAACGGCACGCGGCCAGACCAAAGGGTTGCGGTCGGCACCATCGCAACGATCCACGAGATCGCAGAATCGGCTAAAATGCAGGGCCCCTCGATTATCATCATCGGTGAAGTGGTAAAGCTGCGCGACAAGCTCAGATGGTTTTCCGAGCAAGAAAAGGCAAGTTTTTCCATGGGTCTGGGTGCAAAAGCGTCGCTTTAGGTCGTGAACACATTTTCAGGGCCAATATAGGATACATCGGTAGATTCAGATAAATGGCGCAGACGCGCAGGAAACTGCATCGTTCCCGAATTTTCTGCGAAAATTCGATCTTTTTTTTGAAGAATAACCGCCCCGCGGTTCAGATTTTGATCGCCAGCCCGGTAAGATACATGAACGCAATGCCAATGGTAAAGCCGCCCAGAAGATAGCGGTCAAGATTGTCCATGACGTTGTCTTTGCCGCGCAGAACCAGCGCACCGACCTCATAAATGACCTGCAGGATCGCACCGGCCCCGATCGCCAACGCCAGCGCCGCCCATTGCGGGGCGATTGCGTAGCTGCCAAGCCAGATACCGGCAATCGCCGGGGCGCCGGCAAGCAACGCCAGACCTACAAACGTCAATAAAGGCGGGCGGCTGCGCACCAAAGGCGCCGCAATCGCGATGCCTTCGGTGACGTTGTGAATGGTGAATCCAAGGATCAGAAACGCGCCAAGGCTGGTGGCTCCGGCGGCAATCGCCGCGCCGATGGCCAGACCCTCGCCGAAATTGTGCAGTCCGATTCCCAGAGCAATGAAAGTGGCCAGCGCCAGACCGCTGGGGGTGCCGTCGCGCCGGCCAATGGCAATCAGACCAAAACAGACCACTGCGGCGATCATCAGCACCATGACCGGCCCCTGAAACGCCGCCGCCGCCGCGTGGGCAAACTCAAATGCATCCTCCAGCAGGTCAACCAACAAGAACGCCAGCATGCCGATGGTCAGCGACAGAACCAATCGCATGCCATTTTTTTGCAGCCGCACCAGCAAAGGAAAGAACAGCAACCCAATGGACACCGGCAAGATTCCGACAAATCCACCCAACGCGGCCTGAGAACGAAGCTGCCCGACCTGCCCAGACGGCGCGGCCAGAGCCACTTCAATCTCATGTTCAAACGTTGCGCCGGAATTGCTGACCAGCACGATCACATGGGCGTCGCCAGCACGCCACGGATAGGCAATATCGATCCAGACCGAGTTCAGCCGCGCAATCGGTCCGGCAGGGGTCTGGATAAATCGCCAATACGCATCATCGACCTGAACTTGCGCGATTACCATCGGCTCCGAACCTTCGGCGCGCAGTTTCATGTGAATGCCGGTGTCATCCAGGTATACCCGCTCAAAGGTCAGGTTTTCTATCGGCGGCGTGTTGGCGTTGAATACTCTTAGCGGATCGCTTGTCACCACCCAGGCCGCAGCCAGCGCCAACAAAACCAGCGGCATCAACATCAGAATAATCAGCGGCAGCTGGGATGTTTTATCTTGAGATTTCATGCGTCTACGCCCCGTCTTTCACGTCAAACATCGACATCCAACCAAGCTCTGCAAACTCGGACTGGTGGGCGTGAAACATATACATTCCGGGCGCGTGATCTTTGAAGGAAAACTCTATAATCCCGCGCTGCGCCTGACATTGCATGATCGTGTCAACGGTGCGCAGGGTTGGCGTCAGCGTGGTGCCGTGGTCATAATAATCAAAGAAATTCGCGTGCAGATGGAACGAGTTGATCGGGTCAAATTCGGTGGCATTAATCAGGTATATCCGCACCGGCCGGTTTTTATCGATTGAAATCGGGTGCTTCATGTAGTGATGCGCCACGGTATTGATCATGTAAAACTCGTTTTCACCATCAAAATTGGTGTCAAAGCCGTTCATCACCATGATGAATTCCTGCCAGTCCGCATTTTCTGACGTACCAAGCTGGCGGGACAAGGCGACGTCGCGGTGCTCGGTGTGTTTTGCGGGGTCAGGATCAACTATGAAACCGCCGTACATGCCCTTGTGCATGTGGGCGCGCAACGGAAACGCATGGCAGTGGTAAAGGTGACACCCGAACGGTTTTGCGGTGAATTCATAGGTAAATTCGTCACCTGGATCGATCAGGCCAGAGCCGCGCAAACCGTCCATGGCAGCCGCATGGATGCCGTGAAAATGCATGGAATGTGGGTGCGAGCCATTGTTGCGAAAAACGACGCGCAATTTTTCGCCTTCGGTGGCGCGCAACGTCGGGCCTGGGACGCGACCGTTGAATGTCCAGGCCGGAAAGGTGACACCGGGCGCGATTTCGATCTCGCGGTCTTCGGCCAAGATCTCGAAAGTGCGCACGGTATTTCCCGCGTCATCCTGAGATACGATACCGACTTCCCAGTCGGTCAATATTTCAGACGGGTCAAATCCGTTGATCTCGGTTCCCACGTCGCCGATGGTAATCATTTCGCCGTGTTGGCCAGCATACGCAGCATGTGCGCCAGTTATTGTGTGGGTTTCAGCATTGGCAGCGCCGTGTCGACCTAGACTGGTGACTGCGGTTCCGCCGGCTAGGGCGATACCTCCGGTGAGCAATTTCCGGCGCTGGACAGACCTCTGCAACAAGCGATTCATTTTTCACTCCATCAGTTGTGTGAAACGTATTGCTATTGAGAACCATTTGCAACTGGTTGATTTGACGCGGCATCACCCGACCGATTTGGCCACGCTCCTTGTCGGCGGGGGGCGGGCAGGCTATTTGGTGAGAGCTATCCAGGCCAGAAGGCGCACTGCGCATGTTCTCCACCGCTGTCCGGTATTTTCGTTGGCCGATATTTGCAACGATTATTGGGTTAATGTTGTCGTTTTGGCTGGGCTGGACGTATACCCAAAATTTTTCTGGCGCGGTAACATTTCTGATAATCGGTACTGTATTGGCAATTCTGGAAATCTCGTTGTCTTTTGACAATGCCATCGTCAATGCCAACAAGCTCAAAACCATGTCCCCGGTCTGGCAGCGCCGGTTCCTGACCTGGGGCATTTTGATTGCCGTGTTTGGAATGCGGATCATTTTTCCGCTTGCAGTGGTGGCGATTGCCGCCGGAATTGGCCCTTTGGCAACGATCCGGCTGGCGATGGCGCATCCGCTGGATTATGCGCACATCATGCAAGAGGCGCACCTGTCCGTGGCGGCGTTTGGCGGATCGTTTCTGATGATGGTCGCGTTGAATTATTTCATCGACGAAGGCAAGGAAGTTGACTGGATCCGCGCACTGGAACGCCAGCTCAGACGCTGTGCAAGTATCCGTGGGCTGCAGATTACAATGGTCATAATCGTCGTGCTGGTTGTCGCGACGATGTTGCCGATACACGAAGTCAGCCGGTTTCTTTTCGCCGCCCTGTTTGGGCTAGTGGTGTTCACCGGGGTCGAGATTCTGGGCCAAGTGCTTGATCGTGAAAACGAAACCGCCCAAATTGTGCGCGCCGGCGGGTTGGGCGCGTTTCTGTATCTTGAGGTTCTGGACGCCAGCTTTTCATTCGACGGCGTGATCGGCGCGTTTGCGTTGACACAGAATATCTTTCTGATCGCGATCGGTCTTGGGATTGGAGCCATGTATGTGCGCTCTATGACGATCATGCTGGTCGAAAACAAAACGCTGGCGCATTTGCGCTACCTTGAGCACGGAGCGTTTTATTCGATCCTGGCTCTTTCTATAATAATGTTTGCGCAAACGCTTTGGCACATTCCCGAACTGATCACCGGGTTGATTGGTGTTGCGCTGATCGGCATCGCGTTTTGGTCGTCGCTCCGGTACAACAAATCCAGATCGCCGGCCTGAAATCGGGCTCAGGCCACAAGTTCGCCGCCATAGCATTCTGCCAACACATAGTCCCAACCCGATTTGTATTGCTCGCGGTTGCTGGCCCCGTCATCGCCCTGTGCTTCCCAGCCAGAGTGAACCAGCCGAACCTTCGTGCCAGTCCCCTGCTGGGAAAACTCGACGCTTACATAGGTTTGCTCTGCTTTAGGGCGGCGAAGATGCCAGGTAAAAGCCAAACTCGCGCCCACCTCCCACTGGGTGATCACCCCCCAAGTCGCTTTGCTGCCGTCATGCATGATTTCCACGATCAAGCCGCCAACACCGGGAGTCATCGAAACGCTGCGTGCGGTTTTGCCAGCGCTGGCAGATATCGAATGCGACGCCAGCGGCCACCAGCGCCCGATGTCTTGCGTGAAAACTTCAAACGCGCGCTTGGCATCTACCGAGATCAGTAGTTCCTTGACGATCGGTTCAATCACTTTTCGTTTCCTTTTCAACATGTTGTGCAAAGGCTGACAGAGCGTCGCCCCACAATTTATCCAAGTAATCCCGCAATTCTTGCAGACCCTCGGGTGCCAACCTGTAAATTCGACTTGTGCCCTTTGGTGTGATCCTCAAGAGCCCGGCTTCCGCCAATACTTTCAAATGCTGCGAAACCGCCGGACGAGAGACCGGCAGCTTGCCCGCAAGGGTCGCCACATTCTGCGGACCGATCCGCAGCCGTTCAACAATAGCGCGCCGCGTCGGATCAGAGAG
>SMVA01016754.1_pt1 | contig 10716 bp, 12 predicted proteins | sample 2456451 | NCBI WGS metagenome assembly SMVA01 (sample SAMN11095933, study PRJNA526329) | marine sediment metagenome | biome: Marine sediment; feature: Surficial sediment; material: Deep marine sediment; isolation source: Hadal surficial sediment | place: Pacific Ocean | collected 2014-05 | depth...
GATCTGCCGCTCGCAGCCATAGTGCTGGCGGGCCAGTCGGCGCAGGTCCTCGCCGTTGGCCGGCGCGTGGGCGGCCACCGTGAAAGGGCCCTGGAGTGCCGTGAGCGCGGAGATGATCTCGCTCCAGATCTGCACCACCACCGACTTGGGAAAGCCGCCACGATGGCGGGCGACCAGGCGCCTGAAGATCTGGGCCTCGCGGCCGGGGCGCGTGAAGATCTTCGCCCGGCCCTTGACCACGCCCACCCGCTCGACGAACGCGGTGCGGCGCATCAAGAGATCGTGAATCTCCGTGTCGATCTGGTCGATATCTCGGCGCAGATCGTCGAGCGAGTCCTGAGCGGCAGGCATGAGGTTCCAGCGTGTCTGGCAAGCGAGCGCCTAGAGATAGTCGGACCACGCGGCAAAATCAAAGAAAACCTTTACCACGAAAGCGTTGACAGAGCGCCTGCGAGTTTCCTAGCTATCTTGTTGGAATCGCAATGGGGCGCCCCCTGGCAAGGATGACCGTGACTCAAAACGCAGACACCTCCGTCGCCCGGTCGAGATCGCTGCCGGGCAAGACCGTCGAGCTGGGCCGCGACCGGCCCCTGAGGCTCGACTGCGGGGTGGAACTCGGCCCCTTCACCGTCGCCTACCAGACCTATGGCCGGCTCAACCGGGACCGGTCGAACGCGATCCTGGTTTATCATGCCCTGACCGGCGATCAGTTTCTGGCCGAGTCCCATCCGATCACCGGCAAACCCGGTTGGTGGAACCTCATGGTGGGGCCCGGGCTGACCTTCGATACCGAGCGCTATTTCGTGATCTGCGCCAATGTGATCGGCGGCTGCATGGGCACCGTCGGGCCGCCCGAGATCAATCCGGCGACCGGCACGCCCTGGGGCCTGGATTTTCCGGTCATCACCGTCGCCGACATGGTCCGCGCCCAGATGCTGCTGCTGGACCATCTGGGGATCGAGCAGCTGTTCTGCGCCACCGGCGGTTCCATGGGCGGCATGCAGGTGCTGCAGCTGGTGGCCGACTATCCCGAGCGGGTGTTCTCGGTGATCCCGATCGCCACCTCGGCCCGGCACACCGCTCAGAACATCGCGTTTCACGAGGTCGGCCGCCAGGCGATCATGGCCGATCCGGACTGGTGCGGCGGCGCCTACTTCCAGGCCGGCAAGACTCCCCACCGGGGCCTGGCGGTGGCGCGCATGTCCGCTCACATCACCTATCTCTCCGAGGCGGCCCTGACCCGCAAGTTCGGCCGGCGCCTGCAGGACCGCAGCCGGGTGACCTACGGCTTCGATGCCGACTTCCAGGTGGAGAGCTACCTGCGCCATCAGGGCATCAGCTTCGTCGAGCGCTTCGATTCCAACTCCTATCTCTACATCACCCGGGCGATGGATTACTTCGACCTGGCCGCCGAGCACGGCGGCGTGCTGGCCCAGGCATTCCGCGACACCACAGTCAGGTTCTGCGTGGTGTCGTTCACCGACGACTGGCTGTTCCCCACGTCCGAGAGCCGGGATCTGGTACGCGCCTTGAACGCGGTCGCCGCCGACGTGAGCTTCGTGGAGATCGAAAGCGACAAGGGCCACGACGCTTTCCTGCTGGACGAGCCCGAGTTCCGCGCCACGCTCCAGGGTTTTCTTGCCGGCTGTGCCCACCACCGGGGCCTGGGCCGGCCGTGAGCCCGCTCGACTCCGCCACGACCGGGCGCAAAGCCAAGATCCGCGCCGACCTGCAGGTCATCGCCGACATGGTGGAACCGGGGACCCGGGTGCTGGATATCGGCTGCGCCGACGGCGCGCTCCTGGACCATCTGCTGCACGATAAGCAGGTCATCGGCCGCGGCATCGAGCTCAGCCAAGCCGGCGTCAATGCCTGCGTGAGCCAGGGCTTGAGCGTGATTCAGGGCGACGCCGACACCGACCTCACCGACTATCCGCCGGGCGCCTTCGATTTCGTGATCCTCAGCCAGACCCTGCAGGCGACCCACGATCCCCGCCACGTGCTGTCCCAGCTGGTGCGGATCGGCCGGCGCGCGGTGGTGTCCTTCCCCAACTTCGGCCACTGGCGGGTGCGCCTGTCGCTCCTGGCCCGGGGCCGCATGCCGGTCACCCACTCCCTGCCCGAGAAGTGGTACGAGACGCCCAACATCCACCTCTGCACGTTCCGCGATTTCCTGGCCCTGGCCCGGGAGCTGGGCATCACCGTGGAGCGCGCCCTGGCCCTGGACGACCAGGGCTGCCCGAACCGCATCCAGCACCTCTGGCTCGCCAACCTGCTGGGCGAGCACGGCATGTTCCTGCTGAGGAAAGATTAGCTACGGAGTCTGGGCGGGGTGCGGCGCATGGCTTGGGGGAAGGAGACCACCACCGGGCGGCGGCGCACTTTCTGGCGCGCGGCGCTGGCGGCGTAGAGCTGCTTGCCGGCCTCCACCAGGATCACCCCGGAGAAGGTCGGGAACCCGCCCTGGCCCATGCGCTCCAAGGCCCCGGCCCAGCGCAACAGCGCCCGGGAGCGGGTCGGCGGCACATAGAGCGCCCGCGCGGTGCGGATCGGCGTGAACATGTTGTCGCGCAGGAGCCGCGAGAGCTGGGCTCGGCTGTAGGGATGGCCGGTGCCGAAGGGCGTGCGCTCGGTGCGCGCCCAGATGCCCCGGCGGTTGGGCGCCACCACCAAAAGTCGCCCCTCCCCGGTCAAGACCCGCCAGATCTCCCGCAGCATGGCCCGCAGGTACTCGCTGCTCTCCAGCCCGTGGACCAGCAACACCTTGTCCACCGAGACGTCGGGCAAGGGCAATTCCGTCTCGTCCGCGAGCGCCACCGCGCCGGGTCCTTCCGGCGGCCAGTGCACCACGCCCTGGGCCGCCGGCATCAGCGCGATCACCCGCTCGGCCTCGACACCCATATGACGCAGGTAAGGCGTGGCATAGCCAAGCCCCAGCACGCGCTGGCCGCGCACCTCCGGCCACAGGGAGCGGACGCTCCGGCGGATCATGTGCCGGGTCACCTGGCCCAGGCGGGTTTCGTAAAAATCCCTCAGGTCGACAACATCGTTGTACATGGCGTTCAGACTAACATGAGGCGGCGGACTTCAAGAGGCGAATAATGGGTGCTAAATATTCACGGTTCGAACCGCAAGGGAGGATCCGATCCGTGAAGCTACGCTACTCCGCCGCCAGTCCTTTCGCCCGCAAAGCCCGCATCGTCGCGCTGGAAACCGGCCAGGACGGCGAGATCGAGTCGATCGAGACCATGGTCTGGGACCCCGAGACCGACATCGCCAAGGTCAATCCGCTCGGCAAGGTGCCGACGCTGACCACCGACGACGGGCTCGATCTCTGCGATTCGCCGCTCATTTGCGAGTATCTGGACAGCCGCCACGACGGCGCGCGCCTGATCCCGCCGGCCGGGCCCGAGCGCTGGAAGGTGCTCAATCTCCAGGCCCTCGGCGACGGCATCATGGATGCCGCGGTCGCCCAGATGGCCGAGCGGCGCACCCACCCACCGGAAGCCCAGTCCGAGGCCTGGATGGCCCGCCAGCAGGGCAAGATCGCGGCCGCCCTGGACTCCCTGGAACAAGCGGCGTCGGCCGGCCGCCTGGACGGCCCGGTCACCCCCGGGACCATCACCTTGGGCACCATCACCTTGGGCTGCGCGCTCGGCTATCTGGACTTCCGCTTCGCCGAGACGTCCTGGCGCGAGGGGCGCCCGGCCATGGTGGCCACCGAGCCCAAGGACCCGACCTGACCATGGACGCGGCCGAGTTGATCGCCGGTCTCGACTTGGCCCCACATCCTGAAGGCGGCCATTTTCGCGAGACCTACCGCCACCCGGCGCCCGACGGCGAGCGCGGCGCCGTCACCGCGATCTACTACCTCTTGAAGGCCGGCGAGCGCTCCCACTGGCACCGGGTCGACGCGGTCGAAATCTGGCACCGCTACGGGGGCGCACCCCTGGCGCTCTCCATCGCGGCCGACGGTCAAGCGACCGAGACGGTCGTCCTGGGTACCGATCTGGCCGCGGGCCAGCGCCCCCAAGCCGTGGTCCCGGCCGGCGCCTGGCAGAGCGCGGTGTCCTTGGGCCCGTGGACCTTGGTCGGCTGCACCGTGGCCCCGGCCTTCCAATTCGAGGGCTTCGAACTGGCCCCGCCCGACTGGACCCCGGACGACCGGACCCCGGACGACTGGACACCGGCCGGATAGGACGGAGCGACCATGGTTGAATCCTATCTACTGGCGCTGCGTGCCCTACTAAAAGGGATGGACCCGCCGGACACGATCGCGTGCAAGCACTTCTTCGGCGGGGCGGCCGCCTATGCCCAGGGAAAAATCTTCATGACCCTGACGCCCGTGGGTCTAGCGCTGAAGCTGCCGGAAGCCGCCAGAGAGCGATTGATTGCCCTGGGCGCCCAGCCGCTCCGCTACTCTTCCACCGGCCCGATCAAGAAAGACTACGTGGTGGTCCCCGAGGGGTTGGCCAACGACCGAGCGGCCCTGGCGCCTTGGATCAAGGAGAGCATCGGCTTCGCGCAATCTTCGGCCAAGCGATAGGCCCTAATACCAACCTGCAGTGAGTGAAACTCATTGCAGGTTGGCAAGCGCGACGGCGCGCCCGAGCCAGTGCGAGGAAAGCCTGCGTGGCGATTGAACGCACTGTAAACTGCGATGAGTCTTGCTCATCGCAGTTTGGTGTTAGTCACGGTCCCGTTCAGCAGGTCCGGCAAGGTGCGAAGCTCGTCGAACACGAGGCTGGCGCCGGCCGCGGTGAGCCGTGCCGCTTGGGCGTCCCGATCGGTGATGTGGCCGGCGCCCACGAAACCCAGCACGGTCATGCCGGCGGCCACGGCGGCCGCGACCCCGGTCTCGCTGTCCTCGATCACCACGGCCTCGGCCGCTTGGATGCCCATTTCAGCGGCGACGTGGCGGTGCAGGTCGGGGGCCGGCTTGGGCCGGGCGACCTGGGCGGCGGAGAACAGGGTGTCGTCCGCGAAATGGGCGCTCAAACCGGTGGCCGCGAGCGAGCGGATCACCCGATCCGGCCGGCTGTTGGAGGCAACGCAGCGGGGCAGGGCGAGCGTCTCCAAGGCCGCGCGCGCACCGGGCACGGGCTCCAATTCCCTATCGATCAGGGCCAGGGCGCGGCGGTGCACCCGCTCGGCGAAGTCAGCCGGCAGCTGGCCGCCGGCTTCGGCGCTCAGCACCTGGCCGATGCGCTTGTCGGTCAGGCCGACGAAACGCGCCAGCACCTCGGCCGCGCTGACGGTGGACCCCCAGTCGGCGGCCTCCTCGGCCACCGCGCGGGCCGCCAGGTGCTCGCTATCCACCAGCACCCCGTCCAGATCGAAGATGACCAGGGTCGGGCTCATGCGTCCACTCGCCGCTCTCGGGCCAGGGTGATCATTCGCAAGGTTTCGCTCCATAGCTCGTAGGGTTCCAGCGCACCCGGATCGACCCAGGCGACCGCCGCCGCGTCGCTGCCGGCGCTAGCCTCGCCGGACCGCCACTCGGCCAGGAAGTCGACCAGGGTATAGTGGTATTCCAGGCGGCCGGATTCATCGTGGGTGAGGGAATCGACCACGTCCAGGAGCGCCACGATCTCGACCTCCAGGCCGCTCTCCTCCAGAACCTCGCGCCGGGCCGCCTGGCGCACGGTCTCGCCTAAGCGCTGGCGGCCGCCGGGCAGGCTCCAGCTGCCGATCCTGGGGGCCTTGCCCCGTTGGATCAAAAGCACCCGGTCGCCCTTGAACACCACCACGCCGACGCCGATCAGCGGCCGTTCGGGATAGGCGCTCACCCTGCCAACCCCGTCCCGCGCAGCTCTCGGCGCCGTCGCTCAGGCCATGTACTGGCCGCCGTTGGCGGTGAGGGTCGAGCCGGTGATGAAGCCGGCCTCGTCGCCCGCCAGGAACAGCACGCAGCGGGCGATCTCCTCGGGCTCGCCCAGGCGGCCCACGGGAATCAGCGGGATGATCTTGGTGTTCAAGACCTCCTCGGGCATCGCGCGCACCATCTCGGTGCCGATGTAGCCGGGCGCCACCGCGTTGACCGTGATTCCCTTGAAGGCGTTTTCCTGGGCGATCGCCTTGGTGAAGCCGATCAGGCCGGCCTTCGCGGCCGAATAGTTGGACTGGCCCATCTGGCCCTTCTGGCCGTTGATCGAGGAGATCGAGACGATCCGCCCAAAGCTCCGCGCGCGCATGCCCTCGATCACGTTGCGGGTCATGTTGAAGACCGAGTCCAGGTTGGTGGAGATCACCGCCCTCCAGTTGTCCGGCGACATGCGGTGGAACATGCCGTCCCGGGTGATCCCGGCGTTGTTGACCAGGACCTCGACCGGTCCCAGGTCCGCCTCGACCTGGGCCACGCCCGCCTTGCAGGCCTCGAAATCCGAGACGTCCCATTTGTAGACCGGGATTCCGGTCTCGCCCTTGAAGGTGTTGGCCGCCTCGTCGTTGCCGCCATAGGTGGCCGCCACGTTGTAGCCGGCGTCCTTCAACGCCACGGAAATTGCGGCGCCGATGCCTCGCGTGCCGCCTGTCACCACTGCTACCCGCGCCATGATGTTCTCCTCCCCTTCCGGTCTCGATCCACCGCGGGCCGCGCCAAGGCGTCGGCCCCCGGTTCCAGCGACGGCGAGCGCGCCGTCAGTCGCGCGCGACGCACATGGCGATGCCCATGCCGCCGCCGATGCACAGGGTCGCCAGACCCTTCTTGGCGTCGCGCTTGGCCATCTCGTGCAACAGCGTGATCAGCACCCGGGCGCCCGAGGCGCCGATCGGGTGTCCGAGCGCGATGGCGCCGCCGTTCACGTTGACCTTGGCCGGGTCCCAGCCCAGGTCCTTGTTGACCGCGAGCGCCTGGGCCGCAAAGGCCTCGTTGGCCTCCACCAGGTCCAGGTCGTCGGTGCTCCAGCCAGCCTTCTCCAAGGCCTTGCGGCTGGAGGGGATGGGCCCTGTGCCCATGATCGCGGGATCGACCCCGCAGGTCGCCCAGGAGACGATGCGCGCCAGGGGATCGACGCCGCGCCGGGCCGCCTCATCGGCGCTCATCAGCACCAGGGCGGCCGCGCCGTCGTTGATGCCGCTGGCATTGCCGGCGGTCACCGTGCCTTCCTTGTCGAAGGCGGGCCGGAGCTTGGCCAGGGATTCCACCGTGGTGCCGTGCTTGGGGTACTCGTCGGCGTCGACCACCGTCTCGCCCTTGCGGGTCTTGATGGTGACCGGGACGATCTCGTCGGTGAAGACCCCGGCCTTCTGAGCCGCCTCGGCCTTCTGCTGGGAGGCCGCCGCGAAGGCGTCCTGCTCGTCGCGGGTGAGCTGCCACTTCTTGGCCACGTTCTCGGCCGTGGTGCCCATGTGGTAGCCGTTGAAGGCATCCCACAGCCCGTCCTTGATCATGGAATCGATGAACTTGACGTCGCCCATCTTGGCGCCGTTGCGCAGATGAGCCACATGGGGCGCCTGGCTCATGGACTCCTGGCCCCCGGCCACCACGATCTGGCTGTCGCCGAGCTTGATCGCCTGGCTGCCCAGGGCCACCGTGCGCAAGCCGGAGCCGCAGAGCTGATTGACCTGATAGGCGGTCTTCTCCACCGGGATGCCGGCGTTGATCGCGGCCTGGCGCGCCGGGTTCTGGCCGGTGCCGGCGATCAGGATCTGGCCCAGGATCGCCTCGTCCACCTCGGCCGGCTCGACCTTGGCCCGGGCCAGGGCCTCGGCGATCGCGACACCGCCCAGATAGGAGGCCGGGACGCTCGAAAGCCCGCCAAGGAAAGCCCCGACCGGCGTACGCGCCGCGCCGGCAATCACAACTTCGGTCATCTTCTCAATCCTCCCGTGGTGAACGTGCGAGCCCAGCGCTGGGGATTCGTCGCCTCAATCCGGCGTCGCTGCACTGCAACAAAATCGACCCACATATAATCAGCGCGCCCTCCTTCGCGCAAGTCATCCCATCCTGCATCCTGGGGAGGGATAAAGAATTTGCGAGCACGGCCCCGACGCTTTGCATTAGGTTCGTTCCGCGGCCGTGGCCCGCAGCCAGGCGAGGATCGGGGTCCAGGCTTGGCGTTCCGCCCGGGAACTGGCCATCATGCCCACGTGGCCCAGCGTCGGGTTGAGCACCGTGGACCCCTGGAGGGCGGCCGCCAGGGCTAGGGCCGAGGCCGGCGGAACGATGCGGTCGCGATCCGGGATCACGCAGAGGCTGGGCAGGGTCAGCCGGGCCGGGTCGACCGGCTGTCCGGCGATCCGCCAGCGTCCCTCATGGGCCGTGTTGTCACCGTACCAGCTCCCCAGGCACTCGCGCGCCACCGCCGCCGCCAGGGGCACGCCGTCGTTCAACCAGTCTTCCAGAGCGACGAAGGCCTCGGCCCGGTCGCCCGCCGGGTCCAGTCGGGCGAAGGCGGCGAACTTGCGGATCGCCATCTGCGGGTCGAGCGAGGCGAAGAGCACTTGGATCACGTCGGTGGGCAATTCGCCCAGGGTCTCGACCACGGGTGCGAAGGTGACCGACGCCAGGGCCGCCCGGCGCGCCAGCTCCGCCTGCTCGGCGTGAAAGTCCCAAGGGGTGGCGAGCAGCGCCAGGCCCGCCAGGTCGCGGGGTCGGCGCAGGGCCAGGGCCAGGGCCAGCATCCCGCCCATGCAATAGCCGACCAGGATCGGCGGACCCTTGCCGGCCTGGATCACCCGATCGAGCGCCGCCTCCAGCCGGCCGGCCACGTAATCGGTCAGGGAGAAGCCCCGCTCCTCGGCCCCGGGCCGGCCCCAATCCACCAGGAACGGCCGGACGCCCCGCGCCGCCAACCAGCGCAGAAAGCTGGTCCGCTCCGAGAGGTCCAGGATGTAGGCCCGGTTGATCAAGGACGGCACCACCAAGAGCGGCACCGGCCCGGCCTTTGGGCCGCCCCGTGCTGTCTTCACGAACGGTCCGTAGTCCAGCAGCCGAGTCGAGCCGGCGCGCCACACCTCGGCCGGCTCGGCCAGTCGGCGCCGGTAGGGATGGGAACGGTAGGCCTGGATGCCGGAGATGAACGCCGCCAAACGGCGCCGGGCCTCCGCCTGGACCGCGCCGGTCAGGGCATCAGGGTCTGCCTTTGCGAGGCTTGGGGCCAGGGCCTTTGCGCGCGCGTCCAGCTCGGGTCTCCAGCTGAGCGATCCGGTCCTCGAGAGCGGCAAGGCGGCCGAGCACGTGGTCCAGGTCAGAACCGCCATCGCCAGGTTCATCGGCAGCGGCCTGGGCCCCAGCCGCCGCGCCTCGGGAAGGTTTTGCAAGATCCGTCGCGCCGCCTCTCTCTTGACCGTGCCCCTGGTCGCCGCCCTGGTCGCCGCCGCCCGGCGCTCCTGCCGCCTGCAGCAGACCCGATAGAGCGTCGGGCCAGCCCTGGCAGGCCGCCGGCGCCTCGGCGCTCGCCACCCCCATGGACGCGAACAGCCGGCTGAGCGCCTCGGTGTATTCCGGATCGCCGGCAAGCGCGGTCATCTGGTCCTGCCAAAGGTCCAGAAAGCGCCGCGCCAAATCCTCCTGCTCCACCCCGTCAGCCATCGCCGGGAGTATAGCGGCGCGCCGGCCCGATAGCCAGGAGCCGCGACGAGGCTGGTCCGGCGATCGAACACGGTCCCATGCCGCGCCGCAGCACGGTCAGATTGCAGTGCAAAAAAACGTGGTCACAAACCGGCCTCGGAGTGCTAGGCTCAAGGTCAGCGAAGCGATCACCAACCAGCGAAGTGATCACCAACCAGAGAGGCGGAGCACGTGGCTGGACGAAATTCCACAGATCCGGACGAGCCTGTCGTCATCAAGAAATACGCCAATCGTCGACTCTACAACACCGCGACCAGCAGTTACGTGACCCTGGAACACCTCTGTCAGATGGTGAAGGACGACGTGGACTTCGTGGTCTACGACGCCAAGACCAGCACCGACATTACCCACCCGGTGCTGACCCAGATCATCGTCGAGGAAGAGTCCAAGGGGCAAAACCTCTTGCCGATCAACTTCCTGCGCCAACTCATCAGCTTCTATGGCGACAACCTCCAGTGGGTGGTGCCGAGCTATCTGGAACACATGATGTCCAGCTTCTCCACCAATCAAGACGGCATGCGCCAGTCCATGCAGGAGGCCTTCGGCGGGGTCTTTCCGGTGAGCAATCTGGAGGACATGGGCAAGCAGAACATGGCGCTGTTCGAGAACGCCATGAAAATGTTCTCGCCCTATGGCATCAAGCCGCCGGAGGCGGGGGGCATGAAGCCACCGGAGCCGGGGGGCATGAAACCGCCGGAGGCGGGGCAACCCACCGAGACGACGAAACCGGAGGCGGGGCAACCCACCGAGACGACGAAACCGGAGACCGCCCAACCCCCCGCGGCCGAAACGGCCGCGACCAAGGACGCCGAGTCCCTCGCCGAGCTGAAGGATCAGGTCGCCCAGCTACAGAAGCAACTGGAAGCCCTCTCCCAGAACCAGTCCAAACGCTGAATCCCGTTACTTCCAGATCGGTTTGCCGCTGCCGGGCAGGCCCAGGTCCGGCCACATGGCCGTCACCTTGTCGATCACGTCGTTGCTCATGCGGATCTTGCGGCCCCAGGCGCGCTTGGTCTCCGGCGGCCACTTGTTGGTGGCGTCGAGCCCGATCTTGGCGCCCAGGCCTTCCTCCGGCGAGGCGAAATCCAGGTAGTCGATCGGGGTGTTCTCGATCACCGTGATGTCCCGGCCCGGATCCATGC
>SMVA01041073.1_pt1 | contig 10715 bp, 8 predicted proteins | sample 2456451 | NCBI WGS metagenome assembly SMVA01 (sample SAMN11095933, study PRJNA526329) | marine sediment metagenome | biome: Marine sediment; feature: Surficial sediment; material: Deep marine sediment; isolation source: Hadal surficial sediment | place: Pacific Ocean | collected 2014-05 | depth 0-1...
CTCTCAACTCGCCGTCTTTGCGAAAGTTCTCAAGCAGTTCCATGAATTCCATGGGTGCTAACCATTCTGACGGCTGATTTCACCCGGCTTTCCCTCGTTGTTGTAGTAACTGGGCGTACAACCCTGCTGAAATCCTCCGCCACGGGCGGCGAACGATAGAATCGTGTCAACCCATTCGTCTTCCGCTTCTTCCGAGACCTCCATGGAAGAGAGAGACCATCTGGTTGGTAGTTTATTCATCTATAGTTCATACTGGCGGCGGACCTCAATAGGCTTGGATCATGGCCCCGGACACAGGTTGAAGTCCTGATGGAGTTGTGAAACTTCTGTGAAAGTAGAATTAGAATCAAACCAACATATCCCTTGGAACCGCTGGCGTGGATGCACACATTAAACTTGACATGCAGGACGGTCGTCTGTGGCTCGACGGACACCCCGTGGAGCTGCGTCCCAAGACGTGGCAACTTGCAAAATACATGGTAGCCCGCCCGGGTCAGTTGTTAAGCAAGTACTGCGGTTCAGTTGCGATACAATACCGGCTGAGGGAATTCACAAGGGTAAAATCGAGCACATCAGTTCGGGTAGAACGATGCAATTTACCTCGCTGGCCACGATTGAGGAATTCGTAACGATGATTATTACCGAGGAGCCACTCAACAACAGACACCGTCGTGATTGACTAGTACGACAAAACAATCGGTTGCCGCTCGTGAGAACGACGGCGGTAATCAATCCAACAAGGAGGCACGCAATGCGTCAATTCTCTATGCTTACATTTATTTTACTGGCCATGTTCGGCCTGACTCTCGCGGGCTGCGGGACTTCGGAACAATCATCGGAGGAGACAGCCTCCAATGGTGGTGAACGGCCAAACATCATCATCATCTTGATGGACGACACTGGATTTGCCGATCTCGGTCCTTACGGCTCTGAGATCCCAACGCCAAATATCGACCGATTGGCTGCCAGCGGCATACAATTTACTAACTTCCATGCCGCCGCCGCGTGCTCGCCGACACGCGGTATGTTGCTCACAGGCGTAGACAACCACCTGGTCGGCATGGGCAACATGATCGAGATCATGGCTGACAACCAGTTTGATCAGCCGGGCTATGAAGGGTTCATGGGTTACAGCGTCGTCACGTTGCCGACGATGCTAAGAGATGCTGGTTATCACACTTACATGGCGGGTAAGTGGCATCTGGGTAAAACCAAGAAGAGCCTGCCCGCTGCCCGGGGCTTTGAGCGATCCATCTCGTTAATGGAGAGTGGCGCCGACAACTTCGAGGAGAAGAGTTACCTGCCGATGTACGAATTCGTGCATTTCTATGAGGATTTTGACCAGACGAGTCTTCCGGATGATTTCTTTTCCACCGACTATTACACCGACCGCATGATTGAGTACATCGGTAAAGACCATGGCGATGGCCAGCCGTTTTTTGGCTACCTGTCGCTCCAAGCGCAACACTATCCCTTACAGGCACCCGACGAATACATCGAAAAATACGCCGGTGCTTACGAAGAGGGCTGGGACGTGATTCGCGCTCAACGTTATGCGCGTCAGGTTGAAAAAGGACTGATGCCAGCGGGACTGACGTTGCCGCCAATCGCAGCAGCACCCCTGTGGAACACGCTTTCCGATGAGGACAAGCGGTTGTATGCAAAGCGGATGGCGGTATACGCCGGTATGCTCGAAAACGTCGACTCGAACTTGGGTCGTTTAATGGCCTATCTGGATAAGATCGGCGAGGTTGACAACACCGTTATCGTGTTCATGTCGGACAATGGTGCGGACAACAACGAACAGGACAAAGTCTTCCCGGAGTGGTATGCGGCGAACTTCGACTTATCATACGAACGCATGGGTCAGCCGGGCAGCTACGTCAACTACGGGCCAGGCTGGGCCGGTGCTTCTGGCACACCATTTACGCTGTTCAAGGGAGCAGCATCGGAAGGTGGGATGCGTGTGCCACTCATTATTTCGGGACCGGCGGGGATTCAGAGCGGTATCCTGACGGATTCCTTCGCTTTCGTGACCGATATCACACCGACATTGCTGGAGCTGGCTCAGGTCTCGGCTCCAACAGGCACATACAAGGGTAAGGACGTGCATCCGATCGGTGGCACGAGCATGTTGAGTTACCTACGCGGCGAGAAAGATTACATTCACGGTCCCGGTGACGCCGTGATCTACGAAATGGCCGGTAGCGCTGCGGTTTTTCAGGACGGTTACAAGCTGACTAAGAATAACCCGCCGTTCGGCAACCGGCAGTGGCGACTGTACCGTCCCAATGAAGATCCGGTAGAGGTCAACGACCTGGCAGCGGCAAAACCGGATCTGGTCACAGCCATGCTTTCCGAGTATCAACGTTTCGCCAAGGAGGTCAACCTCATCGAGGTCCCGAACGACTACCACGTCCTTGAGCAGCTTCAGAAGAACGCAGCACGTAACCAGGGCAAAGAGGTGACCGACAAGGTACCCGTCCTCGACTAACAAAGGGAGGCTAACTTGAAGACTTTCATCGATAAATCAACCAAGCCCGTATTGCTGATAGGCGGCATCGGTACTGCATTAGCTGGGGTCAACGCATTTCTCCCCCGGTTTGCTGTAGAGAACGTACAAAACCTCGACTGGGTGCCTGCGTACACGATCTTTGTGCAACATTGGGGCATTATGGTCAGTCTCATGGGTTTTTTCATGGTCGCCGCGGCTTTCAAGGAGACATGGCGGACCCCAATCATCCTCTACGGCTTGATTGAGAAAGCCTTCATGGTTTTCCTGGTCGTGTCATACATGGACCAGCCCTTCTCCAATGGGTTCTACGTGCCAGCGTCGATGGATGCCGTCATCACGATCTGGTCGCTGCTGTATTTCTGGTCACTACGAGAGGTTTGATCACTCGATGCGTTCCCGATCCGCAGTTTTGTTGGTACAGGCGTTATTGATCGTCGCTACCTATAGCCCAGTGCAGGCGTTGGATAGGATACCAACTACATCTGGGTTTAGTGGGTTCGCGCTAATGGGTCCAGGCTACTTCGACGTCGAAACCAACTTGATTGTCAGTGGTACGCCGTTGCTGGAAGACGTTGGCCAGAAACAGATTGATTCAATCTTTTCTAAGCCAACGTCGGAAACTGCGCCAGCATTGATGTTAGGTGCGGAGTTAAACTACACTTTCGCCTCGTCGCGAACCCAGCTTTATTTCGGTAACCGATTCGAAGATCTCCTGCGTCTCGACCTGGCAATTGGTCTTGGTTTGCGTCAGGAGCTTCCAGATGAGAGCATCTTCTCAGCCAGCCTGCTCACCACTCCATCCGAGCTGGAAGTCTGGGCAGATCCTTTTATAGAGGGTGAGAATCGTGAACCGATCGACCTTGACTTTCCCGGTGTCCGGATGCGCTGGGGCAAGATACTGAAAACTGATCTTGAACTGACCGCTACTTTTCGCAAGTATCGGCACCAGAAGGAAAGAAGTGGTGACTGGCTCGTTGAGCAAGGACGATTGGATCCTAACCTGCAACACCTTCTTGATCGCGATGGTGATATGCGTACTTTTCAAGTGCTCTACCGGATCGAGAAAGATAGGCACCGCTTTGAGCCTTCGATTCGTTTTATTGATGATGATCTCGATGGTGATGCAGTGGCACAGAAAGGTTATACCTTGCAATTGACCTACCTGTACATGTCACCGAAATTTGTACTTGATGCCAACTTTATCTATGGCATTCGAGACGCTAAGGGCGTACACCCGGTCTATAACAAGAAGTTGGATACTGAGCGTTGGGGGACCGCTATCACTGCTTTCATTCCGATAAAGGAATTCAATTCAAGCAAGTTAAGCGTGTTCATAACCGGTGAAGTCTTTTCGGAAAATGCCAAAATCGATTTCTATGACACCAGAGTTGCTTCAATCAGTTTGGGTCTGGTTTGGCGTCACAATAGACGCTAGAGTGTGGCGGAAGATGGATGTGATCTCTGAAATTCTGCTAATTGTGTTGCGGTGAAGACAACTAACAATAATCCTCAGTGGTCATATGTCATGAAAGTGTCAAGCGCCTGCATCCTCGCCTTGTTAGTGTCGATTCTGGCGCCCTGTAACTTGATGGCGGATGACGACGTAGGATTTCGTCTTGATGACAATGAAAGTGAAGACGATACACCAACAATCGATACAGAAACCACTGTCGACTACACCCAGGCCAAGACCGGGTTGAAAGTCGATGGTGATTTGCGACTGATCTTCGATTATTTCGACCGTGAAGGTCGCGATGGTGTCGACGCGACAGATGACGTGTTCGGTTTCCGTGCGCGGCTGCGCTTTGACTGGGGCATTACTGAGGCTGTCCATATCGGGGCCCGATTGGCAGGTAGTTGTTTTACTGACGACTGTAATCCCGAATTCGTATTCGAAACGGCATCCCCCGCGTCAAGTGGGCTTGAACCCGGCCAATTCACTTTCGATGAATTGTACCTCCACTGGTTTAGAACCGAACGCGGTTCATTCGCCCTGGGTCGATTGCAAACAAGGTTCGTGCTTCGTGGCGGTGTCTACGCAAAGTCACTTGATCGGAATAACAGTAACAACACTAATATTAATTGGACGGATGGGTTCCAGGCAACCTATCGGGCTGCAAATGGCTGGAACTCCAGTTTTGTTTTGGAAAAAAACATCCGCGATGGTAGCGGGAGTATCCGCCGGGCTCAGTTGGACTTCGACGACAGCGACGCACGGACATCCTACTTTACCGGATTCGAGAACATACAAATCTGGGGGCTTTTCGTTCAGCGCGGATTCGACGTGTCATATCTGCCCGCTTCTCTCCTGACAGAAGGGACTCCCAGTGGTGCCCGTGAGGATTACTGGGGATTTGTTGGTCGGTTGGTAGTCCGCTGGCCACAGCGGTCTGAAGGCATGAGACTCCGGGCAGGTGTGGAAATAGGCTTTGCACCAGAAACCCCTGTAGCTGCAGCGGTTAACCTGGACGATGACCCCGATGGTTTTGCCTGGGACGTCGTTGCCAGTATTATTGATTTTCGACAGAATCACAGCATAGGAGTGAACTATGCGCGTACCGGCGCAGGGTGGCTCTTATCTCCCCAGTTTCGTCCAAACGAAGAGCTAATTGAAATTCGCTACATGTGGCGCCCTGAAAGAGGGCCAACTCTCGAAGCCCGGTTTCGGCGGAGGGAAGATCTGGAACAGGTAATCGGAACAAGTCAGAAACGTAAGGAGTTCGATATGTACGTCCGGCTAACCTGGAATATTACTTTGAAGCGTCGCTAAGTGAAGGACTGACGGTGGCGAGCCGGTGAGAATTGTACATCAGCGCGCCGGTGGCTGCTCCCAATCGACGTATCGGGCTTCTTCCATATCCAGTGGTTCACCGGATACCCACATCACGGCACGCAGCCCATCGGTGAAATACGGATCGCCAGTCAGGTTGCCGCGCGGGTCGTCATACGGTGCTGCCACGGCACCTTCGACGTAGGCGTATGCCGAGAGTCCCTGGGAGTACCAGAGATCCTGCAGCAGATAATTTCTGGCTTCATCCACATCAGGGTCGATCTTATGAGTCGTGATCGTTTTTTTTGTAAATCGGACGCCGATATCACGGCTGATCTGGCCGATCCACACAGGCTTGCCCTGCAGGCGAAAGTGCGTCATCCACAGGCGCAGATGATTGCGCTCGTTAATCGAATCTCGCGCTTTTTGCAGCGCTACGTCCTGACCGCGGCCAAATACGTACAGCGCACTTACCGGCGAGTAGCGATAGCGACCGCCAAAAGCTGCAGACCCCGCCGTTTTGAGAAGCGAGCCGGCATAAATTGTTTCCGTCTCATCCCAGCCTGCGCGAATGAATGTGTAGTACACCTCCAGTGGCTCGCCGATCACTACAAGGTTCAGCGGATCACCAGTGCCGCTGCTGCTCTTGTTGGTTGTGCAACAGGGCAACTGCTCGAGTGCTTCTCTCAAAGACGCGAGGTCATGGTTGACGATCTCATTCGCGGCGTAAATTTCCTGAAAATTGACATTGTGGTGATCGATGTGCAATCCGGGAACCTGAACGAAAAAAGTGAATGTCCTGAACGCCTGATCCGCACCAATCATTTCGACGATGAAGCTCTTGGTGCCCTCATCCAGATTGGTGAAAACAAATCCGGAATGCGTCTCGCCCGGCGGCAGTAAATTTTCCACTTCTTGTGCGGCGAAGAAACGGTCTACTTCTTCATTAGCCGCTGCGGAACCGAAGCTAAAGGCAGCGGCAGCCTCCAGCGGAGTGAAATACTCCGGATCAAGGCTTGCGGGCAGCAACAACATAGATGTGCTTTCGTTGTTACTGATCTCGATCCAGACCGGCTGAATGCCGATCTTGTAGAGATCGATGCCAAACGCCAGTTCGCATTCTTCGGCACTTGGAACGCTAACTCTCACTGTTATGTTGCCCTGCTGCTGAGTCTGACTGCGTTGTAAAAATCCAACCTCCTCAAGCGGCACCGGTTTGAATGAGGCGCAACCGCTGACGACAAGAATGGCGATTGCCAAACCGATCTTGCATCCTGCCTGAATCATCGCCATGACATTGCCTCCCATTGCATGAGTTGCACATCTGCCAGGGCGACGGGGTCGCTACTGAGACCGAGGACATAACGGATACCGTCGGCAATGAAAGTGCCACCAAGCGGGTCTGCATAAGTTTGCTCTTCCGCCACGGCATTACCTCGCTTGACCGCGCCGACAAAACCGAGAGTTTGAGAAAACAGGAAATCCTGAAACAACATCATGCGGGCATCGTCTGCATCGACCAGGCGGCCTGATAATTTGGCGCGCGCCGGAATATCCCTGCCAACTTCGCCGAGCCAGACTGAGATTCCGTCAACTGTCATCGGGCTTAGCCAAAGCCGCAAATGCGAATGTGGCCAACCGTCGAGCCGGCTCTTGCTAAACGAGGCATCCTGCGGACGACCATAGGTATTGCGGATGCTTACCGGCCGGTAGCGATCATCTGTGCCGGGTATGCGAGTGGTGTCCACGTGCAGCGACGTTGTGCGCTCGGTTGCATCCCAACCACCCCGGGTCAGCGCATAAACCAGGTCGTCGAGATTGCCGATGATCACTACATTGAGTGGCAATCCCTCATCGTTCCCCACCGGATCAGTCACACAGCACGGCAACTCGTTCAGCGCTTGCCTAAGTTCATCGCGATTGTATTCAATGATCTCATCGGGTTTATACAGTGTGTTCCAGTCAATCTGTGTTACGTCCGCCGCCAGTCCAGGTACGGGCACAATAAACGTAAATGTCCTTAAATCATTATCGTTGCCAATGACGTCGACATTGAATATTTTTGTTCCGTGTTCGAGGTGGCTGAACACGAATCCCGACTTTGTCGCGCCGGGCCCGATGTGATTGCCCATGGCGAGCTTACGGAAGTACTCGTCCGTTTGTTCATTCACTTCTTTGGCGAATCGATAACGCGTGATGTATGACACTTCCAGCGGCGTGAAATATTCCGGGTCGAGCCCGACGGGCAGGAACCGAATCGCGGACTCATCGTTATTCCTGATTTCGAGCCACACAGGCTGAATTCCACGCGCATACAAATCCGGGCCGAAAATAAGCTCGGCTTCCTCGGCACTCAATACAGCTGCCGTTACCTGAACGTTATTTTCGGACTTGGTCTGTGCCCGCTCCAGGAACGGGACCTGATCAAGAGGTACGGGCTCAAACGTAGTGCATCCGATTGCCAGCAATATAATAGCCAATGCCAGGCTACGTATTGAACGTGCGTGCAACGCCGAGACCTTCGGCACTAATAACGCCGAGACCTTCGGCACTAATGATGTAGCGGCAAAAAGCATATTCTGAAGTCAATATTCCTGCGATGGAGTAATGCTAGGGTATTTAGAGCGATAATTCGATAGTCAGGCATTGGCATCACAGACAGCCTGTTGTGGATCGACTATGGGCGACCCCATGTATTTCGGTTATGGCCGGATTTCAATGCAAATACTCGAAGCTTTCGGAACTAAAGTCACTCGCTTAGCTGTTGGTAGAATATTGCGTAAAAATATACACACCTTGCCTTCAGGCGATGGGAAACGCAATTCACAAGAATATTGCTTCGCTTGATGAATTTCGGTGGAAATCACATTGCAATGGCTTGTACGCAGGTCGCAGCCTAATTATCGGAAATCGCACAGGACAGCGACCGTGGAGTTTTCAAGCGATAAAAGCTATGAGCTCTTCTATTTCGACCCCTTAAATTTGATCCCCACTATTTGCTAGAAAAACTTAGTGTATCTCAAAACTAACTCTCGAGGACGTACGGAATAGACCCGGCCATCTGTCCAACGGGTTGGCACGTATGTGATTGCACGCTCATCCGCAACGTTATTCAGCGCCAGGATTATGCGCCATGATTCACCATCCATGCCCACTCTCAAATTCGTAATCGAATAGGATGGCATCGTGGTAACAGCCCCTCGCAGAAGAGTACTGCTGGTCAACAACGTGGATCCTTGAGTCGCGTTTGTTTGCTCGTCCGTGTAGCTGTAATCAATACTCACATAACCCTGGGCGTTGAACGTCGAAACAGGGAAGCCGTATTCGACGCCAAGGTAGACTTTATACTTTGGTGACAGAGGTAGTTTTTCACCTTTAGAGACAACAATATCATCACCGATCGACGCGCCCTCAGTCACTTCAGCATCAGTGTAGGAAAATGCGCCTTCAAATCTCAGTCTCTCGGTGGCTGCATACGCAAAGTTTGTTTCAAACCCCTTGATCTCAGCTTCACCGGCGTTCACCGTGACCTGACCCCAACCAAAATCGATGGTCGGATCAGCGGCAACCAGCTGTATGTCTTCCCATGTCATATGATAGGCAGCCATATTCAGGACCAGACGACCGTCCATGAGGGTTGTTTTCAGACCCAACTCATTGTTGAGGAGTTTGTCGGAATCAAATCTGTCGCTTGCTGAACTGACTGCACGAACGATATTCGTGCCACCTGTCCGGAAACCCTCAGAATGTGTGAAGTAGCTCAGGATATTATCGTTGAAATTATAGGTAAGTGTCACTAACGGCAATGTATCACTGTCTTCAGCATTGGCAGATGGTGCAGAAGTACCGATCCTATTATTTGGCGTCACATTGCTCGCCGACAAGATGCAATTACCGTCCGCATCTTCGGCGCAATTTTGCGCCTGTGTACCGTCTGCATTCAACGTTAGATTTGCAGTATCTGCGTCCGCTTCAAAGTAACGAAGACCCAAAAGAACATTGAGATTGTCAGTGACATCAAAACCAAACTCACCGAAAACTGCCCATTGTGATTCTTCCGTGTCACCCTCGCCATACCAGGATTGGCCAGGGCTGCGGACCACAAAACCATCTTTTCTGTTAATGATGGTTCCTGCAATACTGTCGCCATAGCCATCAACGGAACCTCTGAAGGTGTAGCTACTTTCAAACTTCTCGTAGAAAGCACCGACCATCCACTGATAACGCTGACCGTTATCCTTGGACGTCAGACGCAGTTCTTGTGAGAAGCGGTCGCTCTCGAAGTCATCAAACATTGTAGACGTATTGTCGGTGAGCGTCGTAATATAATAGGTATATGCGCCTGGACCAGGAGTAAAGCCGGTGATTGACCCATTATAGGCAGGAATAGCATAGGTGTAGGTGCTGGCATAGGCCGTACCGAAGTACGCGATATCGAACATATTATAATAAACGCCACCCACACCCTGGAACTGGTGGAGATAGGTCGATGAATCGAGATCATAAATGATATCCCGATCCATGTAGCCCGTTGCTGATGTGAAGTCGGCAAAACCCAGATCGCCCTCGACAACCAATGTGGCTATATACCACTCGTCATCTTTAGTTTCTTTCTTAAAGCGAATCTGATTGAGATCGCCGGCCTTTGGGTCCCAGCTTGAAATACCGTCCACCTCTGTATCCTGGTAATTAATCAGGCCTGTTACCAACCAGTTTTCATTCAGTTGCCATCCAGCGGTGGCACGAAAAAGTGTGGTCGTAATTTCACCAACATCGTCTTCTGCAACATCGGCATTTGATTTCGTCACATGAACGATAGGCGGGCGGTCAAAATTTGGGCCATCGAAACCACCAGGGTAAGATGCCGCTGCAGGGACGGAATCCCATACAGGTGTCCAGTCATGGCTATCGGCGCTAGAGCCCGATATGTTGTCAACATAACCACCTTCACTGAACCGAGCTGCAGCGATCCGAACCGCGAATTTGTCGGTGATAACTGGAAAGTTTCCCATCAGTTGAATATCGTAACCGGCGTCACCCTCTTGCATGGCAGAAGCCGCGAGATCCAGAGAACCGCTCACTTCCGAAAGGTCCGGCCTGGCAGTGACAAATTTCAGGACACCAGACTGCGCACTCGCACCGTATGTCGTTGGTTGCGGACCGGACACAGCTTCCAGACGCTCCATGTCAACCATTGCAACTTCAGGATTAGCGCCCTGGGACGAGATTGGCATTTCATTAAAATACGTTGCTGCCGAAGGGTTGCCGCTGAAGGCGTCCGCAGTGACGGTTACACCTCGGAACACCACTATGGAACTGCCGGGAAGCCAGGATGAATAGGTCAGGCTTGGAATTAGACGAGCATAGTCTTCAAGAGATCGTATACCTTTTTTTGCAATATCCTCGGAACTGAACGCCATAACGCTTATA
>SMVA01368008.1_pt1 | contig 10713 bp, 7 predicted proteins | sample 2456451 | NCBI WGS metagenome assembly SMVA01 (sample SAMN11095933, study PRJNA526329) | marine sediment metagenome | biome: Marine sediment; feature: Surficial sediment; material: Deep marine sediment; isolation source: Hadal surficial sediment | place: Pacific Ocean | collected 2014-05 | depth 0-1...
GGGCGATCCCACCGTGCTCGCCGCGGTAGCGGCAACGCTCGCCCTGGTCGCCGTGCTGGCCGGCTACCTGCCCGCACGCCGGGCAACGGCGGTGGATCCCATCAAGGCGCTGCGTCACGATTGACAGTTCACCAGCGTGTCGGGATCCTCTACCGGTAGCGGGCGCAGCAGCATCTGGTGAAAGAGCGAGAAGATCGCCGCATTGGCGCCGATGCCGAGCGCCAACGAAACCACGGCAACACCGCTGACCACAGGGCTTTTGAACAGCGCACGGTACGCGAGTTCAGGTTAGGGAACATGGCTCACAAGCCTGGCAAAACGGTGGTCGGTGTGTGGTGGGTCAGCGGCGATTCGGCGTGTTGGCACCCTCGGCGTCCGGGGATATGCTCAGCGCACAGTTCTGACTACGATGTTCGGCCGCTGGAGGTTCCCTCATGCGCAAGCTTTCCTCGATCTCTGTGCTCGCCATCGTCGCAGGGCTGGCGGGTGCGATCGTCCTTCCTACAACGGCGACATCAACACCCGCCGGCCAGCGTTTCCGGGGCGCGCCGGAAGCGGCACCCGGTGGCGACGGCCCGCTCGACGCGCTGACCTATCGCTATATCGGCCCGGTGGGCAACCGCGTCTCGGCGGTCACCGGGGTACCCGGCGACGCCAACATCTACTACATCGGCGCCGCCTCGGGCGGCGTCTTCCGCTCCGTCGACGCCGGCACCACCTGGGAGCCGATCTTCGATGACCAGCCGGCGGCGGCGATCGGCTCGCTGGCCGTCGACCCGGTCAACACCAACGTGGTGTGGGCGGGCACTGGAGAGACCTTCATCCGCTCCAACATCCTCACCGGCAACGGTATCTACAAGTCGGTCGACGCGGGTGACACCTGGAAGCACATGGGGCTCGAGAAGAGCGGCCGCATCGGGCGCATCGTCGTCGATCCGCTCGATCCCGACACCGTCTTCGCCGCCGTCATGGGCCACGCCTACGGCCCCCAGCAAGAGCGCGGCGTGTACCGTACCCAAGACGGGGGCAAGACCTGGGAGCGGGTGCTGTTCGCCGACGAGAACACCGGCGCTGCTGACATCGTCATGGACCCGAACAACCCCAATATCCTGTTCGCCGGAATGTGGCCCCTGTTGATCCGCACCTGGGGACGCACCAGCGGCGGTCCCGGCGGCGGCCTGTGGATGAGCAAGGACGGCGGCGATAACTGGGAGGACCTCACCGGCGCCCGTGGCCTGCCGGCCGGACCCTACGGCAAGATCGGCCTCGGCATGACGGCAGCGGATTCCAAGCGCGTCTACGCCCTCATCGAAACATCGAGCAACGGGCTCATCGCCCCCGTCGACCCCGGTCACGGCACCCTCTACCGCTCCAACGACGGCGGCGCCAGCTGGCGCATGGTGAGCGCCAACCACGACCTGATGCAGCGACCGCTCTACTACACCCGCCTCGCCGTGGCTCCCGACGACCCGGACGAGCTGCACACCATGTCGACGCGCCACTCACACAGCCTCGATGGCGGCGTCACTTGGTCGGGCGGCGGCGCCGGTGGCGACAACCACGACATGTGGATCGACCCGCTCATCCCCGACCGTTTGGTGGTCGGCAACGACGGCGGCGTGTCGATCTCGACGACGCGAGGTGAATCGTGGGCGCGGCCGCGCCTGCCGATCGCGCAGGTCTACCACGTCTTTGTCGACGACAAGATTCCCTACAACGTCATGGGCAACCGCCAAGACGGCCCCAGCACCTACGGGCCGTCGAACAGCCTCACCGGCGGCACCATCCCCATCGGCGAGTGGCACTCGGTGGGCGGCTGCGAGTCGGGCTTCGCGGTGCCAGCCGGCAACGACATCGTCTGGTCGGGCTGCTACGACGGCATCCTCGCCGTCTACGACACCCGCACAGGTCATTCACGAAATGTCAGCCCGTGGCCCGACAACCCCGAGGGCTGGGCCGCCGGCGAGCTGCGCTATCGCTTCCAGTGGACGTTTCCGATCCACGTGTCGCCCCATGACTCCAACAAGGTCTTCGTGGGCAGCCAGGTGATCCACAAGACCACCAATCAGGGCGTCACCTGGGAGGTCATCAGCCCCGATCTGTCCACCGGCGACCCCTCGTTGGTGCTCAAGACCGGCGGCCTGACCTTCGACGACACCAGCCCGACCTACGCCGCCGTGTTGTTCGCCATCGCCGAGTCTCCGGTACAGGAAGATCTGATCTGGGCCGGTACCAACGACGGCATGGTGCAGGTGACCCGCGACGGCGGCGGAAACTGGACCAACGTATCCGCCAACATGCCGGAGCTGCCGCCGCTCGGCACGATCTCCAACATCGAGCCCTCCAACCACGCCGCCGGCACCGCCTACGTGGCGGTCGACACCCACCAGATCGGCATATTCGAGCCCTACCTCTATAAGACCACCGATTTCGGGGCGAGCTGGAGGCGCATCGATGGGCACACGGGCACCCCGGAAATGGGCGCCGGCCTGGACTACGAGGCAACGGTGGCGGCGGGCGGCATCCCCAGCGGCCCGCTGTCGTACACCCATGTGATCCGCGAGGATCCGCACACCCCCGGCCTGCTGTTCGCCGGCACCGCCAACGCCGTGTACGTGAGCTTCGACGACGGCGGCAGCTGGGAATCGCTGCAGAGCAACCTGCCCCACGCACCGGCCCACTGGCTGACCATCCAGCCCCACTTCAACGACCTGGTGATCGGCACCTACGGGCGCGGTTTCTGGATCATGGACGACATTACGCCGCTGCAGCAGAGGAGCGACACCATCCGCGCCGCCGACGTGCACCTGTTCGCGCCGCGCGACACCTATCGCTTCCACCGCGTCGGCAGCCCGATGTCGGGCCAGAATCCGGCCGCCGGCCGCAATCCCAACCCCGGGGCGTCGATCAGCTACTGGCTGAGCGCAGAGGTGGCCGGTACCGCGGACCAGGGTGAAGGCGAGGAGGCGACGGAGAGCCCGGAGATGGGGATTCCCGGGAACACCGGGACGCTCGACGAAGAGATGGACCCGAGCCGCGGCGACGGCCGTCGCACCCGCATCACCATCGAGATCCTCGACGCCAGCGGCGAGGTGGTGCGCACCATCCGCAACGCCCCCGCCCGTGCGGGACTCAACCGCACCTACTGGAACATGCGCTACGAATCGTCGGAGCGCGCGGTGATGCGCACCAAGCCGCTCGGTCACCCGCATGTGGCGCTCAGCGAAAGCGGCACCCGCAACCCCGGTGACGGCCGCCCGGTGACCCCGATGGCGCCCCCCGGAACCTACACCTTGCGGCTCACGGTCAACGATGAGGCACCCCAGGAGCAATCGCTGACCTTGCTCATGGACCCGGCCTCGATGGGCTCGGCGGCCCAGATCAATGAACAGCTCCAAATGATGATCGAGCTGCGCGACAACCAGAACGACATCGCCGGCATGCTCAACGAGGCCGAACGGGTACGCTCGCAGCTCTACGAGCTACGCACCTTGCTGCGGGGCCGCGATGACTTCGGCGAAATCAACGACCACATCACCGCGCTCGATGAGAAGATCATCGACATCGAGATGAACCTCACCGACCTGCGCCTGGTGGGCGGCCAGGACACGCTGCGCTATCCACGCCAGCTGTACGCCAAGGTGGCCAGCCTGTCGGGTTACATCTCCGGACACGATTTCGCCCCCGCCGACGCGCACCGCGCCGTGCACGAGATGTACAAAGAGAACCTCGGTACCTACATGCAACAAATGACCGAGATCCGCGAGGGCGACCTGGCGGCGTTCAACCGGCTGCTGCAGGAAAAAGGCATCGGCGCGGTGATTACCGGCACCGAGGGCGGCAGCTAGAACGGATATCTCAAACCCCGACGAAAGGAGCAGGTAGCCTGGGAAGGCTCGTCGGGCAGCCGCGGCGGCGATCGGATCTTTAGCGAATACTTCCCAGCTCGAAACATTCCTGATCATTGGTGGTCACTATTGACCTACCTGGAACGCGAAAAGATCAAATGGGCTTGAGTTACGCCCCCGACATGTTGTCCCCTAGGAGTTGGGCAAAGAGCTCGGGCGTTGGGGAACTGGTCCGTACCGGAGGTTGAAATGCGTAAGCAGGCCGAGCAAGGCTTCTCGTTGATCGAATTGCTGATTGTCATCGCCGTCATCGGGATCATCGCCGCCATCGCCGTGCCGATGCTGTTGGACGCAGTGGACCGCGCCAAACAGCGCCGCAGCATGGGCGACATGCACAGCATCGTCGTCGCCAACGGCACCTACAACGTGGATAAGCAGGCCTACGCCCCGACGCTCAATGACCTGCAGGGCTCCGAATATCTACAGGTTGTCGTCCTCGACGACGGCTGGGGCAACCCTTTCATCTACAACACCGACGGTGCCACCTACGATCTGACCAGCTGGGGCCGAGACGGTGCCGTGGGGCCGCCCCCCCCGTCACCCTGGAACAACGAGCCCTACGAGCCCGATATTGTCATCAACGACGGGCAGTTCACCCAGGCGCCCGCAGGCTAGCCCGGATCGGGCCAGCCCTTTTCGTTTCGGTACCCCCTGCGCCTCAGTCACGGCTGCGCCTCAGACACGGCGCCGGGCGAGCGCCCCCCGCAACAACTCCACCGCCTTGTCGACGTCGTCTGCCCTGAACGTCAGGCTGGGGCGGAAGCGGATCGAGCGCTCGCCGCACACCAGCACCGCCAGACCCGCATCCCAGCAGCGCGTGTTCAGCTCGGCGCGCTGCGCGCCGTCGGGCAGGTCGAACGCCAGCATCAGTCCGCGGCCGCGCACGTTGCTGATCGCCTCGAACTCGTCCTGTACGGCAAGGAGTGCGGTCTTGAAAAGCTCCCCCACCCGGGCGGCGTTGTCGACCAGGTTCTCGGCCTCGATGATGCGCAGGTAGCGCGCCGAACGGACCATGTCGACGAGGTTGCCGCCCCATGTCGAGTTGATGCGGCTGGACTTGTGGAACACGTTATCCGGAATCTCGTCCACGCGGGTGGTGCTCATGATGCCGCACACCTGCGTCTTCTTGCCGAAGGCGACGATGTCCGGCGTCACGCCGAGCGACTGAAAGGCCCACATATGACCGGTCAAGCCGACGCCCGTCTGGATCTCGTCGAAGATCAGCAGCGACTCGCGCTGGTCGGCGATGCGACGCAGTTGCTGCAGGAATTCGCCACGGAAGTGGTTGTCCCCGCCTTCGCCCTGGATGGGCTCGATGATCATTGCGGCAATACCATGGGGATCGGCGTCGAACGCGGCCTCGATCTCCGCCACCGCAGCGGCTTCGGCGGCCACCGCCCGGGTCTCGTCGACGGGAAACTGCAGCTTGGGGTTGGATACCCGCGGCCAATCGAAGAGCGGAAAATCGTCGGTCTTGGTGGGATCGGTGTTGGTCAACGACAGCGTGTAACCGCTGCGACCGTGGAAAGCCTCGCGAAAATGCAGAACCTTGTCACCACCGCCCTCGATTCCCGCGGCACGGTTCTTCTGACACTTCCAATCGAACGCCGTCTTGAGGGCATTCTCGACCGCCAGTGAACCCCCGGCGACGAAAAACAGGTAGCGAAACTCCGCCGGCGCCGCAACCTCGCGAAACGCCTGCACGAAGGCGGCGAATTCGCGCGTGTACACGTCGCTGTTGGCCGGGTTGGTCGAGGCCACGCGCATGAGCGTCGCGCGGAACTCCTCGTTGCGCATCTTCGGGTGGTTGTGACCGATCGGCAGTGACGCAAAATACGAGTAGCAATCGAGGTATTCCTTGCCGTCGAGAGCGTCGACCATGCACGCGCCATGCGATTTCTCGAGGTCGACAACGAGGTGGAAACCATCGACGAGGATGTTCTCGCGGAGGATGGGGAAGACGTCCTCGGGCGCCACGGAAGTCTCGGATCTGGACCGCGTCATCGTGTCGTTGCTCATCCAGGTAGCGTCGCCGCTGGAAGGCCGCATTGCAAGTCGATCGTGAGCATCGTGCCGCGCTCGGCAGCAGTCGATCTCGATCTTACCCGCCCTCACAACCGGTACACTGTCAGTATGGTCGCAGGTGAGATGGAATAAGCGCCGGAGCGCACCGTGAGCCCACCCGAAGAAAAACTCGATGACGGTAGCCAGCCGATGACGCCCGAGGAGCTATTCCGCCGTCTCGACGAGCTCGACATCACCCACGAAACCACCTCTCACGACCCTGTCTTCACGGTGGAAGAAGCCAAGGCGGTGCGCCGCGAGCTCACCGGCGGCCATACCAAGAACCTCTTCCTGCGCAACAAGAAGGGCGCCATGTGGCTGGTGGTGTGCCAGGAAGACCGCCTCATCGACCTCAAGGCGCTGGCGCGTCACCTCGGCGCCGGACGTTTCTCGTTCAGCAGCGCCGACCGGCTGATGCGCTACCTCGGCGTCAACCCCGGAGCGGTGACACCATTCGCCGCCATCAACGACAAGCAGGGAGCCGTCCGCGTCGTTGTCGACCTCAGCATCCTCACGCTCGAACGAGTCAACTTCCACCCGCTCGACAACTCGATGACGACGGCGATCAGCGGCGACGACCTGATGAAGTTCCTGCGGTCCGAGAACCACGCGCCCGAGGTCACCAATCTGGGCGCTTTCGAGCACCGCATCTGACCCCACGCTGACCAACTCGTGCGGCCCGCGATTATTTCTTCATTCGCATATGTAGAATAAATAGACTTTTCGGGTACCTCGTGCGTCAACAACTCGAGCGGCACTCGACAGCATGTACTCAACAACAGGGGCCGACGACGCGTATGAAGGGCGAACGGCTGGGCGAATTCGAAGAGGTCGTGCTACTGGCAGCGTACGGCCGGGGCAAGGACGCCTACGGCGTTACCATCCAACAACAGCTGGAAGCCTCCATCGGCCGCGGATCGACGATCGGCGCGGTCTACGCCGCCCTCGATCGACTGGAGCGCAAGGGCTACCTGAGCTCTCGCGTCGGGGGCGCCACCCACGAGCGTGGCGGGCGGCGCAAGCGATTCTTCAAGATCACTCAGGCCGGCGTCAGCGTCCTCGAGGCGGTGCGCACCGCCCGCGAAGAAATGTGGAACCTGGTGGAGGGCGAGAGTTGAGGCGGCCACACCCACCTGCCATCGCTCGCTGGCTACTACGCCGATTGTGCGCCAGCCCCTACCTGGAGACCGTCCAGGGCGATATCGAGGAGCTGTTCTCTGCGCGCCTGCGGGCCAAGGGGCGCTGGCGTGCCGCGATGCTCTGTCTCGCCGATGTTGTCAGCGTCGCGCGCGCGCCCTACGGGCGCATGCGCTTCGCCAGAAGGGGAGCCGACACCCGCCACCGGCGCCCCGATCCGACGTTCGCGCACCCCCTCGTGGGCGCGGCCGGCAGCGGCCTCCCACCAACACACACCCGAAGCTCTGAATCATCACTTCCGGAGACCATTGTGGACAATTTCCTGCACGATCTGAAACTCGCGTTTCGCGGACTCGCCAAGTCGCCGGCGTTCACCGCCGTCGTGGTACTCACCCTGGGCCTGGGTATCGGCGCCAACACCACCATCTTCAGCGTCGTGAACGGAGTGCTGCTGCAGCCGCTGCCGTATTACGAGCCGGAGAGGATCGTGCAGGTCGCCGAGATCGACCCGACCATGGAGGGCGATCACGGCAGCATGGCGTCGCAGCAGCTCTTTCTCGCCTGGCGCGAGAGTGGCGCCACACTGTCGGATATCGCCATGTACTCCAACCAGTCGGCAACCCTGACGGGGCTGGAAGAACCGCTGCGGCTTACCGGCGTGGCGGCCTCCCCTGCCCTTTTCCGCCTGCTCGGTGTCGACGCCGCCAACGGGCGCACGTTCACCGACGACGAGGAAACGCCCGGCAACGACAACGTCATCGTGTTGTCCAACCGCGCCTGGCAACGCTATTTCGGCGGTGACCCGGCCGCCATTGGCCGCCAGCTGCAACTCGATGACCGCTCACGCACGGTGGTGGGCGTGATGCCGGCGGGCTTCGATTTCCCCGAGCCTGGAACCGAGTACTGGGTACCGATGATCATCCAACCGCTCGGCGAAGGAATGGACGACGTACTCGCCCAGCAGACCTCGCGCGTGGTGCGCGAAGAGCGCGAAGTGCGAGGCGGCGGGCCCGGGGACGGCCCCGGCGGCGGGGGGCGCGGTGGTGCCGGCCCCGGCCCCGAAGGGGGCCCGGAGCCGGGGGCGCCGCACATCGAGTTATGGAGCCAGGTCGTCGGTCGCCTTGCCACAGGCGTCGCCATCGCTCCGGCCGCCGAGGAGGGCACTGCCCTGGTGCGCGGCATCCGCGAGGGTGGCGCCGGGCCTCAGGACTCCGAGGAGCCCTTCGTCGAGCTGGTGGTGCTGCAGGACGAGCTCGTCGGACCCGTGCGTTCGTCGTTGACCATGCTCATGGGCGCGGTCGGGTTCGTCCTGTTGATCGCCTGTGCCAACGTCGCCAACCTCGTACTCGCGCGATCCGCGGGTCGCAGCAAGGAGACCGCGGTGCGCGCCGCGTTGGGCGCCGGCAAGCTGCAGCTCGTTCGCATGTTGCTGGTCGAAGGCATCGTGCTGGCCAGCATCGGCGGCCTCTTCGGCCTGTTGCTCACCGCTGCCGGGCTACGCCTTTTGCGCACCATCGGCCCGGAGTTTATACCGCGCCTGCAGAGTGCCACCCTCGACATCTGGGCGCTCGCATTCACCGTCGGCGTGTCGGTGCTCACCGGGGTGCTCTTCAGTCTCATGCCGGCGCGCGGCGCCGCCACCCTCGACCTCACCCGCGCCCTCAAGCAGGAGGGCGGCAGCGACGGCAAGGTTCTGGGGCGCGACGCGTTCCGCAAGATCCTGGTGGCCGCAGAAGTGGCCCTGTCGGTGGTGCTGCTGGTCGGCGCCGGGCTGCTGGTCTCCAGCTTCGTCCGCCTGGCTTCGGTCGACCCCGGTTACGACCCGGACAACATCTTGAGGGTCAACATGCAGATGCCGCAAGCGCGCTATTCGAGCGCCGAGGCCTACCGCAACTTCTTCGACGAATCGATCGCCGCGCTGGAGAAAATCCCCGGCGTCGAGGCCGTCACCCTGGCCAGCGTTCCCCCGACCCGCGCGCCCAACATTCGCATCGGCATGGCGATCTCGGACGATCCCGAGCGACCCGACGCCCCACCGGTAACTTTCGGCATCCGTGTGGTCGAGCCGAGCTATTTCGAAACCCTGCGCATGCGCTTGGTCGAAGGGCGTTTCTTCAACGCCGACGATCGTACCGGCGGCGCTCCGGTGGCGGTGGTCAACGAGTCGGCGGCGGCGGCGATCTTCCCCGACGAAGAACCGGTCGGACAGTCATTTCCGTTCATGGGCGGCCAGCGGCTGGAGATCATCGGCGTGGTCGCTGACGCGCGTACCGCCGGCGTCGACCCCAAGGCTTCCCCCGAAGTCATCCTGCCTCTGACCCAGGCGCCGGAACGCATGATCCCGAGTCTCTTCCGCTCCGCCGGTTTCATGATCCGCACCGGCCCGGCGCCCCTGAGCGTGCTTGCCGCGGTACGCACGCGCATGGCGGAAATCGATCCGCAGGTGCCACTTTTCCGCGCCTCCACGATGCGCGATGAGATCTCCAACTCGGTCGCCGAGCCACGCTTCTACGCCGCGCTGGTGTCGGCATTTGCCGGCCTCGCGGTGGCGTTGGCGGCGGTGGGCATCTACGGCTTGCTGTCGTATTCGGTGCAGCAAGGGGCACGTGAGACGGCAATCCGTCGCGCCCTCGGCGCCCAGGGCGGCGAGATTCTCCGGCGGGTCGTGGGCCAGGGAATGGCGCTGGCCGTGGCCGGATTGGTTGTCGGCATTGCCGGCTCGCTCGTCCTCACGCGCCTGCTCGAATCGATGCTCTACGAGATCGAGCCCACCGATCCGCTCACCCTGGTCCTGGCGGCAACCGTTTTTCTGGCGGTGGCCCTGGCGGCAATCTGGGTGCCCGCCCGTCGCGCCACCCGCATCGATCCTATGGAGGCCATGCGCTACGACGGCTGAGCGACCCGTTGAGATATCCGGCCGTCTAGCTTGGCTAGGAGAGAAAACGAATTGAAAGCGGGTATCGGTAGCGGTCGCCGTTGCTTGTCTTCACCGCCGCGATGATGGGGTTGATGATCATCATGAGGCCGAAGGCGATCAGCAGCGGTATGCCGATGAGCACGAAGGTGAGCAGCGCGCTGATGAACAAGGCGAGAAACATGGTCAGCTGAAAGTTGACGGCCTCCTTGCCCTGCTCCTCGATCAACGGGTCGTCCTCACGTTTGATGAGCCACACAACGAGCGGGCCGATGAGGAACCCGATGCCGTTGCCCAGCAGCCCGACCAGGGCGCTGAGATGACAAATCATCGCCCACTTGCGAACCTCCCTCGCAGAAAGGGCGGTGGCCTCGGCGCTCTCGTTCATCGACTGCCTCCTTATTGGCGAAGCGGAGGTACGCCACGGAATCACACTACTGACCCTATTGTGCCGCAAAGCACAGGTTTCCGCGTCATAAGGTCGCCTCCGCCGGTAGAACGGAGCGAGCCAACAAGCGTAGCGGGCGCCAGGGCGCGCGAGGACAAGGCGCGCGCAGATTCGGGAGCGCAGGCGTACCGTCAGGTACGTCGAGCATCCCGAATCAAGCGCAACGCCGTCATCGCGCGCCCTGGCGCTCGCTACACGCGCCTCAGGGTCTGCTTGATAACCCACACAAAGATCACCGCGTA
>SMVA01392533.1_pt1 | contig 10713 bp, 8 predicted proteins | sample 2456451 | NCBI WGS metagenome assembly SMVA01 (sample SAMN11095933, study PRJNA526329) | marine sediment metagenome | biome: Marine sediment; feature: Surficial sediment; material: Deep marine sediment; isolation source: Hadal surficial sediment | place: Pacific Ocean | collected 2014-05 | depth 0-1...
CCCCTCGGCGTCGACGTTGATGATGATCTCACGCAGGGCCGTCGAGATCGGTCCGCTGAACGCCGCTTGCGGCAACGCGATCTGCATCTCACGCTCCGTCTGCTGGAAGGTGGTCGCCACAAGGAAGAAAATCAGCAGCAGGAAGACGATATCGATCAGCGGGGTCATCTCCAGCGTGACCTCACGGTCCTGTGCTTCGCCTGACCTGATCACCGCCGCGTCTCCTTCACGAGGTCGCGACCTTTGCGCCCGCCGTCACGACCGTCTCGGTCTGTTTCTGGGCGGCCCTGGCAACCTTTGTCACCGGGACCGGGCGTCGGGGCGGTCCGCCGTCACCGAAGTCGTCGACAAAGTCAACGGTCATCTGGTCGATATCCGCGACAAGTCGCTCGATCTTCGCGGAGATCCAGTGGTAACAGATGAGCACCGGGATTGCGACGGTGAGCCCCGCCGCGGTGGAGATCATCGCCTGGTAGATCCCACCCGCGAGCATCTCGGTCTTGCCGAGCGCCTCACCGGACATGGCAACCGTCTGGAACGCCATGATCATGCCGATGATCGTTCCGAGCAGTCCCATCAACGGCGTGACCGACGCGATCACCGCCAGAACCCGGAGGTACTTGCGCATCTTGAGCACCGCTCGCTCGCCCGCGTCCTCGATCGCCTTCTCAACCGCCTCGGCGGAGCGTCGGTCGATCTTGCGGATCCCTGCACCCAGGACCGTCGCGACGGCACTCTTGCTGCCGCGGCAATACTCCAGGGCGGCCACCGTGTCACCAGGCTTCTCGGCCATGACCTTCCGCAGACCCGGCAGGAACGATGGCGGGATGATGGACTTCCGGCGGAGGGAGATCAGCCGTTCGATGATCACGCTCACGGCGATCAGCGAGCAAAGCCCGATCGGGATCATCATGATCCCGCCCTTCTGGACGAAGTCCATGATGTTCTGCACCTGGGCTGGATTCGTGTTCACGTCGATTCTCTCCTGGAGATCAATGCTCTAATGCCCGGGCAGGCCGCTGACCGCGAGTTCGCCGAGGCGCTGCCGAGCCATCGCCGCCCACCGGGTGTCGCCAAAGTCACGGAGGACCTGCTCGTACTGTTTTCGGGCGTCAACGGGGTTGCCGGTCTCCTGGAAACACCGGCCCGCTTCGTACAGGGCCGCCGCGCTCCACTGCGGGTATGCGTACAGGATGTCCACCTTGATGAGTTCGCGGACCGCCTCGTCGAAGCGGCGCTGTGCGAACAGGCACTCACCAACCTGGAACTGGGCGCGGGCCGCGGTTGGTCCGTGGTGCCGCATCGTCACGTCGCGATAGGCTCTGATCGCGTCGTCGAAGCTGCCCTGGTTCTCACGCGCCCAGCCGATGCCGAACTGCGCCTGGAACCACAGGTCCGTGTCCGAGAAACGTCGCAGGTAGGTCGCAAATGCCTGCTCGCTCTCGGGCCAGTGCTGTAACTCGGCGTGGCAGGTCCCCAACCGCAGCAACGCCGGGGCGCACGCTTCGTCGTCCGGATTGTCCACAACGAGTCGGTCGAGGTGCTCGATCGCGCGGGCGTGCTTGCCGCCGTGGATCAACGACTCGGCACACAACAGCCGCGCCGACGGCACGAGCGCCGGATCAGGATCGTCGTCGAGCCATGATTCCAGCAGCGACGCTGCCTGCTCGCGTCTGCCGAGCTGGAACTCGCAGAGCCCGAGTCGGTATTGGACCTGCCGGTTCAATGCGGGGTCGCGACCGGTGTCGCCGTGGGTCCTTTGCAGCTGGCGGAGCAGCTCGGCGGCCTGCTCATACCGCTCGCCGTCGGCGTCGAGCTCGGCCAGTTCAAGCATCGCGTGTTCACGAACACCCGTGCCGCTCGGAGACTGCTCGGAGAGCACGCGCCGATAGGTCTTCGCGGCCTCGTCGAGGCGGTCGAGCTCACGAAGACACCAGGCCTTTTCGTACCACAGCGATGCGCGTAACGCCGGTTCCAGCTCCGCGAGGTGGTTCGTCTCCACCCGCTCGATAGCGGCCAACGCACGCTCGTGACGTGCCGGATCACCGACCGTCTGCCGCGACAACGCGACCGCCTGCAATGCCGACGCACGCGCGATCCGCGGGTGCGACGGGTACGAACCCGACAACTCCGACAGGACAGTCTCGGCACGATCGTAGCTGCGAGCGGCCATGAACGACCGGCCCTGCTGGAACAACGCTTCGGCGGCCGCATCGCCGGTGCCGAGCGTCGCCGCAGCCAGACCGAACCATCGCGCGGCATTCTCGAAGTCGGCGTCCCGAAGGGCCAGGGCGCCCAGGTGGTTCATGGCGTGGCCGGCGAAGGGCGTCTCGGAACCCTCCCGCAGCACCAGCTCGAATGCCGAACGCGCCTCGTCGAAGCGATCCAGCTCCACCAGCACCTGGCCGCTCTCGAAGACCGCGTGGAGCCGATGCGGGCTGTCCGGACGCTCCTCGATCAGTCGCGAGAAACTACGCAACGCCGCACGACGCTCGCCCTGGCGTTGCTGGGCGAGCCCGAGCTTGAGCAACGCGTCGTCCGCACCGGGTTGGTCGCGACCGAACGACAGGTAATCGCGCAGGTATTGCTCGGCCGCGACCCAGTCACCGCGTTGAAAATCGCCGTCGCCGATCGCGAGCAACGCCGTGCGGTATTCGGGTTCGGTATCGGTGCCTTTGACGACATGATCCAGCCATGGCCGGGCCGCGTCGAAACGCTGTTGTCGGTGAAGACCCATGCCAAGCCTGAACCGTGCAAAGTTCACCTTCTCGTGGTCGAGGTACCGTTCCAGGAACGACTGGTACGCCGGCACGGCGCGATCGTAGTCGCCGAGCAGGTACGTGTTCTCGGCGGCGAGGAAGATGACGTCCGGCGCCAAGTCGTGATCCGGGTATCGCCCGAGGAAGATCCTGCACTGCGCAAGGCTCTCGCCGTAATTTCGTTGCTGATGCTGCGCGGTCGCCTCCAGCTCCAGCGCGTCGGCGGCGAGATCATGATCACGCCAGCGGGATTGGAAGGACTCGAGTACGGTGACCGTCGCGGCGGGGTCCCCGGCGCGGAGCAGCGAGACCGCACGGTCGTAGTTCATCTGGGGCTGCAACTCGCTGTCGGGGTACGTTGCGATCGCCTGTTCGAGAATACGCGCGGCTTCGGCCGCGTCGCCCCGACGCAGCGTGCACTTTGCCAGCCAGTACGTCGCGTCGTCGCGCTGGTCGTCGTCGGTGCGGGCAAGGGGCTCGAAAACCTGCATGGCCTGTACGTAATCACCGGCGTCGAACCAGACGCGGCCGCGCATGAGCCTGGCTGACGGGACGACTTCGTCATCCGGATAACGCGTCAGCAGTTGATCGAGCAACGCCCCCGCTTCGTCATGGCCGCCGGTGCGGTGCAGCAACAGGGCCAGTCCGTACATGGCTTCGGGGATAAACTCGTCGCGTTCCCGACGAAGGACATCGCGGTACCGGCCCAACGCGCCGCGCACGGACCCTGACCGGTGCAGGCTCTGGGCCAGCAGCAGGGACACGCGGTCGGCGTGCAGTCCGTCGGGATAGCGGTCGAGCATGGCCTCGAAACGTTCTGCGGCAGCGGCGTCGCGACCGCGTGCGATGTCGGCGAGTCCACCGAATAACTCCGCCCTTTCGCGGTGGGGACTTCCGGGCCAGCGGGCCTCGATCACGCGGCACGGTCGTTGAACTTCATCGAACCGTTCTGATTCGTAGAGCGCTTCGGCCTGCAACGCCGCCGACTCGTCGGCCAGCGGGTGCCCGGAGTGCTCGCGCAGCACCTGGCCGAAGGCGCGCGCCGCGGCGTCCGCGTCGCCCAGCGCCAGGCGGCTCTGACCGTTGATCAAGAGCGCCTCGGCGGCGTATTGGAATCCGGCGGGTGTGCCGAGCACTTCGAGTTGTTCAACCACCGACTCGTACCGGGCCAACCTGAACAGGCTGACCGCCAGGCCGTAGCGGGCCATCGGCGACTTGTCGTGGTCGGGGTGCTCGTCGAGGAACAGTTCGTATTCGGCTGCCGCCAGGTCATACAGACCCCGGTTGAGCAACCCGTTGCCGCTGTAGTAGCCGCGCAGGATCGCCGCCTCGTCGGTCGCGGTCTGGGCGTGCGCCATTGTGCCCGCCAGGAGGACGGCGGCGAGCATTTCTCGAATCCGCATGATGATCGGATCTCCATTCTGGAGAAAAGGGTGAGGCCAGGCGGCCCCACCCTAATGTAGCGAATCCGCCATGTCGCTCGGCTCAGTTGTCGTCGCGACGGTCGGCGAGCTCCTGGAATACCTCGATCTGCTCCTCAATAGCCTCTGCCTGCTCAAGAATCGCTTCGGCCTGCTGTTCGATGACCGCGGCCTGGTCATCGATGGACTCGGCTTCCCGCTCGATGGCCTTGGCCTTGAGTATCAGCGCCTTGGCCTTGACGAGCGTGGACTCGCGCTTCTTGCCGTCGAGTTCGTCCGCCCGGTCACGCACGTCGTCGGCCTGGTCGCGGAGCTCGTCGGCCTGGTCGCGGAGCCGATCGGCCTTGAGACGCATGCGATCGGCCTTTCGCTCGATGGAGTTGCCCTGGTTGGCGAGTGCAATCATCGCCGCCCGAAGACCGCGCATCTCGTTGAGCTGCGCGTTGGCCTGGCTCTCGTACTGGCTCGCCATGTCGGCGAGAGCCTCGGCGTATGCGTGCGCGTTGTTGGCGCCGGCGACGCCGCCGTCGGGGTGGATCATGCTGATGAACGCGCCGAAGATCGCCTGCTCGAGTTCAGAGCCGTGGACCTTGATGCCGTCGCGCTGCGGCTCGACGAAGATCGGCACGTCGGATCGCACCATGAGCTTGGTCAACGCCTCGAGCTTGGCGCCTGAAAGCTTGTACGCCTCCTTGGTTTCGTTCTTTCCGATCATCATGACGAACGCCTCGAAGAGGCACTGCTGCCCTTCCGTCGCGTGCACTTCGATGCCACCGTCGAGCGGCCGGACGCGGATGGGAACATCGCCGAGAATCATGAGCTCCGTCAGCCTGGCAAGCTTGCCTTTGGAAAGCTCGTAATTGCGAACGACGACAGGGCCGTTGCCCCTTGCGGCGCCGGCGATGCAACTGCCGCAGCCACCGTTGCCGGCCGTGACGGCAACGCTGTGACCGGCAAGCGCGCGGGCGAAAACGTCGGGAACCGCGACGGCGGCGCGTCCTCGTTCCCTGCTGTGTTCCCTGCGTTCCCGACTGCGCTCCCGGCTGCGTTCGCGTTGGCCGCTGTACCGATGAATCTCCTCGATCTGGCGGTGGAGGCGCTCGAGTTCACGCTCCAATTGCTGCATCTGCTGCTCGCGGGACAGACCGTCGCGTTCCTGCATGAACTGCTCGAAGGTCGTCTCCGAGCCGCCGTACCATGACAGCTCGGGTGCGCGGGGCGGCTGCGGTGCCTTTGGCGCCTTCGGAGCTCGTGGCGCCTTTGGTGCCTTTGGTGCCGTTGGTGCCTTGACCCTGGTGGGTTTCGCGTCCTGGGCATCCGGACACGCCCAGAGTGGCGTGACCAGGGCGCCGCCGAGCGCAAGCGTGCATGCAAGCAGAGTGCCCTTGCGGGAGATCCTTGGGCTTGTTTGTGCGGTCATCACCATCGTGAGTCTCCTGGCAAATCGTTTGGTTCGTCGTGTTGATGCGCCGAGCCCGACGGAAGGCACGGCGACGGGTATGAGACTGCCGAACTTGCGGGCATCGAGCAGCGCCTGCGCGTAGGCTCGCCGCCCGTCCGGCATCAGTGTCGTCACCCAGGTATCACAGCAGAGGTCGGCTTCTTCGCGGATACGCCGGCGGATCCACCACACTACGGGGTGCCACCAGTAGACCCAGCCGACGATCATGTCGGCCCAGCACACCCAGTGGTCGCGGCGACGCAGGTGTGCCAGCTCGTGGAAGATCACCGCACGGCGACCGACGTCGTCGAGCTGCGCCCAGAGCCGAGTCGGCAGCACGAGCGTGACTTGCCAAGCGCAGAAGAGCATCGGCGTGACGCGGCGATCGATCATGACGACCGTCGGCGGATGCCGAAGACCCAGGTCGGCCGACGCATCGTGCACCATCCGCACGACTGACCGTGGCGCGGTCTGACCCGACCGGACCAGCCGGATCGATCGGCCGATCCGCCCCAGACCCACAAGCACGAGCAGCGCGATCCCGCCCATCCACACCGGCAACGGGATCGATGGCAGCCGTAGCAGGGCAATCCACACTGCATTTGCCCGGCTGACCCACTCGCTCAGTGGCGAGGGCGGCTTGTCCGCCCCTGCGAATTTCTGAGGGCGCCCCACCACCGGCGCCTCAGTCCCGGAAGGCTCGGCCAGCGTCTCGCGCTTGACAATCGCCTCCCCCCCCGACAAGTCCGGCAAGTTGTTCATGGGCCACCGGCTCGTCGGCCGGCGTCCAGTCGCAATCCCCCGTGACTTTCGCTCAACGGCAGCTACCGGCGGCCCAGAGGAGGCAGTGGGGGCGAATACCTCTTGCTCCCGGCGGGGAGCCAATTCGGTCCGCGGGGCGTGGACCATTTCCGCCGGGGGGCCGACCGGCAACATGCCGAAATCAAATCGTGGCAAGAAAGGCGATGCCACGAGAATGACCAGGACAACCAGCCACATGGCGTGTCGCGTGGACGGGCGGCACGGGAACAGCCTGCAAATCGCCGCCACGAGCAGGGCCAGTGGCACAACCACCAGCGCTCCTCGCCACAACAGATCGATTGGCAGCCAGTCCATACTCATGGATTCGAGTTCTTCCGCTTTCTGTCCAACTGATCGATTAGATTCTGGAGCGCCGCAATTTCATCGACGGAGAAGTTTTCTTCCCGCATGAGCTGGAGGACCATCGGTGCGGCCGCCCCGTCGTAGAGCTGTTCGATCACCGCACGCAGCCGCGAGGTGGTCACTTTCTGGCGGCTCACCAGCGGCCGGTAGACATAGGCTTGGTCGGATTTGTCACTTGTGACGAACCGCTTCTGCTCCAGGCGGCTCAGGAAGGTCAGGACGGTCGTGTAGGCGACCTTGCGGCCCTGGTCATGCAGGTGGATGAGCACCTGCCGCACGGTGCAGGGGCCTTTTTCCCACAGGGTCTTGAGGACCTCCAGCTCTGCCGTCCCGAGATCACCCTCGCGCGGTGCCATCGGTTTCTCCCAAACCCCCACGGCCTCGGAAACGCAACCTTGAACAGTGATGCGCGACCCACTCTACTACAGTTGTCGTAGGGTGTCAAGCCCGATCCGGGATTTGCCGGCGATCTCTTCTCCAACAGAGGTATACCGCGAAATCATCCCATGGTTTCAGAAGGAGCCTTCTTGCGGTGTGTCGGTCGCCGCTACGCTTCGACGGCACGATGAGTACCAGCGAGCGAAGACAGGCGTGGCGTTTCGAGGCGGGTTCGCCGCTGCGCGAGGCCGATGACGACCTTGCCGCGGAGGAACCCCTGGAGATCCGGGTTCGCGGGCGGTCGATTGCGATCACGATGCGGACGCCCGACCACGACGACGAGCTGGCGGCGGGATTCCTGTTGACCGAGGGGATCATCGGGGCGTCGGGCGATGTCGTTCGGATCGAGCCCTGCGCGAGCGGCGAGTTCGACAACGTCGTCAACGTCACCCTCGCGCCCCAGGTCACCGTGGACTTCGAGCGGCTCACACGCCACGTGTTCACGTCGAGCAGTTGCGGCCTGTGCGGCAAGGCCACGATCGAGGCAGTCCGCACGCAGTTCGGGCCTGTGGTCTCCGACGCCGTGGTCACCGGCGCGACCATGATCGAGCTACCGGCCAAGCTGCGGGCCGCGCAACCGACCTTCGACCGCACGGGCGGCCTGCACGCCGCGGCGGTGTTCGACGTCAACGGCAATATGGTTGTGTCGCGTGAGGACATCGGGCGTCACAACGCAGTGGACAAGGTGCTGGGTTACGGCCTGATGCACGGCCTGCTGCCGTTCGATCGGCACGTGCTGCTGGTCAGCGGCCGCGTGTCGTTCGAGATCGTGCTCAAGGCACTCGCGGGTCGGGTGCCCATCGTCGCGGCGATCTCGGCGGCGTCGAGTCTCGCGGCGCAGTTCGCCGCCGAAAGCGACCAGACGCTGGTGGGCTTCCTCCGCGACGGGCGGATGACCATCTATGCCAACCCCCGGCGGATCGACGCCGGTCTCACCGGATGAACCCGGTCGCCCGCTTTGGCGCCGCAGGAAGCCGTTTGCCGATATGCCTGACGGTGTCGGACGAAGTCAGGAGATCGCGATGATCAGCCCCGGGTCCGAGGTATTCCTGCGGTCCGACGGACCGTGTGACGAGGTACTACATCGAGGAATCCTCCGCGACCTCGATGGCACCGTCTGCATGGTGAGTCTGGCAGACCAGGGACTGCGACCACGAGCCGGACAACAACTTCTCGTGCATTACGAGCAGGACGGCGAATTCACGAGGCGAGCGGCGAAGGTCGTCGCCGTCGAAGGCTCCGTCGTCGAGCTGCGGCTCCACGGCGTCACGGTTTCGGCCGAGCGTCGCCGCGTGCAGCGGGTGTGTTATCTCGATGTCCTCAGGCAGGTCGTCGAAGAGCCGCTGATCAATCGCTAGCTGGTGTCGCGGAGGATGCGGATCCGCTCGATGGGAACGAGCGTTCCCTTGTCCATACCCGGACATGGTGTGCGGCGTTTCGCCGCCTGCCACGCGCGCCGCGATGTGAGGTTCTCGGGCCAGAACGGCCAGGAGCGGCACTGGGTCGGGCGATCGCCGTAGATCGAGCAGAGGGCCGCCCCGGATGGTGAGCGGTCGAGAAAGATGCAGTCGTAGTCGCCGTCGCGGAGCGTCTCCTTGAGCGACCAGCGATCGTCCACCTTGTTGGCATAACGCTCATAGAACTCGGCGATCTCGATCCCCAGCGATCCGGCGATGGCCGCACCCTCGGCGTCCGTGAACCAGACAGTGCCTGGCGGCCCGGTGCAGCAGTTGCCGCACTGGGTGCACGAGAACCGCAGCCCGCTGGAATACCACTCGCCGGCTGAACCGCCGCTCACCTGGATTCTTCCGGCGGGTGGTCCGTGTGCTGGTCGATCGACACCAGGTGGATCTCGGCCTCGCTGTAACGCGGCGCGAGATCCGACAGTTCGTCGGGCCGCTCGTCGTAGGCGATCCGGTCTGTCGAGTAGACCTCGGCGAGCACCCACTCACCGGATTGCTCCAGCACGCCCTCGATGAGCGTCTCCAACTGGGTCAGCGAGCCCGCGGTGGCCCAGATCAACATGTCCGCGCCCTGCCGGGTGTCGCCGGCCCGGTGCACGCCCAGCACCGCGTGCCAGAGCGTCAAGCCGAGGCTGCGCCCGCCCTCGTCGACGTTGGTGTCGGGGTCGATGTTCAATTCCATCCCCCAGTCGTGACGCAGTTCCATCAGTACGTCGTCGATATCCGCCGCTATGCCGTCGAGATCCGCCAGCACCGGCCTGATCTGTGCGTTGTCCAGTGCCGGGTTCTCGTCGCCCAGTGCCCACGTCTCCTGGACCTCGTTGAGTCCGGCCGACGCCAGCAACCGCTCGACGTCGTCGTGCATGTCAAGCGGCACGATGATCGAGACCCCCTTCCACTGGTCGACGAAGATCTCGACGAACGGGCTCTCGCTGTTGGCGCCGGCGGCGATCGAGCCGTCTTCGAGCAGGATGGGCTCCCACTGGTCCCAGGTCCGGAGGAAGTCGCGCTTGGAGATTTCCTCCTGGCTCAAGAAAACGTCCGTCTGGCGATAGGCGTCACGCGAGCTGATCTCGACGATCGCGCACACTTCCTCCGGTAGCAGGGCAAAGGCCTTCTGGAGGATCGGGGCCACCTGCTCGTGAGAAACGGCCACGTAGAACGAGTAGGTGTCCGGCTCGTCGTCATGACCGGAGGCGTACGCGATCGTGTAGCCGATCGTCGGGGGCGTGACATCGCCGGGCGTGATACCCAAAGCCAGCGCGAATCCGTTGATGACGGTCCGCTCAATGTCCGGTCGCAGGCTGAATGCGGTCATGAGGCCGTATCGTAGCCCACCACGACGCCCTGCCTGTATGATCCGCCCACCTGCTCGGAGGGCAGGGATGGGGCACTCGCATGGCGTCAGCTCGCGGACACTGGGGCAATAGGACGGGGTTCGTCCTCGCGGCCGCCGGCTCCGCTGTCGGACTGGGCAATATCTGGGGCTTCCCGTACATGACGGGCCAGAACGGCGGTGGGCTGTTTGTCCTGGTCTATCTCGCGTGCGTGGCCGGGATCGGCCTGCCGATCATGATGGCCGAGATCTTCATCGGGCGGACGACCCAGACCTCGCCGGTCGGCGCGTTTCGGAAGCTCTCGCGGCCCGGCAGCGCCTGGATGGGTGTGGGCTGGCTGGGGGTTGTCGCCGCGTTCATCATTCTCTCGTTCTACAGCGTGATCGCCGGATGGAGCCTGCACTACGTCTGGCTGTCGATCACCTCCACGTTTGCCGATCAGACGCCGGTCGAGATCGCCTCGATCTTCGAGCAGGTGCGCACCGACCCGGCGCTGAGCTCGCTGTGGCATGTCATCTTCATGGCGATCACGATCGCCATCGTGATCGCGGGCGTCCAGAGCGGCATCGAGACGTGGTCGCGGATCCTGATGCCGGCGCTGTTCATCATCCTGGGAATCCTGCTCGTCTACGCGATGGTGAAAGGCAACTTTGCGCAGGGGGTCAAGTTCCTCTTTGCACCCAACCTTGA
>SMVA01039219.1_pt1 | contig 10712 bp, 10 predicted proteins | sample 2456451 | NCBI WGS metagenome assembly SMVA01 (sample SAMN11095933, study PRJNA526329) | marine sediment metagenome | biome: Marine sediment; feature: Surficial sediment; material: Deep marine sediment; isolation source: Hadal surficial sediment | place: Pacific Ocean | collected 2014-05 | depth...
ACAGCGCCTTCGTAGCCGGATCGCCAGTCGCGACGTAGGCCCAGCCAGATATCGATCGTCGGCCGGCTGGCAATTGCGAAAAGACCTGCCGCGCTGTCCCATTGCCCGCCCGACGTTACGAGCGAACTGGCACGCAACCAATAGCCAGTTCGCCATTTGCCAGCAGATCCGCTATCGACTGGTTCACCAAACTCGCCGTAGTGATTGGCGTCCAACCAAGCCGTCCCGTCACTGCTCTCGGTGTCACGGTATGGAATGTTTACGGTCTTGCTGCCGACAAGCCGATGAAAACCATTCTGCATCCGTTCACCGGCAAAGTCGCCAGCATTTCGAAAGCCAACGCCAATAAGAAATTTGCTGGCACGGCGATCGTCAACGGTATTGATCATTTGATATCCCAGCGAGCCAGACAGTTGATCAACGCGGCCGAGTGTCGTTGAATCACTTAACGTCAGAATGCTGTGGTCAAGCAGTCCAACCCATTTTTCGGAGAGTCTCGCGGTGATGATTATCTGCTGCGTGCGAAAATCATCGACGCCTCCACCACGGCCAAGAAAATCATTACTGAACGTGACTTCCAGGTCTCGCTCTATGAACGGGGGAATTGGCGGCGGTAATCCCGGAATTTCGCCGGCGATCCCTGGCAATGGCACGAAACCGGCCAGAATAAGCGTGCAGCGCCAAGTCCACCGCATACAATCACTCGTCGGCAATAGGTTTGTAACTGAACTTTGCGCCGGAAGCCGAAAATTCTCCCATCAAGCCGAAGCGGGCCATCGTTACGATGGCGATGCCATCATTGAATGCGGGAGTGCCGGCAACACCGCGCTTTGCGAATGCCAGTCCGGCCTGTCCCAAGAACTGCAGTTCGCCCTTCTTGAAGTAGTCTAGGGCTTGCTTGTCCTTGAAAAAAACAATCATGCTAAAGTTCTTTGCGCCTGCCTGAATACCAGAAGTGAATTGCCAGAATTTCGTCGTGCCGATTGCGCCGTCGCCTTCAATCACGACGCCCTTGCCATAAGCGCCGCCAAAGCCGAGCCCGGCCCGCGTCACCGACGGCAGGATTGCATAGCCATAGGCTTGCTCGAAATAGAGTTCCGTCCGTGGAATTCGTTCACGAAAATCGGCAATGGCGCGAGCTGCGTTCACTTGTAACTCGTTGCCGCTGTCCGCCTCCCATGCGGCGACCGCGGATTGCCCGACCAACAGTACGGCGTAAACCAGCCCGAACGTGCGTAAGTACTTCATCGCGTACACTCCAGGCTGGCCGTGATCCAGTCTGCCCCACCCGCGAGATCACCCAGGATGTCGGACAAGCCGAATATTCCTGAACGATGCACGACGGTTATTCCCGCGTAACAATCTTGCAGCCACGAGGCTTTTGAGACCCTGCGCAATGGGAAATCGAGTGTTAGCTCGAGGTAATTCAGAAAATGCGACGTGTTTTCGCCTTTCGATGCCTGCTTGCGCTGCTCGGCAATCGGTACCTTGTCGGCATAGGACATGCCGAAGCCAAAACTATAACGAAACCACTCTTCCTTGCTCCACGGCGAGTAGCCCTTGCCCATCACCGCGATATACGCGGCGTAACTTGAGAATGTGCCGTTACCTTCGTCTTCCTCATAGTGCCGAAAAAAAGCGAGGCGACCAAGAAAATCCGTCCGTTTGCCTTCGGACAGCAACTTGCTCAGCGTGAATCCCGCGATATTGGTATCGGCAAACTCACTCTTGCTGAAGTCACCCTGGTCGATTTCGCTGATTATGTTTCCGTCAGCCTGATAGCCATAATTGACGCGCCAGGACCATTCGCCGCGCCGCTCCTCATCCATGATGTAGTCGGGTTTGAGCGCATTGCCAAACAGGTACGTGCCCCCGACGAAAAAACTTGAGAACCCATCTTCGTCGACGAGCGGGCTATTGATAACATTGGAATCGACACCGCCAAAAGCAAAATTGCCGAAAAATACGATGCGATCGGTAACCTGCCATGCCGTATTCAGGCCGAATCCGACCCACTGTGAATCGCCGGGCGAATAGGCAGGACGGTCGGGTCTCGCTTCGGATTCGCTCACCCCGAAGTAGTAGTCGGTCAGGTTTGCGTCCTGCCAGGTCCAGTTGACAAACGGTGAGATTGACCACGGACCAGTTTCGAAGCGATACCGGTAAGAGAAGCGAACTTCCTGGCCGTTGTGCCGACCGAGCGTGTCGGTCACCCAGTCAATTTTGATCTCCCCCCAGTTTTGCTTTAGTCCGAACTCGATTCCTGCATCGAGGGACTGTTTTCGTTCATCCAGGCCTTCGTAATAGCTGTGGCTGTCAGGATCGAGTTTCTGGAAGCGGTAACGCGTCAACAGGTTGAACTCGAACGCATTGTTGCGAAGTACGTGAATGCCACCCGCCGTGCCTCGTGCAAAAAGGTATTTACCTTCATAAAGGTATAAGGGAATCAGGTCGAGTTGCCGCTCGTCTTCACTGTCGGTCGCGAAGTACGGGCTCTGACCAATTCTCAGTCCGCCTCCGAGAGCCGCTGAACCCGGTGGTGCGTTGAAGAACGGAATCTCTGCAACCTCTTGCGCCAACGAATTACTCGTGGCGCATATGATCGATGCGATAATCAGGAGTGCCACCGTTAACTCGATGGCTTGCTTCATCCTGAACATTAACTGACCTCGCCTTACTCTTAGTATTGGGTATGATGTAATTCGCCGCAGCATAACTTAAAATTAATCACCGGAATAACATCGATGCGACGTTTCGCTATATTTCTGCCGGTCTTTTTCTGTCTGCTTGTCGCGCCGGTTGTTGCAAGTGAGGAGGCGAGCGTACACCCCTTTTTGACCAGCAAATATTCCATAGATTTAGGTATTTTCTCTCCTACCAAGGACCTCGTATTCAGAGCCGACGGGGCAGCAAGCGGTGAGAACATTGGCATCGATTTCGATGAGCAGTTTGATCTCGGCCATAATGAAGATGTCTTTGCCCTCGAATTGACTTGGCGCTTCGGGACCAAGTGGTCATTGCGACTACAGAATTTTGAACTTAGCCGGGATCGACAAGCGGTCCTGGAAGAAGACATTCAGTGGGGAGACAACGTCATCCAGGCTGGCAGCAGCGTCACGGTTGGATCAGATTTCGAATTAACACGAGTATTCTTTGCGCGATCGTTCGACACGAACCCGCAGTACGATTACGGCATTGGTGTCGGCCTTCATTGGTTGAATATCGGTGCATTTATCGAGCGTGACTTAATTATCAGTTTCGGTGAGACATCAGCCGTCAGCGCCTCGGGGCCCCTGCCGAACATTGGCACCTGGTATTACTACTCACCGTCAGAGAAGTGGTATGTCGGCGGCCGACTTGACTGGTTTGAAGCTTCGGTCGGCGACTACTCGGGTGGGCTGGTCAATTTCGCTTTTGGTGCGAATTACCAGTTATTCGAACATTTTGGCGTGGGCGTGAAGTACCAGATCTTTTCACTTGACGTCGACGTGAACAAGAAAGACTGGCGTGGCAGAGCCGAGGCCGAATATGCGGGTTTGTTCATGCACATTAGCGGCAACTGGTAAGAAAATTGCGGGTCACACGGTCCGATGTTTGCCGCTGCGCTTCGCGAGTTCCGTTACCATGATCCGGAGTTCACGGCTGTCCTGGTCGTTTATCAAGAGCGGCAAGCTGCAACGGCGACGCACGACATCCTCGTGGAACGAGTAATGCAAGGCCCGCATGGCATTGCCCATATCGCGTGCTGCGTCACCGTCATCGAGGAGAAAACTCATGATGATCTCAGACACGGTCGCGTCGACATGGGCGCGATTATGGCTTGCATGAATCGTTGCCCAGACCCGATCGAGATCGTCCGTAGAGTTCGCAGTTTCGTCGGCGAATTCGATTGGTGCGATTTTGCTCATTTCTCGGTGCATCTCGGCCGATACGCCAGGCTCATCGACCAATCTGCGTAGATGCCGTTGCGTCGAATCTGGCCGTATTAGATAAATGCCACTCTCAGCTTCTGCGTCGATCTCACGAATCAGATCTTGATAACAGGTCTCAGTCGGGTCGTCAGAATCGAGTACGAGGGCCAATTTCGCCAGGTTCTTTTCGGTGACACGTTGCTGAGTCCAACGATCCAGGTCGCTAAGCAGCCCCTCGTCCTCGCAGTATGCCTGGTACAGACAAGTGGATACTCGGGAACGTATAGCGTCTGTCAGCGAAAAGCGTTTTGTGCTTATGCGAATCAAACTCCTCATGATCGTCTCCTCTGTGATCCTGTACTCACAGTAAGAAATACGGCCTTGGGAGTCCGGTCCGATTCGGTCAATCGTTATGCAATTTCCGTCAAGCCGTGCAAGTGCTTGTGCTTGTGCCGAGGTAAGGGATCGGGTTCAATTCGGTTCGACCAATCCATAATTCGCCAATATCCTTGAGAGACCTAATACTAAATGAGATACATTTCTATATTAGTACAAACCATTGTTTTATATGGCCTTATGACGTTTCCCGTACACGCAGAGAAGACCGATATTGTGGTACTGATTAATGGCAACGCGGTCACGGGTGAAATCAAATCCCTCGATTTCGGGTCCCTGAGATACAGCACGGATTCGATGGGGACCGTGAACATCGATTGGGAGGATATTGTCAATATCACCAGCAATCAGAATATGCAGATCGAAGTGACAGACGGAACTCGCTATTTCGGTCATCTGACGGCACCGGAGGAGCGCCATACTATTCGGCTAAAGACGCCGAGTGCTGTTTATGATTTTCAGATGACGGACGTCATTCGAATCATTCCGGTAGGGACCGACGATAGCTTTTGGGAACGACTGGACGGTAGTTTCAGTTTTGGTCTGCAGACAACGAAATCAACCGAGATCACGACCTCCAGCGTTGCGGCCTACGTCAGCTATCGCGCGCGCGAATATCTCGTTGGACTAAGGCTGACCTCTAACATTACGGATCAACCTGCTGAAGAGACCACAGCGCGCCAGACGGTCCAGTTTAACTATCAGCGATTTAAAACCAATCGCTGGTTCACTGACTGGTTCACGAGTTGGGAGAAGAACGACGAACTGGGCATACAGGCACGGCTTTCGCTAGGTGGCGCGTTGGGTCGGTATCTCGTGCAAACGAACAAGAACCAATTTTCGCTGACGGTGGGCCTTCAGGCTACACGTGAGAAATTTACTGGCGACGATGATGACGCGACTAATGCCGAGGGGAGAATCGAGATCAGGTACCTACGGCGCAACCTCGTGCCAGAAACTTCAATTACGTTTACATCAAAAATTTATCCATTGATCGAGGATTTGAGCAGTTATCGTGCAGAAGTCGATTTGTCCCTCAGACGCGAATTCGTCGAAGACCTGTTTTTTGATCTCTCTGTGGGATACTCCTATCTTAGCGATCCTCCCACAGATGCGGAGAGCGCAGATTATGCGATCACGACATCGCTGGGATATTCGTTTTAACCATGACCTTTACCGTTCGATATATTCCGCGTCAAGATCTTGTAGTAAAGCCTGAAACTCCGGTTCTTTGCGCAGCAATTCCGGCGCGATGTCGATAAGCGCGTCGACGTCTTCTTTCGACAACTGGAGCGTAGTCGGAATTGTTTCGAAACGCTTGCGTCGCTCAACATCGTCAATCAGATCGAAGCTCAAGTGGACCAGGTAAATATCGAGAGCCGGTGGACCGCCATCATCGGTGACACCGAACTCCTCGTAACAGCTGGTCTCGATACGTTGCCGGCAACTTTCATTAGCCTGCTCGTTCGCGCACATATCCTGTGCCAATGCGCTACAGGCCGCCCTGTTCTCGTAATAGCCGATTGACCGGTTGCGAGCATCTTCTATATCCCTTCGAATCAGGTTGACGGTTTCGTACGAGTAATTGGCGAGCGGCCTGGAGGCCGCAGCTGATACCGATGTGATTGCTTTTGGTGGCTTGGGTGAGAGGTCGCCTTTGAAGTCGGATTTTGGCCTGGCATTGACGAGGATTATGACCACCCTTTTTATCGTTCCGTCTTCGATACGACCGACCTGGCTTGAGGGTGCATCGCGAATAGTGAAGGCCAGTGCCGGTGTGCGGATGCCGATATTGTCGGAGATGCCGCTGTCCAAAAGATGGATGTAGGGACGCGTCTCGATATCCTGGTAGCTCAATATGCTTTCGGCCATCGCGAAGACGCCCGGGTTGTCCTCGACGCCATTCTGCAGCGCCTGGTGCACCCAGCCGGGAACGGTATCACCGCAACGGCCATCGTTGTAATTTTTGAGCGTTATCGGTGTGAATGCCGGCGTAAACGCCATCGATGCAGTCACCGCCCGCGCTATGTGGTATTGCGACAGGTCGGAGCAAAGCTGATCGAAGGCGCCCTGGGTGAATGAGAATTGCGAGCCAATTCCGATGTCGGTCGCGTTCATCAGAATTAGCGGCCGCTGTTGCTGCATATCGGCAAACGTGTGACCGTCGAAAATCTTATCATCAAAATACTCGGCTATCAGGTCGCCGCGACTGAAAGTACCCGACAACAGGCGTGGCCAATGCACCGGGTTCAATACTCTCCTGGTAATTCCCGACTGCATCTGCAGGTACAGCACATCATCCACAAATTCGCGAAGGAATACGTCCTTGCCATACAGACCGTAGTAGGCGGCGGGAATAGTCGCACCCGATGATGAGCTGATCACATCGACTTCATCGAGCAGCGTTCGGCCATCGTTGCCCAAATGAATTCGATCGAGCTGCTGCATCACTCCATAGTCAAGCGCCGATGCTCGCGCGCCACCACCCGAAAGCGCAAGAATAATAAATGTTTCATCCGAGTTCTGATCTCCGAGCGCAAGGTTAGTCAGGCGGTATCCGCTAGCTAGATCAATCTCGTCAATCGGCGCATTGAGCGGATAACTGGCGCATGCAACGAGAGATGCAAGTCCAACAATTGAGAGCAGCAGTCGGCAGGTGTTGTACATGGTGGCCGCATTGTACCGCATTGCAATGAAGCGACACAATTCGTGACTCTCGTCACACGATTTCTGTGCTAATTGCGATATACCTCAGTTAGTCGAGGAAAAGACGATATGGGAAATCGATCAAATCAAGATCGCGTGGTGCCGGTTCAGAATCTTCGTGACTACTTTCGCACGTCAGTGGATGATGTGATCGCAAAGCAAGGCGTCGACGTTGATCCGCATACCGCCTATTACGTCGTCAATCTGCTTACCTTGTTCGCCCGCTCCGAAGAATTCTATGAGAATCACGGCGAGGCATACGGCCTAAAACCCCTCGCACTGATGCTTGCCGAAGCGACCGATGCGAAGAACGTCGAGCAACGAACATGTACGTTGCAGCGTATAGGAGACGTGGCGCTATTTGTTTCCGGTTTCTTTATCGAGAGTTTCACCACCAAGGCGGTCGACATCGATTATTACGCCTACATGGGCGAGAGCGCTTACGGTTCATTGTCCGACGAGGTCCGTGGCACGTTTCGCGGCAATGCGTTCGGCGAAGTCTACAAAGAGCTTGCCGACAAGTTTCAGATTCTAATCGATGTGCTCAACGAGGTTCGCGATAGCGCCTTACGTGGGTCTGACATCGACGTACTGCGTACCTATGAAATCTGGTTGAAAACTGGCAGTCCGCGTGCCGAAAAACTGTTGCGCGAACAAGGTATCGTACCCATCTCGGCGGCCAAAGGCCGACGTCACTGAGATGCTCGCCGAACTGCAGCAACAGCTGAGCGATATCTACCAGGTTGGGCGGCTTTATGACGTGCGCGATTACGTCATCACCGACCCAATACTGGCGAAGTGCCTTGGCCAGGATGCAATGCTGGCGAACACGGATGAGACACTGCTCGTTTCTCAAGACGACGATGGCCTGGCACTATCGCTGTTTCTCGACGGCGCCATGCTTGAGCGCGTTGAGTCCACCAACCCGCTTACCCGTCTGCATGCCGAATCCCTCGATGACCTGTGGAAAGTGCTTGAGGGCATCAGCCACTTTAATTGTGTCGTTTGGAAAGCCGCACAAGACCGCACTGTGACGTTGCTTGAACTTGAGCTGCAGGGGGAAATCGACAAGTTTGTCAGCACGACGTTGCTGGCGATCGAACAGGCAGACACAAATCTCCTCAACGGAATGCACAGCTGGCTGTTCGACAACGTCCGGTTTCATGACGGGCTTGACGATGAACAGCTGCATCGGTATCAATCGGCCAATAGCTACGCCGCACGATACTGTCATCGCATTCAGCAACAGTTAATTGACAACAATTCGCTCGCGCTGTCAGAACTGCGTCATTTCTACCGCTTGCAGTTGTCGGACAAGATCAGTCATATCCACACCCAGGCCTGGGCTACCTGATTTTATTCCCGAATTGAGCAGCGTTTCACATAACCGCCAAAAAACGATTGCTATCGTGGCCAGGAATCCATGAGGCACGCATGATGTTGAGCCGTATTGCTTTGGTACTGGCGCTTTTCTCACTGTCACACCCGGTGACGGCAGAGACGTTTGACTACTCTCACCAGCTGTTTCAGTCAGAATTCAAGACGTGGAATTACAACAAACTGTTTGATTGCAGCGTCCGCTATGAAATCGTGGTTGGCGTGTTTGAGCATCTTGCGGCTGACCCAAGAAAAATCGCCTCGTCAGCGAAGAGCATCGAACAAACTTACAAGCTGCTATTTGGATACGCGCTCATGGCCGGGATGGCACAAGGACTTTCCGCGATCGAGCTACAGCGAATCCATTCGCAGAAAAGCTTAGAGGTAACGAACCAGCTCGGGGAATACCGGGTGGCAAATAGAACCCAGGTGTACGGAATATTGGCCCAATATATGAATTTCGCCAAATCATCATGCAGACCCTATTTCGAAGCGCTGGATCTGCGAATGCGAGATGTTGAGAAACAATATCTCGCCGCCAACTAAACACTAGCGGACGATTCCTGTTGCCGGAGATTCATGCCATGAGAAGCGCATTAACTATTGCACTCCTGTGCACGGCAGCATCCTTCCCCGCGTTTTCACAGGTTGATTACGACAGTTCAGAGGTCGAATACTCGCCCAGTTATTACGATGATGAGGCGGAACGACTGCGGCAAGAGCATGATGAGCGAGACTGGGAATCGGACAATCTTCAGCAAGAGATTGATGAGCAAGACTGGGAAGAGCAGCGTCGAAAGGAGCGGTGGCTCGAGAACGAGGAAATACGGCGAGCCAATGAACAACGCGAATGGGAAGCGCAGCGTCGCGACCAAATTCGAATCGAGAAAGAGCGAATTCAGAGAGAAAATGAACGGCGCGTGCTGGAAGCGCAGCGTCGAGAGCAGCTGCGAATTGAGAATGAGCGCATACGAAAAGAAAATGAACAACGCGAGCGCGAACGCGACGCTCAACGCCTGGCGCAGCTGCGGCTTGAGAATGAGGCCAGGGAACGCGCGATCGCCAAGGCTGCCGCGCTGGAGGTCGTGATGCAGAAACCCAGGCAATCTGGCGTATCTGGCGCACCGATAATTCTTGAGCAATTACAGAAGCTAGGTCAACTGAAAGACAGCGGCTACCTGACCGACATGGAATTTCAGGAGCTCAAGAAAAAGTTATTGGATGATCAAACCTGATTCTCAAACGGTCGTGTATAGTTCAATTCTTGAACTACCGGTTTTCAAAAACACAAATATTCTACTTCCTGTTCGCGAATGCACTCGTATTGGGATTAGTCGCCTATGCGTCTGTGCTCGAGTCAGCTTATCCCGATTTCTACTACCTGAGCATCCAGGAAGACGAGTATCTTGAGTGGTCGAGCTTCTGGGCGTTTTTGATGGCCACTGTTGCCTACTTTCGACGGGCGACAGATTATCGCCAGACGACCAACAGATTCCCCTGGTTCTTTTACGGCATCACATTATTTTGCTTTATTGTTGCTATGGAGGAAATTTCCTGGGGACAACGACTCCTTGGATACCGCCCTCCCGTCTATTTTCTGGAGCATAACTTCCAACAGGAATTCAATTTCCACAATGTCGTCGAAACCGATTATCGCAAGCTTGCGCTGAAACTGATCATTGCCGGATACGGTATCGCACTGCCACTGGCCGCACTATTCGAATCCATGAAGAACTGGTTTGAGCGGATCGGCATTGTGGCACCGTCAATTGCCCTGTTACCTGCATTTACAGGCACTTTTCTGGTCTACTTTCTGTATCCGTGGAGCCACTCGGGTGAATGGGTCGAGTTGATGCTCGGCCTGAGTTTTCTATTCAGTGCAGTGCAAGTGCCACTCACGAATGATCGTATCGACCCGAGCAAGACCACGGCAATCGCATTTATGGTGGTTATAGGCCTCGGGCTAGCTAGCGGTGCATTGTCGCGCGCGCAGCGAGATGCACAGCCCGAAAATCTTCACGCAGCGACGACCGAAGTCGAGGCGCTTACCCAGGATTTCGACAACGGCCTTGCCAGTTCAAGGTGCAACCTGCACAAGCGGGTTTACACGTTTGTGCAGGAGTACGATCAGGTGGATCTTCTGAAAGGCATTTATTCAGGCTTACAGTCACAGGGATTACCACAGGAACGTGCAGAATTTTTCCTGGATCCCTGGAATTCGCCCTATTGGATCCGTGATCGTTGTAACCGTGAGACAAATAGACGATTTACGTTCATCTATTCTTTTGGACCCAATCGTCGTCGTGACTCCTCGCGCACCGA
>SMVA01098310.1_pt1 | contig 10711 bp, 8 predicted proteins | sample 2456451 | NCBI WGS metagenome assembly SMVA01 (sample SAMN11095933, study PRJNA526329) | marine sediment metagenome | biome: Marine sediment; feature: Surficial sediment; material: Deep marine sediment; isolation source: Hadal surficial sediment | place: Pacific Ocean | collected 2014-05 | depth 0-1...
AACGCAAGTTGGCTGATTATGTGATTGTCCACGAATTGCTGCATTTCTCTGTGCCCAACCACGGCAAGCTTTGGAAATGCCTGATGCGGGTGCATCTCGGAGACTATGAGCAGCTTGAAGAAACACTACGCCAAGTGGGTGATACATTGAACAGTCACTAAGTCGCCCGAGATAACAGGCGATGACTGTTCCCTCTCCGCCATGAAGTACGTTCTTTATGAGACTGGTGTCAGCTATGACGGTCAAAAACATCACGAACGAATCATCCTGAAACTAGTGAGTTGCGTTGTGGTTTGCGCTTGGTGAGCTCTAGGCATGTTGCGAGTGGGCTTTCACAAGAAACACCTGTGATGGCTCATCGACCTCCCTCTGAGTTCCATCTTTTCGTCTGATTTCAAAGATAAAAACTGATGCTTGACATCATTGTTCATAGTTGTATACTTCAAGAAGTGGGAGAAAGTGGGACAAATAGCTCAGATGTATTGCAGAAATGAAACATAATGAATGAATGATGTGCATGTTCCTGTTCTTGCTGAAGAAATTTGCCATTGGCTTGAACCAAAACATGGCGGAGTGTATGTTGATTGTACATTGGGAGTCGGCGGGACATCATTGAAAATATTGGAAAAAGCTGGGGAAAATGCTCATATTATTTGTTTGGATCGTGATCCTGAAGCCTTGGCTTACGCGGAGAAAAACTTAGCGTCTTTTGGTAATTGTGTAAATATTTTTAATGGGAATTACTCCCACATTGTGGATTTTGTGCATCAGGCTGGGTTTGAGAAGGTCGATGGTGTGGTTTTTGATTTAGGGGTGTCCTCATTGCAACTCGATAAGCCGGAACGAGGATTCAGTTTTTCTTCTGATGGTCCTTTAGATATGCGCATGAATCAAACGCAAGGTCCGAGAGCAGCAGATCTGGTGAATTGTCTACCTGAAAAGGAGTTGGCCGATTTGTTTTTTTCATGTGGGGAGGAACGCTTTTCTCGACGCATAGCCCGGGCGATTGTTCAATCCAGGGAAACGTTTGCGTTGGAGACGACCCAAGCGCTTGTGGCTGTGATTAAAGGTGCTGTTCCTCAGGCCTATAGAAGAGGGCGAATACATTGTGCCACTCGAACCTTTCAAGCCCTACGTATCAGAGTCAATCAGGAGTTGGATCTCCTTCAGCCCGCCTTGCAGGATGCGGTGAGTCTCTTGAAGGAAGGTGGGCGAGTATGTGTGGTGGCTTTTCATTCATTAGAAGACCGCGTGGCGAAGCACACCTTTCGGGCCTTAGCCAAATCGGAATCCCCTACCATCACTATACTGACAAAAAAACCAGTGATAGCGAGCGAAGATGAAATTCAACAGAACCCGCGTGCACGAAGTGCCAAGTTGAGGGTCGTCCAACGGTTGTCCGTGGGAGCGTTCTTATGAGAAAAAATGCCTTGTTCGGAGTGATAATTATATTAGGAGTGTGGTGTTTGGTGTATGTCGGATTTGAGCTTGATATGTGGCGGCTTGGATATGAGATCGAAGAATTGGAAGGCCGGCGTACGGTTTTGAAAAAAAAACAAGCCCTGTTGCAAGTCCGGCTGTCAGAGCTCACCGATCCACAGAAAATTGCCCGGAGAGCCAAAGATGAATTACACCTCATTGTGCCACAACAAGGGCAAGTGGTGATGGTGTCTCTCGCTTCGAATCCCTCTACGGAAGCAGAGAAGAGTTCTCCTTTTCGATTGGTCAGGGAATTTTCAAATTCCCTCTTAGGTCTGCCATGAGCGTACCCACTCAAGAGATTCATCCGGTGTGTAAAATGCGGAGTGGCATTCTGTGTCTCGGTCTGCTTTTGGGATTTACGCTTATTGGGTGCCGACTGTTTTATTTACAGGTGCTACAATCTGATGTCGGCGCGCATCAAGTGAAACGACAACATCAGAAGATGGTGATGGTCAAGCCGGACCGGGGGATGATTGCCGATCGTCATGGTCATCCGTTGGTGTTGAATGTCGATGTGCCTTCAGTGTATGTGAATCCCGGTTCTCTGAACGATTCGTTACGCACTGCGAAAGCCTTAGCGCCGGTTTTGAAAATGCCTGTCGGTAAATTGCGGAAGCTCCTCCAGCGTAAGCAACCTTTTGTATGGATCAAACGCCATATTTCTGAGGACATGGCGAAGCAAGTGGAAGCCATGTCCCGTCCAGGGGTGATGGTCACCAGAGAGCCGTATCGGCTGTATCCTAAAGGTGAGTTGGGTGCTCATGTCTTGGGCTTTGCGGGCATTGATAGTCAAGGGTTAGAAGGGCTTGAATTTCAATATGAGTCCTATTTGCGTGGAGAAAAAACTCTTGTGCAGTATCAACGAGATGCGTTGGGTCGAACCATTGCTCCTCTGCGCAGCCGGAACTCTCCAAGGCTTCAGACGGGGTATCAGCTAACTCTTTCCATTGATGAAGTCATTCAGTTTATTGCCGAAGACGAATTAGCGAAAGCGGTACGAAAAAGTCGTGCGCAATCGGGAAGTATTTTGATCATGGATCCCATGACCGGCGCCATATTAGCTTGGGCTCTTTATCCTACGTTCGACCCGAATCACTTCAAGAAATTTTCCGCCGACGATTGGCGAAATCGTGCGGTCACGGATCCGTATGAACCGGGATCAACCTTGAAGGTGGTCATTGCGGCTGCCGCCTTGGAAGAGCAGGTGATGGAGCCTGACACCTTGATTTATGGAGGTGATGGGCAAATGCCTGTGGCAGGTACAATTGTGCATGATCCGGCAAAATCCGGGTGGATGACATTTTCAGAGGTGATGGTGAAGTCCAGTAATGTGGGAGTCATAAAAATGGCAGTCGAGTTGGGGGAATTACGGGTCTATAATTATTTGAAAGCCTTTGGCTTCGGGGAAAAGACCGGGATCGATCTTCCGGGAGAATCATCGGGGATTTTGCATCATCCCGATGTCTGGAGTGGTCGCAGCCTGTCTTCGTTAGCTATGGGGCAAGAAATTGCTGTCACTCCGATCCAAATGGTGACGGCCATGTCTGTTGTGGCGAACGGAGGATGGTTAATGACTCCCTATGTTGTTTCATCGGTTCGTGATGCCTATGGCCAATCGGTGTTGACGCATGATCCACGACCCAGGCGGCGACCCATTTCTACTCAAACAGCGACACGTCTGACTCATATTCTTGAAGCGGTTGTTGAGCGAGGGACTGGAAAACGGGCTCGATTGCCTGGATATCGTGTGGCTGGAAAGACCGGGACTTCCCAGAAAATCGATCCCGGAACAGGCTCGTATTCGTCATCAAGTGTTATTGCCTCGTTTGTCGGGTTTGTGCCTGTCGAGCAACCAGCTCTCACAATGTTAGTGGTGCTTGATGAACCGGAAGTGGATAAGTGGGGTGGAAAAATCGCGGCTCCGGTCTTTGGGAGCGTGGCTGAGCGAGTCTTGCCGCATATGGGAATTTTTCCAGGTGGAGCCCAACTGATTCAGACGGCTTCTGTTGCCCCTCACCCGTCTTCTCTACAGATTTTTGTGCAGTAAGCCGTGACGCTACAAGAATTACTTCGTTCGGTGGATGTGGTGAAAACTCAGGGTGCTCTTCATGCTAAAGTTGTATCGATTACCGAAGATTCACGTACCGTGAGGCCGGGTTCGGTGTTTGTGGCCATTCAAGGAGTTCAACAAAATGGACATGAATTTGTGAGTCAGGCATTTGCACAGGGAGCGGTGGGTGTTGTGGTGGACGCTGGTTGGTCCCGGAGCCTTGCTGAGGAAACTCGAACGACGGATCCCGCATTGATCCATGTCAATAATTCCCGTCACGCATTGGGGTTGCTGGCCTCCCATTTCTACGGGATGCCATCACAGCATCTCAAAATGGTGGGTGTCACAGGAACGAATGGAAAAACCACGGTGACGTATCTGGCCAAATCGCTCTTAGAAGCTCAGGGGCATCGTGTCGGATTGCTCGGGACTGTCGGCTATCTGTATGGGAAGGAGCAACGAGTCGCCTCACATACGACGCCGGCTTCTGTGCAGCTTCAGGAAATGTTGAGTGAGATGGTTCGGGCTGGAACGGATGTTGGTGTGTTGGAAGTGTCATCCCATGCGTTGGAATTAGATCGAGTTGCCGGCTGTGAGTTCGATATCGTGGTCTGGACCAATTTGACTCAAGATCATCTGGATTTCCATCAAACCATGGAGAACTATTTTCAGGCGAAGCTCCGTTTACTGACGGATTATGTGGAGAATGGGCAGAAGTCCGGGCCCAAGCGTGCGTTGGTGAATGCGGATGATCCATGGGCTCCATTGATTCTCCAGCATTGCGCCATTCCTGCTTGGACGTTCGGTATTCATACTCAAGCCGATATTCAGGCTGAAGCGGTTCAACTGGGAATGGATGGAACAACATTCGAGGTCAAGAGTCCGCGTGGTCGTATGTTGATTACCAGTCAATTGGTGGGTGAATATAATGTGTCGAATATGTTAGCCGCCATTGGCATTGGTTTAGAGATGGGGATGTCTTCTGATTTGATAGAGCATTCGCTGGGAGCCGTCTCGAATGTTCCTGGACGTTTTGAACGTATTCAGGAAGACCAGGATTTCACGGTAGTTGTGGATTATGCCCATACTGAAGATGCGCTTCAACGATTGCTTGAGGCTGTGCAGAAGGTGAAGCAAGGACGGGTTCTTACCGTGTTTGGTTGTGGGGGGGATCGAGATTCCGGGAAGCGACCGAAGATGGGGCAAGTGGCGGTTCGCATGAGCGATCATGTGATCGTGACCTCTGATAATCCGAGAACTGAAGACCCGTACATCATTCTTGCCGATATTGAAGAAGGCATTGAATCCGTGCCTCGTAAGGAACGGTGTCCGCATCAGATGATTGCTGATCGAGCTGAAGCGATTCAAGCTGCGATTGACGCGGCAAGCTCGGGAGATCTTGTGTTGATTGCCGGCAAGGGGCATGAAGATTATCAAATTCTCGGGACACAGAAAATACATTTTGATGATCGTGAGGAAGCCCGAAAGGCTCTTCGTCAACGAAGGCATACACGATAATATGGACCACAGTTCCTATGGCGACATTTGAGGTGGATGAAGTGCTCACAGCGACGCAGGGAACATTGTTTGCCCAAGGAAAATCTCGCGGGAGGTTTCGTCGGGTACAAACGGATTCTCGAGCCGTCAAGCCGGGTGATCTCTTCGTGGCCTTGAAAGGTCTGAATTTTGATGGGCATGAATTTATTGAAACAGCATGGCAACTGGGAGCCACAGGCGTGGTGGTTGAGGAGGCTTGGGTCGGCAAGACGTTGAAAGGTCGAAAGAAGTCGAACATGAATTCTCTTGCCGTGGTGCGCGTGAACGATACGCTGCGTGCTTACCAGGATCTGGCCGGATTTCATCGAGCGCGGTTCTCCATCCCGGTGATCGCCATCACGGGGAGCAATGGCAAGACGACGACAAAAGAAATGGTCAGTCGGGTGTTGGCGACGCGCTGGCGGGTTCTTCAGACGCAAGGGAATTTCAATAATGCCATTGGTGTTCCCCAAACCCTCCTGAGGCTACATTCCGGGCATCAAGCGGCGGTGATTGAAATGGGTGTGGATCAAGTCGGGCAAACCACTCGACTGTGTGACATGACTAGGCCGACGTTGGGAGTGGTAACGAATGTGGGTCCTGATCATTTGGAGTTTTACGGAACCATGGTCCGCTCTGCGTCGTCTAAGGCCGAATTATTTCCCTGGCTCCCCAATGATGGAGCTGCCATTTTGAATGCGGATGATCGGTATTTCCATCAATTTCTCAAAAAACCTCGTTGCCGGGTTTTTTCCTTCGGATTGGATCGTCATGCTGATGTGCGAGGAACCAAGCCGGTCTGGGATGGGAGACGCACGTTTTTTCAATTATGGTTGCCGAATCGAAAAACAAGCAAACGAATTTCCGTGCGAACAATGGGCTTACACAATATTTCTAATGCGTTGGCGGGGGCGGCAGTGGGCCATGCCTTGGGTTTTTCTGCTCTGGACATTGAGTCGGGATTGGTGAAATTTCGTCCGGCGCCCATGCGATCGGAAATCCGTCGGCATGGAGGGGTGATCTATCTCTATGATTGCTATAACGCCAATCCGGCTTCGGTGAAGGCTGCGTTAGATGTGTTGGTTGAGTTAGATCCTACGCGCAGAACCATTGCCGTTTTAGGCGAGATGCTTGAATTGGGGACACAAGAAATTCGCTATCATGAGGAGATAGGCCGCTATGCGGCGAAAAAGCACGTTGGGCATGTGATCGCCTCTGGAGCATTTGGCCCCATGATCCAAAAAGGGGTTCGGACTGTTCGAAGGACTCTGCCGGTCACGGTCGTCAAGGATGCGGTAGAGGCAGGGGAATTCTTGAAAATGTTTGTGAAACGTGGTGATATCGTTCTGATTAAAGCCTCACGAGGGGCTCAGATGGAACGTGTGTTCGATGTTGTCCGTTCAAGTGATTAGCTTATAGGGCGTCAATTATTATGCTGTATCTCTGGCTCTATCCTCTTCATACCGACTATGCGATTTTCAATGTGTTTCGGTATCTCAGCTTTCGCATGATTTATGCGGCCATTACGGCCTTTCTGATTGTGTTCTTTCTGGCTCCGCCCGTCATTAAAAAATTGCAAGGATTGGGTCTAGGGCAAAAGATTCGAGAAGATGGCCCACAATCCCATCAAGTGAAAGCCGGTACGCCCACGATGGGAGGCATGTTGATTTTGTTTTCGGTGTTATTGGCGACGCTGCTGTGGGCGGATATCTCCAATTACTATGTCTGGCTGGTTCTGTTGTCGATTGTCGGGTTTGGATTAATTGGTTTCGTGGATGATTACATTAAGATTTTACGAGGGCAGTCTAAGGGGCTGAATTCTCTGCAAAAAATAGCTGCGCAGTTAGGAGTGGCGATAGGCATTGGATTCTTTTTTTATCTGTCCCCGGCCTATTCCACCGAATTGAGTGTTCCGTTTTTTAAGAATTTCAATCCCGATCTTGGCATGTTCTATATTCCCTTTGCGATTTTGGTCATTGTGGGATGTTCCAATGCTGTGAATTTGACGGATGGGTTGGATGGCCTCGCGGTCGGGCCTGTCATCATTTCCGCCATGGCGTATGCGGTGGTGGCATGGGTTGTCGGGAATCGATTGGTCGCGGACTATCTTTTGATTCCGTATATCGAGGGAGCAGGGGAATTAGCGGTGTTGATGGCAGCCATCATTGGATCAGGTCTCGGATTTTTGTGGTTCAACACCTATCCCGCATCGGTGTTTATGGGTGATGTGGGGTCGTTGCCGCTGGGCGCGGCGTTGGGCACTGTGGCCGTTGTCTGTAAGCATGAATTGTTGTTGGTCCTTGTTGGTGGAGTCTTTGTGATGGAGGCCGTGTCCGTGATTTTTCAAGTGATCTCATTTAAGGCTCGGGGGAAGCGTATTTTTCTGATGGCTCCCCTTCACCATCATTTTGAATTAAAAGGGTGGGAAGAGCCTAAAGTCGTTGTTCGTCTATGGATCATCGCCATTCTTCTTGGATTGGTGAGTATCAGTACATTGAAGCTACGATGAATATCAGGATTTGGTGAAACTCTCTGGAGTCATGAAAAACATGCACGCCACTCCGGTGCTTCCGATAACCAACTGGAACGAGACGAATGTGACGGTGTTGGGGATGGGGCGCAGCGGGCGCTCTGCGGCAGACCTTCTGTTGGATCGAGGTGCACATGTGACCTTGGTTGAAGAATATCCACAGCCCGATCTTGAGGGTTTGAGGACCGGTTATGAACAACGAGGGGCTCGTCTCTGCTTTGGAAGTGACCTTGAATCAGTCTTGAGCCCTGCGGATCTTCTTGTGGTCAGTCCTGGAGTGCCTGGAGATCATGCCATCTTTCAACAGGCTCGCCAACAGAACATTCCGGTTATTGGCGAAATTGAATTAGCGGCCTGGTTTCTTCATGTTCCTATTATTGCCGTCACTGGCACCAATGGGAAAAGTACGACGGTGCGTCTTATTGGCGCCATCCTTCAAGCAAGCGGGAAGCATGCTTTTGTAGGTGGCAATCTTGGTCTTCCCTTATGCGAAGCGGTTCCGAGATCGACAGATCCCTCCCCGCCGGCGGACTACGACTACATTGTGGCAGAGGTGTCGAGTTTTCAACTTGAAACCATACAGCAGTTCAAGCCATGGATTGCTGTGTTGTTAAATATGACACCTGATCATCTTGACCGACATTCCACTCAACAAAATTATCAAGCAGCAAAGCAGCGGATTTTTGAAAACCAAACCGAACAGGATTGGATGGTCCTGAACGCTGACGATCATCTGGTGCAGGCGATGTCAGGAGATGGCAAGGCACAACGATGTGAATTTAGTCTTTGTCACGAGATTGTTCATGGCCTGTATTTGGATGGAAGCTTGATTCGGGCACGGCGCCCGGATGCGGCGGATCTCGAATTTGCACGTGAGGTGATCCCGTTGCGCGGAGATCATAATGTCGCGAATGCGATGGCGGCGATGAATGTGGGACTCCTGTGTGGATGTTCGAGAGAAGAGATCGTGAAGGCTCTCCAACGTATCTCGCCGTTTGAACATGCTCTGGAGGCTGTTCGTACTTGGCATGATGTGCTGTTCGTCAATGATTCAAAAGGCACGAACGTGGATGCCACGCTCAAGGCGTTGGAAAGTTTTGAGAAGCCTGTGGTGTTGATTCTCGGAGGAAAAGACAAGGGCGGCGATTTCACTCGATTGTTGGAAGCCATCAATCATGGAGTCAAGGGGGTTGTGGTGATAGGTGAAGCGACCTCTCTGATTTGTGACGCACTGGAAGGGTGCGTGCCCATGATTCGCTCCGCCAGTCTTGATGATGCGGTTGGACAGGCTGTGTCTCTGGCATCGAGTGGCGATGTGGTGTTGTTTTCGCCGGCCTGCGCAAGTTTCGATATGTTTCAGAATTATCATCAGCGGGGGCTGGCATTCAAACGTCTTGTCCAGGATCTGTCATAAGTGAGTATGCCGATGTTGCTTGGACGAAAGAATGCACACCGTGATTCCCGTGCCTGGGCCGATTTATTTCCTGAGGATATGGCGCTTGGGTGGAGGCGGATTGATCCATTGATCCTGGGGATTACGGTGGCGCTGTCGTTGGGTGGATTGGTCATGGTGTTTAGTGCAAGCGGAGTGGTGGCAGAAATGAAATATGCCGATTCCACCTATTATCTTCAACGTCAAATCGTATGGATGATCTTGGGGTTCGGCGTGCTGTTTGCCGGATCACATTTCGACTATCGGCAATGGAAACAATGGGTTCCTTGGATCGTTGCGGCCTGCCTGGGCGGATTGTTGCTGGTTTTAGCTGTTGGACCTCAAATTAACGGCGCCCGTCGGTGGCTGACATTCGGATTTTTTTCCGTTCAACCAGCGGAAATGGTCAAGCTGGCCGTGGTCTTGTACCTTGCGGCGTTTCTGGCCAATCCGAATCGACGAATTACTGATTGGCGACGTGGCTTTCTTCCACCGGTTGCTGTGGTAGGCGGTCTGTGCGCCTTCATTGTTGTGGAGCCTGATTTGGGAAGTATCGTGGTGATTGGTTCGGTGTTCGTGTGCATGATGTATGTCGCGGGGGCCAGACTTCAACACTTAGCGTATTTAGGTTTGTCCATGCTGTTGGGTGGGTTTGTACTTATTGTGACCAGTCCTGAACGATGGGAGAGATTGACAACGTTTTTGAATCCTTTCCAAGACCGTCAAGGTGCAGGATATCAGTTAGTGCAATCCCTCTTAGCTTTGGAAAATGGTGGAATCTTTGGCGTAGGTCTCGGGCAGGGCAAGCAAAAACTGTTATACCTGCCTGAAGGCCATACCGATTTTGTGCTGGCATTGCTTGGAGAGGAGCTTGGGTTGATTGGCACATTAGGCGTCTTGGCCCTGTTCGCCATCTTGGTCTTTAAAGGATTTCGAGTTGCGGCCTTAGCGCCGGATATGTTCGGGCGGTTTCTGGCGCTGGGCATCACGATGTTGCTTGCGATACAAGCCATGATCAATGCCGGAGTGGTGAGCGGGATGCTGCCGACAAAGGGGCTCACGCTTCCTCTCGTGAGTTACGGGGGGTCATCACTTCTCACGACCATGCTAGCCATCGGGATTCTGCTCAATATCGCCCGACAAGGACCGGCTGTTCGAAAGTGAAAAAGAGTAGGGGCGAATAATTATTCGCCCTTAATTGGATTGTGAAGGAAAGAGGAAGGAGTAAAAAAAGAAGGGTCTTCTCTTCTCTCTTGCTACTCACTATTCACTTCTTCAAGGGTAGGTTTGGAATGCGAGTGGTGATTGCTGCGGGTGGAACAGGAGGGCATATGTATCCGGCTATTGCCTATGCCAAGGCTTTTCAACAGCAGAATCCAGGAGTGCATATTGTGTTTGTTGGAACGGGTAAAGTTTTAGAGAAAAACATTCTCCGTCAAGAAGGATTTCCGGTTGAGTCCATTCAGGTGGAAGGTTTTGTCGGAAAGAGTCTCGTGAGCATATTTCGCGCATTCTGGCTTCTTCCAAAATCTATTTGGCAGGCCATACAGATACTCCGGTCTCATAAGGCGAATTTGGTCATAGGAACTGGAGGATACTTCAGCCCGCCTGTGGTCTTTGCGGCCTGGATGCTTCAGATACCTCGTGTGATCATGGAACCGAATGCGATGCCGGGATTGGC
>SMVA01049583.1_pt1 | contig 10708 bp, 12 predicted proteins | sample 2456451 | NCBI WGS metagenome assembly SMVA01 (sample SAMN11095933, study PRJNA526329) | marine sediment metagenome | biome: Marine sediment; feature: Surficial sediment; material: Deep marine sediment; isolation source: Hadal surficial sediment | place: Pacific Ocean | collected 2014-05 | depth...
CGCCACGGCACGACCACCCTCTTCGCTGCCCTCGATGTGGCCACCGGACAGATCCTGGCTCAGTGCAAGCCTCGCCACCGGCATCAGGAGTTCCTCGCATTCCTCAAGCACATCGACGCCAACGTGCCCCCTGACCTCGATGTCCACCTCATCGTCGACAACTACAGCCCTCACAAGCATGCCAAGGTCAAGCGCTGGTTCGCCGCTCGGCCTCGCTACCATATCCACTTCACGCCCACCTACTCGTCCTGGCTCAATCAGGTCGAAATCTGGTTCAACATCATCACCCAGAAGGCCATCCGCCGCGGATCCTTCACCTCCGTCCGACAACTCACCGACAAAATCCAACTCTTCACGGACTCCTATAACCCCACGGCCCGTCCCTTCATGTGGACCGCCACCTCCGACTCCATCCTCAAGAAGATCCAGAGATTCTGTACAGCTATCTCTGGGACGCGATGCTAGTCAGGTCCCGCGGACTTACGCTTCGACGAGCTCGACTTCCTCGAGGAAGTCCCGCAGCGGGTTGGCGACCGCAATGGCGCGCTCTCGAATCGCTTCTGTGATCAAAGGTCGTGCGCTTTCCCCCACGAGATGCCTCGATACGGCCTCACCCAGCTTGCCATCGGACTCGGCGGATGCCTGGTGGTATTCGGCGTAGCGCGCGCTGACGCGCTGCTCGAATAGGGGAAGCTGCGCCTTGGGCGTGCCGTTTTCGACCATGTCCTCGAAGACCGCACTGTGCAGCGCGTCCAGGCCCTGGCGAATTCGGTCGTCGGGGGCTCTGCCCATGAATGCCAGCTGGACACCCCGCGTGTGAGCCCACAGGAAGAAGATCAACGCTTCCTCGGCTGTGCGATCCGCGCCACCATCGGCGTCGTATAGGGTATCTATGTCAGGCAGGGGAGTCTCGACGTCTTCCTGCGACAGGAAGTCCGAGAAGCTCTCCCAAACGAGCCGAGCCAGATTGTCGCCCAACTCTGCGGGTGTCATTGTCTGAGGAGCGCGAAATTCGCGAGCCTCGTCAGTAAGGGTGGGTTGCACTGCCTTATCCTCTGTAACATTTGTTCATCGTACCATCAATTCGGACCAAGGACCGTACAGTGTCAAGGTTGAAGATTCTCCCCTTGAGGGCCCTTTCGCGCCTTCTCGCTCCGCGCTCGACTCTCCCCAGGCCCGGAACCGTGGTGCGAGTGGGTATCCTGGTGATGCTGGTGGTGCAGGGTGCCTGCGCCGCCGTGGTCCCTGAACTTCCGCCTTCGCGTCCGATCATCATTCACTCGGGTGCCCGAATCCGGTCCGATCCCGAGCACATGAAGGAGGTCAACGAGTGGGTGACGCGCGAGCAGCGCAACATCCAAGAAGACCCCTCGTTCTGGGTTGTGGGAGAAAGCTCGACTGCCGAGAACTTCCCCTGGGAAGGGATGGTCCTGGGCCAGGATACCGTAACCATCCGAATACCTCTCGGAGGATCGGACGCCGCTCTGGTCTACCAGATCTACGGGCACCTCCATCTGATGGTCGCCATGGACCGCCAAGAGGAGTGGCTTCCAGAGGCTCCGACTGCGGTGGGATACGACCTCGAACACGCGATCGTGACGCGGATTGCGGACGCATGGATTCTGGGACGCACGGTCTTCGACACGGCGCCTTTTTCGCCTCTCGACGAGCTAGTCTACGCGATGGACGCCGGCTTCTTGGAGCCGTTCATGTTCACCGCGCGGCCCGGCGAATTCGCGGCGAGCAGAGCGGAGTGGGTGAGAGAAAACCCCGGTGAGATCGAACGATACCGTGACTGGTTCATCGACACGTTCAACCGAGAGCCGCCGGGCATCCGCGCGAATTAGTGTCGTGTAGCGGAACGATCGCGGACTTGGCTACCGCGACCTGGTGGACTGCCACATATCAGGGCAGCGGCGAGACTTCCCAGCGAAGGCCCACCGGACCCCCGTCATCGACTTCGTCGATGTGCACGTCGATGCGGCCGGTGCGGGCGAGACGGACATTGCTCGGCTTCCCACCGAAGACAGCGAAGCCGTTGATGCGGATTCGGCACTCGTCCCCACTCGGAGACACTGCGAGCATTTCGGCGCCCTTGAGCGATTTGATCGAGGGCGCTTCACCAGACTGTAGGCGAAGGCGTAAGATACGACCGGAATGGGGGGCATCCATCGCGTCGAGAACGCGGAAAGTGACCTGCCTGCCTGTGGACATTTCTGCTGACATATAAGGAAAATTATCGGCATGACGTCGTCGATGGAAGATAGGCCCCGGAGTGAGTTGGAGCTTTCGCCCGAGCGGATGCTGGAGTTGGCCGCACTCGCGGCTCGACTCGTCGTAGAGCGACTCGCGACGTTGCCTGACGAGCCCGCGTGGCGGGGAGGCTCACGGGCCGAGCTCGAGGCGATCATGCGCGAGCCGCCACCGGAGGAAGGACGTTCACCCGAGGAGGTTCTGGAACGGGCCGCTCGAGAGATCCTCCCGGTGGCCAGCCGAGTGGACCACCCGAAGTTCTTCGCGTTCGTACCGTCGTCGGCCACCTGGCCCGGCGTGTTGGCCGACTTCATGGCGGCCGGATACAACGTCTTCCAGGGCACGTGGCTCGGTGCGAGCGGGCCGAGCCAGCTCGAGGTCGTCGTCATCGATTGGTTCCGGGACTGGCTCGGGTATCCAGAGACTGCCGGAGGGCTCTTCACCAGCGGTGGCTCCGCGGCCAGCCTCGACGCCTTCGTGGCGGCACGTGAGGCTGCTGGCGCACCCGTAGGCGCTACCGTCTACATGAGCGATCAGAGCCACACGGCCCTGAGCCGGGCAGCGACGATCGTCGGCGTCCGTCCCGAGTATGTCCGCAAGGTTCGCAGCGACGAGTACTTCCGCTTGGACATGGGCGAGCTCGCTCGCATGGTCGCCGATGATCGGGAGGCGGGTCTGACACCGATCGCCGTTTGTGGAAACGCCGGCACGACCAATACTGGCGCGGTGGACCCGCTCGACGAGCTCGCCGACTTCTGTGAGCGAGAGGACATCTGGCTGCACGTCGACGCGGCGTACGGTGGCTTCGCGATTCTCACGGAGACCGGACAGAAACTCTTCAAAGGCCTCGACCGCGCCGACTCCATCGCGATGGATGCTCATAAGTGGCTCTTTCAGCCCTTCGAGGCGGGCTGCCTGATGGTCAAGGACATACGCACCCTCGAGCGTGCGTTTTCCGTCCACCCCGAGTACCTGCAGGACGCACAGTGGGGATCGGACCATCCGAACTTCGGTGACCGCGGTCTTCAGTTGAGCCGGTCGTTCCGCGCACTCAAGGTGTGGATGTCGATCCAGACCTTCGGGATGGCGGCGTTCCGTCGCGCGGTGGCCAAGGGCATCGAGCTCGCGCAAAAGGCAGAGCAGTACATCCGGGCGTCTGAAGTGTTGCAGATCGCAAACCCGGCGTCGCTGGGTGTCGTGTGCTTTCGCGTGAATCCGCTCGGCTCCGATCTCGCCGACGATCACCTCGAGAAGTTGAACGAGGCTGTTCAGGCGCGCGTAATCGAAAGTGGGACTGCGATGATGTCCTCGACACGACTTCGGGGGCTGTACTCGCTGCGGATGTGCATCTTGAATCACACCACTACGTGGCGGGACGTTCGCGAGACGCTCGAGGCGATCGAGCGCTTCGGTTTGGAAGCGGTGGGAGGTCGCTGAGCGAGGAGTGCTGATAATGCGCGCGCCCTCCCGGTCGTTTCTGGCGCGATCCATCGCGTTGGGCGGTGTGATCCTCTTCTGGATCGTGCTTCTATGGCTGATGCTGTTCGTCGGACTGCCGCTCATGGACTCGATACTGCTCGCGGTGATTTTGGCTGCGGCACCGACCTTTTCCCTGGCGCAGGTGCCGCTCATCGAGGGTGCCGTCATCGCTCGGCTTCCGGCCTACTGGGGATCGATCGTCACGCTTTGGCTCCTGGGCACCGCGTGCTGGCTCGTCGGCACTCGCGTCGAAGGACCGGCCGCCGTCGGCCTCGGCGCGATACCGATCGGGCCACTGATCGGGTGGAGTGTCGGGCTCGTTTCGGCGGGTATGCTGACGATCGTCGTGTTTCGCCAGATCGCGGTGTGGGCCGGCGTCCGAGAAAGTGGACTTCTCCGGCAATTGCTCCCCCGGACAGGGGAAGAGCGGCGGGTCTTCGCGTTGCTGTCGGTGGCCGCTGGCACGGGCGAGGAACTCGCGTACCGGGGCTACTCCATCCCGGTTCTCGCTCCGATCCTCGGCGTGCCGGGGGCCGTCATGCTTACCACGGTGGTCTTCGGAGTTCTCCATGGATATCAGGGGTGGCTCGGCATCTTTCGTACCGCGATCATGGGAGGAATCCTTGCGTGTGGGTTCCTGGCGTCGGGCAGCCTGTGGCCTCCGATGATCGCGCACACGGCGATCGATCTGCTCGCGGGGATCGTTTTCGGGGAACGGCTCCTGTCACCGGAAGGGCTCAACGGTGTAGATCATTCGGGCACATTGCGACTCAACGAGGCTGAACAGACGGAATGGAAGTCGATCTAGCACTACTCGCCGACGCCGCGACCCTCGACGGCTCGGGCAAATTGAACATTCTCGGGATCTTCGACCGCCTCGCCACGCACTCTTTCCCAGCACGTCATCCTCGCCTGACCCTGGTCCTCCGGTTCTCAGCGACGGCGAGTGAGGTGGGCAGGCACCAAGTCGGCATCGTCCTGAAGGCCCCCGACGGGAAGGAGGTCGTCCGTATCGACGGAGAGATGAACCTCACCATGGGGGTGGGAGGAATCGCAGAAGGAGTGCTCGTACCGCACATCCTGAACATGGATGGGATCGTCTTTCAGGTGCCCGGCCGGTACTCGTTCGACGTGCAGGTGGATGGTGAGCATCACGTTTCGATTCCACTCACGGTCGAAGGGCCGGTGAAGACGGCGCAGGCGTGACTCGCGATAGACGCTTGCAGAAACATCCGAACCGACCGATAAGTACATATAGGGACGGACGCATCCGGGAGCTCAGGTGATTCTGCATTTCAACTACGAAGAGTTGACGGCCCTTCGGGCCGGAGCCCAGGTATTCCTTGGTCAGGAGGAGCCTGTCGGCTCGGGCGTGCTTGCTCCCCCGGCGGCCCGTGCGCGAGTGGAGGACCTTCTGCCGCGCCTCGATGGCGACATGTCCCTGTCCACTTTGGCAGAACTCAGGGGGGTCGAAGCGGCGGTCGTGGCGATCGTCGAGTGCCTGCGGGTAGACATGGAGCTCCTCGTGGTCACGACACACGCGGCCGATGAGGATGCCGTATCCGCGTACTTCGATTTCGCGCACAGCTTCACGGTGGCGCATCGACTCAGTGAGATGGCGTCGGAGATGGAGGCGCTCATAGGGTTGGTGACGGGTTCCACGCCGACCCCCGAGATGGTCAGCAGCTTCCGGTTCCCGGACTAGCCTGCCAAGCGCGACCTGTCCCTAGTCAATCGTGACCCCTCCCGATAGGCTCGCCGCGCTTGAACGGATGCTTGGGAACCGTCCGGACGACTCGAGGCTTCGGTTTGGGCTGGCGCTGGAATATCTGAATGCCGGCCGCACGGAGGAGGCTGTCAAAGAACTGCGGGCCTACCTTGGCGCCACCGACGACGAAGGCAATGGCTGGGGGCGGCTGGGGGCCGCGCTGACGGATTTGGGTCGCGAAGAGGAGGCGCGAGACGCATACAGGAATGGAATCGAAGCTGCGATGCGTCACGGGCATCCGACGATGGCTGAGGAGCTCACGGTGGCTCTGGAGGGCATGAACGCGTGAGCGAGTCTCCGACGCTCCATAGGATCGAGTTCGAAGCGGAGGCCCTTCCGCACCTCGATGCCGTCTACCGTTTCGCTCTTCGGCTGACGGGCTCCCCGGACGAGGCGGAGGACCTGGTCCAGGACACCTTCCTGAGAGCCTTCAAGTCCTGGGCGCAGTATACGCAGGGCACGGCTGCGAAGAGTTGGCTCTTCACGATTTGTCGAAACGTGTTCCTCCGGAGGCTGGAACGGGGCCAGCGCCATGACGAGCTCGTGTTGGAAAAGGTTGGACGCCCCGGTCCCGGCCCGGGTCCGGTGAACCCGGTCTGGGTTTCGGTGCTCGGTGTGGACCCGGAGGGTGACTTCTTCGAATCGATCGTCGACGATCAGATCATCGAGGCGATCCGGGCGCTTCCGGAGGAGTACCGGACCGCGGTGGTCCTGTCGGACCTCGAGGGACTCCCGTACGCGGAGATCGCAGAATTGATGGAGGTCCCCGTAGGGACGGTGAAGAGCCGTCTCTTCCGGGGGCGCCGCCAGCTTCAGCAGGTGCTGTACGACTACGCCGTAGAAATGGGTTACATCCCAGCGCGCACAGGGACGGATGAATCATGACAGGTGGGACCTATGTCGATCTTCGATAGGATCAAGAGCCTCTTTGGAGGGGACCCGTCGGACCCGGCGTCGTCACCGAACGCTCCAAGCGGTGGCGAGGCCGACATGATCTCGTGCGAAGAAGCGCTCGCGTTCGTACACGAATACCTCGATGGCGAGTTGGAACAGGTTTCCGAAGCTCAGGTGAAGCGACACTTCGACATGTGCAAGAAGTGCTATCCCCACCTTCGTCTCGAGTCGGCCTTTCGTGTGGCCATGCGTCGGGCGGGGGGTGGGGAGACGGCGCCCGCAGAACTCAGGGCCCGTGTGATCGAGCTTGTAGCCGAGGCCGAAACCGAAGGTTGACTCGACGTCCGGACGCCGCCGAGTCGTTGATCGGTTCCCCGCTTGCCAGGCCCGTGCAAATCTGAGAACCTAGGGCCGCGTGGGGCCCGTTAATGGTTTCGTGCCCTGCGCGTCGACCCGCGGTGTCCACCGCGCCCCACCACAGAATTGCCCGGAGAGGGAATGGCCACGGCCTCCAAACGGGAACGGATTCTCCCGCGCACGCTCGAGGAGGAGATGCGCGAGTCCTTCCTGGACTATTCGATGAGCGTCATCGTCCAGCGCGCGCTACCCGACGTACGCGACGGACTCAAGCCGGTCCATCGGCGGATTCTCTACGCTATGCACGAGATGGGACTCAGCCCCGATCGGCCGTACAGGAAGTGCGCAGCCGTCGTCGGCGACGTGCTCGGCAAGTTCCACCCGCACGGTGACTCTGCCGTCTACGACGCGCTTGTACGGATGGTTCAGGACTTCTCGCTGCGCATGCCACTGATCGACGGACAGGGCAACTTCGGCTCGATCGACGGTGACCGCGCGGCCGCGTACCGGTACACGGAGGCTCGACTGGAGGCGATCGCGACGGAGCTCCTCGACGACATCGAGAAGGAGACCGTCGCGTTCCAACCGAACTTCGACAGTCAGCGCGAAGAGCCGACGGTTCTCCCGAGTCGCTTCCCCAACTTGCTGGTCAACGGCTCATCCGGCATCGCCGTCGGCATGAGCACGAACGTGCCACCTCACAACCTCGCCGAGATCGCGGCCGGCGTGCGCCAGTTGGTCGCGGATCCGGATTGCACGGTCGACGACCTCATGCGGCACATCCCCGGCCCGGATTTCCCGACCGGCGGCTTCGTCGTCGGACTCGAAGGGATCGGGAAGATGTACCGGGAGGGACGAGGCCGGGTGATCATGCGAGCCCGAGTGGTGAAGGAAGCGATGCGTGGCGGGAAGGAGCAGCTCGTCGTCACCGAGCTCCCCTACACGGTGAACAAGACCAAGGTCATCGAGCAGATCGCCTCCCTCTCCAAGAAGGGGAAGGTCGACGACGTCTCCGACATCCGCGATGAGACGGACAGGGATGGCATCCGCCTGGTGATTGAGCTCAAGCGTGGCGCGGACGCCGCCGGTGTGCTCAAGACGCTGTTTCGTGGAACGAGCCTTCAGACCACGTTCGGTGCGCATCTGCTCGCGCTCGATGACGGCCAGCCGTGCGAGTTCGATCTCAAGCAGATGCTGGAGCGGTTCCGCGATCACCGCCTGGATGTCATCCGGCGGCGGAGTCGGTTCGACCTCGAGAAGGCTGAGGCCGAGAAGCATGTCGTGCAGGGCCTTCTGGCCGCGCTCGACCACATCGATGAGGTGATCAAGATCATTCGCGCCTCGGTCGATCGTGCAGAAGCGTCGGAGCGGCTTCAGGACCGGTTCGGCCTGAGCGTGGTGCAGGCCGATGCGATCCTCAACATGCGTCTGGCGAGGTTGACGGCGCTCGAGCGCGATCAACTCGAAAGTCGGCTGGAGGCGCTCGAGGCCGCGATCGCTGATCTCCGCGGCGTTCTGGAGTCCGAGGAGCGGCAACTCCAGATCATGCTGGACGAACTCGGGGAGGTTGTCGAGAAGTACGGTGACGCGCGCAGGACCGTGCTCCTGGACGACGATGAGGCGGAGGTCGAGACGCCGGTACTCGAGGGTCAGCTCGCGGACGAGGACGTCGTCGTGACACTGTCGCACGAGGGCTTCATCAAGAGGATCCCGATGCACATCTATCGGCGACGCGTGGGGTCTGGAAAGGCGCTCGCCGGAATGGAGCGCTACGACGACGACTATCTCGAACGGATCTTCGTCGCCCGAACCCGCGGCTCGATACTCGCCTTCACGGAGAACGGGCACTGCCACTTTCTCCCGGTCCTCGACGTGCCGGAGAGTGCGCGTGCCTCGCGGGGCAAGTCGGTGTATGCGTTGCTCGAAGGGGCCGATCGGAAGGACCGCATCGTGTCGATGATTCCGATCGACGACCTGAACGTGCCCGATCGCTTCCTCGTCTTCCTTTCCCGGAAGGGCGTGATGAAGCGTACGCCCGTGTCCGATTTCTCGCACCCGCGTTCCGGGGGGGTAAGGGCGGCGGGTGTGAAGGCGGGAGACGGCATCATGGACGTCGTCCTGTCGGACGGGACCGCCGACGTCATGCTGCTCGCACGCGGTGGCCGGGCGATCCGGTTCGGAGAGGATCAGGTCAGCATCGTGGGTCGCACCGCGCAGGGTGTGAAAGGAATGTCTCTGAAGGGAGAGGATGAGATCGCGGGCATGCTGCTCATTCGGCGGGACTCGACCGTGCTGACGATCAGCGAGGACGGGCTCGGCAAGAGGACCCTCGTCTCGGACTTCCCGCTTCAGAATCGTGGAGGCATGGGCAACCTCGCCGTCCCCGCCGGAGAGGAGAACGCACCGATCGTATGCGCTCTGGAGGTCGTCGAGGCCGACGAGGTGATGGTCGTCACCGCCGCGGGTCAGGTAACCAGGGCGGCGGCGGACTCGGTTCCGATCCAAGGGCGTCGAACGCGCGGCAAGCGGATGGTGGAGCTTGAGCCGGGGGACCGGGTTGTCGAAGTTACTCGCGCCCACGGGCGGGGTGGCCCTCCGGCCCAAGAGCGTGTCACCGCGAAGATCGAGAAGCTGGGGGCTTCGGACTCCGACGATGACCAGCTGGACCTCCTTTAGCCGCTGCAACCGATGTTGCCGTGACAGGCGCACGTCCCCGAACAACTCAATGGAAGGGTGTTGATCGATGAGATTTCTGGTGCTTGGCGGTGGAAAGCAGGGCTCGGCGTGCGCGCTCGAGTTGGCGCGCCGCGACGACGTCGAGAGGGTGATCGTGGCCGACCTCGACGTGACCAATCCACCCGACTTCATCGCGCCGTGGGTGGGCACGAAGGTCGAGTTTCGGACCCTCGATGCCGGCGACGAGACCCAGGTTCTAGCGGCCATGAAAGGCATCGACGCCGTCGCCTGCGCGCTACCGTACTACTTCAACGTCCGGATGACGCGACTCGCGATCGAGAGCGGCGCACACTTCTGTGATCTTGGGGGCAACACCAAGCTCGTGGACGAGCAGAAGGAGCAACACGCCGCTGCCGCCGCAGCCGGAGTCTCCGTCGTGCCCGACTGCGGTCTCGCTCCGGGGATGGTGAACATCCTGGCCCAGGGTGGAATCGATGCGCTCGATGAGGTCTCGTCCGTCCAGATCTTCGTGGGGGGGCTGCCGCAGGATCCGAAGCCGCCGCTCAACTACCAGATCGTGTACTCCATGGAGGGCGTGCTCGACTACTACACGACGCCCGTTCTGGTGCTCGAGGACGGAAAGGTCCGGGAGAAGGAGGCGCTCACGGGAATCGAGGAGGTCGATTTTCCTGAGCCCCTTGGTACGCTCGAAGCGTTTCTGACGGCCGGAGGCATCTCCAGGATGCCGTATCGCTACGAGGGTGTGATTCCGTCTATGACGTACAAGACGCTCCGGTATCCGGGCCATGCGGTGCTCTTGAAGGCCATGCGGGACATCGGCCTCATGGGTCTCGAGCCGATCGACGTGAAGGGCACCCAGGTGATACCCCGGGACGCTTTCATCGCCGCTGTTTCGCCCGGCCTTCGCAATCCGGACGGGAACGATCTGGTCGCCATGCGCGTGATCGTGTCGGGTTCGAAGGACGGTGCGCCCAAGACCATCACGTACCAGATGGTCGACTTCTACAATCCCGACACTGGCGTGACCGCCATGATGCGCACCACCGGTTACTCGCTGGCATCCACGGCCCGCTTGCAGGCCAGCGGCGTGGTGGAATCAGGTGTGCGGACTCCGTCTGAATGCGTGCCGATCGACGCCTACATCGAGGCGCTCGCCGAGTGCGGCGTCACGATCGAGCGCTCCGAGAGCTAGCAGCCCGTGGTATTAATAGAGTGGACCGCGTTCCACCGGAACCCCAGACGCGTAAGCTCATGTCAGAC
>SMVA01391261.1_pt1 | contig 10708 bp, 11 predicted proteins | sample 2456451 | NCBI WGS metagenome assembly SMVA01 (sample SAMN11095933, study PRJNA526329) | marine sediment metagenome | biome: Marine sediment; feature: Surficial sediment; material: Deep marine sediment; isolation source: Hadal surficial sediment | place: Pacific Ocean | collected 2014-05 | depth...
TCGTACTAACTTCGACAACAACATTCTTGCGGGAGACTTTATTCGACAAAGCCCGTCTAGCTTGCCTGCCCCATCGCTGCCCTAGTTCAGGAGCATCAATCTCATGCAGGCGAATCACATGCTGATTACCATCTACTCTTAGATATAGCGTATCGCCATCTACGACCTTGATTACTCTTCCACTGAAAACCTCCGACGTAGGCGCATAGGACATTACTGTGCGAACCACAGAATCGCTGCTCGCTTGGATGTCAAAGGCTGAATCAACTGCCTTTGTGAATGTGACGAGAAGCGCTATCGCTGCAAAGCCTGCGAAGAGGTAAACGGGGACGGAAGCTATCTTCAACCAGAGTGGCGTTTTTCGCGGGAGCACCCCGAATGAACGCCGAAACTCCTTTGGCCCCTCTGTTTGCCGTGGCTCTTCACGCGGAAAATCTTGATGTGCAGGCAAGGTTCGATTACCTCGAGTTTCCAATGTCGTTCGGCATCCGGCGACAGCCGTCTGAAACTCTGACACGCGACTAAGGGGGCGGACGGGACAGTTCCCGTCCGCATTGCAGGATAGCGCTGCGTCTGGTTCTAGCCCCGGGTCAACGGCTTCAGTACCAGCTCTACCCGTCTGTTCATCTGACGACCGTCAGCGGTACTGTTTTCTGCGACGGGATAGTCCGGTCCATAGCCTTGCGTAAGTATCCGGGCTCGATCAACCCCACGGCTCTTCAGGTAGTCGGCGACACCGCTCGCGCGCTGCTTGGACAGTTCCATGTTGTACTGAACTGCACCTGTGCTGTCGGTATGCCCGTTAACATCGATCAGGGTCTTGTCATACTCTTCGAGCACCAGCCCCACCGAATTCAGTACCGGGTAGAAGCCCGACTGCACGACCGATTGGTTCACGTCGAATGTGACGTTGCCTGGCATGTTCAACACGATGTCGTCACCGTGCCGCACCACGCTTACGCCGGTGCCCGCCAACTGCTCACGAAGCTTGTTTTCCTGAGCATCCATGTAGGCACCGACCGCGGTACCCGCCAACGCTCCGACACCAGCGCCAATCAGCGCGTTCTTGCGCCGCTCATCAGCATCATCACCGCTTAGGACTCCGAAGACCGCGCCAATGGCAGCACCCATTCCAGCGAATCTTGCTTTGTTTGAAACCTCTCGCTCTCCGGTGTAGGGGTTGGTGGTGCAGCCGGCCAACAGGGCGGCCAGCAATAAAATTCTCGCATGCGATAAAAACATCTCAATTTCCTCAGTCAGTACCAGCGTTGGGTCTCGCCCCCAGTCTGAGATCTAAGGGTGGGGAACCCTCCGGGAACGGCCGATCATAGGACCGCGGGAGTCCACGATCCGTGACTGGGTTCAAATTCGCCGACTGAGTCCCGCGGTAATGCGGGCTGCGACGCACTTTCGGTGCGGTGCTGACCCGATTCGTTGTTGTAGACTGCGTCTCACAACCGTCGGCGGGTTTGGGTAGTGACCAAGTCCTTGGTCGTGGCACTATTTAGAGTGCTTACCGCGCTTCGCCAAATGTGAATCAGCTGATTGATGGCGATTTCCAAAGTGACTACCGCGTTTATCTCTGAATCCGAGAATTGATGGCATGACTGAACTGCTCGACTTCGAAGCCCTGGCAGCCGCCGAAGTACACCAGCAGCCCTATCCGTACTTCGTGGTCGAGCAGTCGCTGTTCACAGATAGAATCAGCGAATTGATGCAGGACTTCCCCGAATTGAACGACGGGGGCAGTTTCACCCTGGATGGCCTGGCAACCGGCGCCAGTTTTGACGCCTTGATCGAAGAACTCAACGGCCAGGAATTCCGCCAACAGGTGTCGCAGAAATTAGACGTGGATTTGCAGACGTTGCCGATGATTGTCACGCTGAGGGGTATTTCGCGCCCCAAAGATGGCCGCATCCATACCGACTCCAAATCCAAAATCGCTACCATTCTGATTTACTTCAATGAGCCCTGGAGCTCTGAGACCGGCAAGTTACGCGTGCTGCGCAGCAAGAATATGGACGATATGGCCGCCGAATTAACCCCTAACGCCGGCTCCATGCTGGCCTTCAAAGTGACGGACAACTGCTGGCACGGTTACCCCGCCTTTGCCGGCGTACGACGATCCATTCAGATCAACTTCGTCGCCGATGCTGCCGCCGTTAAAAAACACCACAATCGACATGGCTTTACCGCCAAACTGAAAGGCTTAAAGACGCTGTTTCGCCGCGCGTAACCCAGAACACGGTCTGCATGAACAAACGGGTACTACTGATCAAATTGACGTCGATGGGCGATCTTATGCACGCCCTGCCCGCGCTCACCGACGCCTGCAACGCGTTGCCGGGCATCCGCTTTGACTGGGTGGTCGATGAAGCATTTGCGGAAGTCCCCGGCTGGCACCCTGCGGTTGATCGGGTGATCTGCAGTGCCCACCGTCGCTGGCGAAAAAACCTGCGGCAAGCGATCTTTGGTGGCCAGCTGAGAGGGTTCTTCCAACAGCTGAATGCCGAGGACTATGACGCCATTCTGGACGCTCAGAACAACTTGAAAAGCGCGGTGATCGTCGCGTTACGGCGGGGCTCCAGCCATGGACTGGATAAAGCCAGTGTGCGTGAAAAACCTGCCCATTGGGCTTATACCCATCACCATCGAGCGGATAAAACTCTGCACGCTATTACCCGCCAGCGACAGCTTCTGGCGCAAACGCTGGGCTACGACCTGCCAGACACAGCTCCCGACTACGGCATCGACCCCAGTCGGATGCGGCTGCCTGAACTGGACTTGCCGGAACGCTATCTGGTGTTTGTGCACAACGCGAGTTGGACCACCAAGCTGTGGCCCGAGCAACACTGGCACGCGCTGATCGAGCTGGCAGAAGGAGCGGGGTATCACGTATTGCTGCCATGCGGAGACGACACGGAACACCAGCGCGCTCTGGTACTGGCCAACGGCCACGACAACGTTATCGCGCTGCCGAAATTATCACTCTCAGAAGTCGGTGGCTTACTGGACAGATCAGCCGGTGCAGTGTGCTGCGATACCGGCCTCAGTCATCTGGCGGCCGTGCTGGGTGTCCCCTCTGTGAGTTTTTATGGCCCTACCAGTGCAGCCCTGATTGGCGCAACGGGGCTCAACCAGCGGCATTTGATCGCCAGCAGCGAACCTTTTTCTTGTGCCCCCTGCTATGACCGACGCTGTGCTTTTGCCGGGAAGAACAGTGCCATGTCCGCCTGCATGGAAGCGTTCAGCCCTGTCGACGTCTGGCGCGCCCTGGAACTCGTTGGCCGGCGTTGAGACGGATAAGTCAGCTGGCGTAGAGTATCTGACTGCACCTGAACTGAGCACCCCGCGGCCCCAGTCAATCATGCGCATCCCACGAGCTCACAATGCGACAATGCTCGCAGCAGTGCTCGTCGTTTCCAGCAGCCTCATCGCCCAGGAGTCCGCCCAGCAGCGCGAGGATCCCGGTAACGCAACGGAGTCCTTCAGTCAGTTTGACTTCTGGGTGGACGAATGGACGGTCACGACAGCCGACGACAGGACGTAATCTGATCAGGGAAGAAACAGGCGGCTGCCTGCTAACAGAACGATGGACGAGCGTGCGCACCAGTACCGGATCCGCTAACTGACGTCGAGTTGGTTACTCCCTGGTTTCAGAACTCAACCCAGCCATCAACGTCGGCCAGGCGGCCCGCAGATACATGACCATTGAGATCAACGTCATGGCCGCGGCGATATAGAGCAACGTGTAGCCGAGCCGTACCCAGGCATCAACGACCTCTGGCGGGCTGGCCAGCAGGACCACGATGGCAACCATCTGGAAAGCAGTCTTCACCCGACCAAACCAGGTCACCGCAACGATCCCGCGCCGGTTCATCTCAGCCATCCATTCCCGCAGCGCGCTGATGACAATCTCGCGACCAACGATGACAATGCCTGGAACCGTCAACCACAGCGACTGGTGATAGCCGATGAGCACCACGAGGGCCGAGACCACGATGAGCTTGTCCGCTACTGGATCGAGAAAAGCGCCGAATTTGGTGGTCTGATCGAGCCGGCGTGCGAGGTAGCCATCGAGCCAGTCGGTGAACGCCGCAAGGGCAAAAAACATCGATGCGGCGAGGTGAGTACCCTCACCCGGGATCATATACAAGACCAGAAATACCGGAATGAGCAGAATTCGGGCGAGCGTGAGGAAGTTGGGCAGATTCATTGCGCGCATTGTAGCCAGTTCTTGTCCCGAAACTGCCCTCCTGGCAATTACTTCAGTCGATTTACTGCAGGGGACTACCATTTTCCTTCAGAAAACGGCTGGGCGTCCACGTTCATCGAGCGAGGTCCCGACCGTCCAGACAGGAATCCGCTACTCGGAGTGCAAAGCAGCGTAGACATCTTCGGCAAGTTTCCGACTGATTCCAGACACTTTGGCGATTTCCTCCCGGCTGGCCCCCTTGATCGCCCGAACTCCGCCGAAATGCGTGAGAAGTTCGCGCCGCCGCTTGGCGCCCACGCCAGGAATATCGTCGAGCTCAGACCTGCGCCGCTGCTTCTGGCGCCGCTGCCGATGGGCCGTTATCGCGAATCGATGCGCCTCATCGCGAATGTGCTGCAACAGGTGCACGGCGTCTCCCTGCCTGGGGAAGACGATCTCTCCGGTCACGAGGAAGTAGCGCTCCAGGTCAGGCCGTCGACTCGGGCCTTTGGCGATACCCAGCAACGTCACATCGTCAACCTGCAGTTGCTCCAGCACCTCCCGAGCACGTGCCAGCTGACCCTTGCCACCGTCAATCACAAGCACGTCCGGTAGCTGACCTTCGCCCTGCTTCAATCTGGTATAACGCCGGCGCAGCGCTTGTTCCATTGCCGCGTAGTCATCGCCGCCGGTGATGTCCTCTATATTGAAGCGTCGATAATCCGATTTCAGCGGACCATTCGTGTCGAAGACGACGCAGGAGGCAACGGTGGCTTCGCCCATCGTGTGGCTGACGTCGAAACACTCCAGTCGTTGCGGCACGTCATCGAGATTGAGCGCTTCCTGTAGCGCGATGAAACGGGCGTACACATTGCGTTTATCGGCCAGGTAGGCGTTCACGCTGTAGGTCGCATTGTCGATGGCAAGTTGCCGCCAGCGCGCACGCTGGCCGCGAACCCGTGAGACAACGTCTACCCGGTGTTCGGCCTTCTCGGTGAGCGCGCCTGCGAGCAGCTCGGAATCGATGATCGGCACCGATGTGATGACGTCCTTCGGAAGGTCGCGTTCCTGCCCGCCCAGATAGTACTGTGACAGAAAGGCTGAGAGCAGTTCCGCCGGAGGCAAGGCGAGTTCATTCTTCGGAAACCAGGTACGCTGACCCAGCATTCGACCCGCGCGGACGAACAACGCCTGGACACATCCAACAGCGGAACTCTCCACCAGTCCAAAAATATCGACATCGCCTTCTGCGGCATGCACATATTGTTGTTCCTGCACTTTCCTGAGGTGCGCGATCTGATCACGATTTCTTGCTGCACGTTCGAAATCCAGCTTGTCAGATGCGTCGTCCATCCGCTTTTTGTAGTGTTCGAGAACCGCGTTGCTGCGACCTTCGAGAAACATTACGGCCAGATTCACATCCTCCAGATACGCATCTGGTTCGATCAGGTCGACGCAAGGCCCACTGCAACGTTGTATCTGATACTGCAGACAAGGCCGCGAACGGTTCTTGAAAAACGTGTCGTCACAATGACGCAGCCGAAAGAGCTTCTGCAGAATGTTCAAACTGTCGCGCACCGCGCTGGCCGACGGAAAGGGCCCGAAATAGCGACCGGTTTTCTTCTTTGTCCCACGATGGAAACTCAAGCGCGGAAAGTCTTTATGATCAGTCAGATAGATGTATGGGTAAGACTTGTCATCGCGCAGGACGATGTTGTAGGGCGGACGTTCCTGTTTGATGAGGTTTTGTTCCAGCAGGAGCGCCTCGGTCTCACTGTTGGTAACAGTGATCTGTATGTCGGCAATCTTGGCCACTAGCGCCATCGTTTTACTTTCGAGGCCTGATGCCCGGAAGTAGCTCGAGACACGGCTTTTCAGATTCTTCGCCTTGCCGACATAGAGCACGGCACCATCTGTAGCAAGCATCCGGTAGACGCCCGGTTTTTTCGTCACAGTGGCGAGAAAAGCGTCGTGTTCAAAGGCAGGCTGGGTCATCGGCGGCTACTATAGATCATCTCCCAATGTGCGTCTCACAGCAGTGTCCGGATGCGCTGAAATACCGAATCGAGCATTGCCGCAGTCAGCCGGCCGGTATTCGTGTTCTGTCGGCTTGGGTGATAGGTGTCCATCAGGTACAACCGTTCGGCCAACCGATGAACCTCGCCATGACCAAACGCCATCGGCGCCAGCGCCATCGCCTTGATCACGGCATCATGTGCGAGTCTGCCGAGGCAGAGGATGCAGCGCGGCCGCCGCAATCGGCTACCACCGGCGGGAGCGAAGGACTCGATCTCTGCGATGAGATACTTCCGGCACTGGGCGATCTCCGCCGCCAGCGGTTTATTCGCCGGCGGCAGACACTTCACCGCGTTCGTGATCGAAGCATTTTGCAGCACGGCGTCAGCGGCCATTGGACTCGAAGAAAATCCTGCGCGATGCAATGCTGCAAACAGAAAGACACCGCTCGCGTCCCCGGTAAAGGGTCGCCCCGTCGCGTTCGCGCCGTGCATACCGGGTGCGAGACCGACCATCAGAAGCCGTGCGCCGCGCACATTCCAGGCCGCCACGGGTGCCGCATGATAGCTGGGATAGTCCCGGCGTACCGTTTCACGCAAAGCCACCATCCGTGGACAATCCGCGCAATCGATCAGGCTGGTTTCAGACAAGAGAACTCCTATATGCTCGGGCTGACAGCGCCCGCGGCGGGTGTTAAAAGGCCGGCGGCGGATAACAAAAAGCCCGCGGCAAATGTAACGGCAGCTGTGATGCATAGAATAATGCCTGTAGCGCAAAACAGACAACGGGGAAGAAACTTGAACCATCAGACCAGCCGCCTGCTGGCGACAATCCTCCTACTGCTCACCGCGTTGCCACTTTGCGCCCAAGTTGACTTAGCGCTCATCGGCGGTCGCGTCATGGATCCGGAAACCGGACTCGATGCGACGCGCAATGTGGGCATTCGCGGCGACCAAATCGTCGAAATACCCGAGTTGCCGATTGCGGCAGTGAGGTCGATCGACGTCAGCGGACTCATCGTCGCGCCGGGTTTCATAGATCTCCACGCGCACGGTTAAACCAACGCTGCCAATGAATATCAAGCCCGCGACGGCGTCACCAGCGCGCTGGAACTGGAAAGCGGCATCTACCCCCCTGACCCGCTGGCTCGAATCGCGCCGCGGCAACGCGATCGTCAATTATGGCGCCACCGCTTCCCACTCTGCGGCAAGGGCGCAGGCGATGCAGAAATACGCGTTGAAATTCGCGCAACTGCGGCGCCTTCTCGCCCAGGAAAGTAGCCAGGAAGATGGCCGCGGAAACGCCCGCGAAGATGGCCGCGAAAACGCCCGCGAAGATGACCGCGGAAATGCCCGCGCAGCAACGGCCAGTCAGGCAATCAGTGAATTCCTCAGCATCGAACTCGCACCTTCCGTTTACGATTCATTGGCGAGTGGAGAAATCCGCCAGATGAATCAGGCGCTACAGCGCGAGCTCGAAGCAGGTGCGTTGGGCGTGGGATTGCCCGTCGGCTATCAGCCTGGAGCCACCCGCGAAGAGATATTCGGCCTCTTCGAGTTTGCCGGTCAGATTCAGGCTCCCATCTTCGTTCACGTGAGAGATCCCGGCATTCCCGGCATTCAGGAAGTGATTGCTAACGCAACCGTCACCGGCGCGCCGTTGCACATCGTGCATGTCAACAGCATGGCGCTGGGTAAGATTGCGCTCGCCATCGATCTCGTCGAGGCCGCACAGGCAACCGGCCACGACGTCACCACGGAACTCTACCCTTACACGGCCGGGTCGACGTTGCTGGAGAGCGCGCTTTTCGATGAAGGCTGGCAGCAGCGACTCGGCAACATCGGCTATGCAGACATCCAATGGCAGGACACGGGCGAACGGTTAACGGCAGACTCGTTCGAACGCTATCGGGAGCAAGGCGGTGTCGTCATCATCCATATGATGCGCGAGGAATGGATCGACGCCGGCATCGCCCGCGAGTCGGTGATGATCGCATCCGACGGGATGCCGTATGCACCTGGTGCCCACCCGCGCTCCGCCGGTACTTTCTCGCGAGTTCTCGGACGTTATGTCCGTGAACGTGGCACATTGGACCTGATGAGCGCCTTGCAGAAAATGACCCTCATGCCGGCAGACCGTCTGGCTGATATCGCGCCGGGCATGCGGCTCAAAGGCCGCCTGCAGGTTGGCGCCGATGCGGACATAACGGTATTTGATGCCGACCGGATTATCGACACAGCCACGTTCGAGGCGGACCTGAGCTTTTCGCACGGCATCGAATACGTTTTAGTCAACGGCACACTCGTCGTGGACGGTGGCCAGAGCGTCAAAAACGTGTTTCCAGGCAGAGCCATCATTGGCAAATACAAGCGGTAGCGTCAGCCGGTTCTAGGGAGCCCCTGGTTTCTCTCAACTGGCGGTCGCCGCCATGTCGAGTCTGTTGCCACCGTTGATCATGCCATGCCGGACAGCCATCAGTGCGAGTTCTACATCGCTTTTCACGTTGAGCTTTTCGAAAATCCGATAGCGGTAACTGTTGACGGTTTTTGGCGACAGATGCAGATTCGTCGAGATCTCGTTGACCTTGTGGCAACTGACCACCATCAACATGATCTGCATCTCGCGATTGGATAATTGTTCAAACGGACCCTCCGGCTTGTCTTCAAATGCGGTTACCGCCAACTGTTGCGCGATTTCCGAGCCGAGGTAGCGTTTACCGACAAACACTCTTTTGATCGCAACGATCAGCTCTTCGGTGGTAACCGCCTTGGTCAGGTAACCCGCAGCGCCAGCCTTGAGCACCTGCAATGGGAATGGACTTTCATCGTAAGCCGTCAGCGCGATCACGCTGACACTCTGTTCCATTCGCGCAATGCGCCGGGTTGCTTCCAGACCACCAATGCCGGGCATGCAGATATCCATGAGGACAACATTTGGCCGCAGTTCCCGTGTCAGCCTGACCGCTTCTTCTCCCGTTTCAGCCTCCCCGACAATCTCCAGGCCTTTTACATCCCGCAGCATCTTCGTCAGGCCGATTCGAAACAGCCGGTGATCGTCCACGATTAGAAGTTTGATCATCTTTGCCCCTACTTGTCCCCTGGAAGAGAGAGCTACATTAGAGGCCCTTAATCATGCAGACAATGGCCATTGGCCATTTACTGCAATAGATTCACGATATCTCCATTTTGCGATAAGGCTGTAATCAGCGTCCAAGGCCGTCCAACAACATCCGAGATAATCCAAATAAGCCTTATCTTAACTGACTATTGTGTCCAAGTAGGTCCGAAAATGTCTTTGATGATCCAGAGATAAAGCGGGTACAATAGCGGGTATCGGAAATCAAAAAGCGGGTATCAGATCGTGTCACTTACAGACACCAAGATCAGAACTGCCAAGCCAGACAACAAGCCTCAGAAACTCACGGATAGTAACGGACTCTACCTGGAGATCAGACCGTCAGGAAAGAAGCTCTGGCGCTATAGATACCGCATAGATGGGAAAGAAAACCTGTTTGCTCTGGGTGGATACCCAGAAATCACGCTCGCTGATGCTCGTGCTGAACGGGATAGAGCAAGACTACTCGTAAAGGAAGGCGTTCACCCTTCCCACAACCGGAAACTACAGGAAGCCGCCAAGCGTGCGGACCGCGCAAATACATTTCACGAAGTTGCTGCTGAATGGCTGGAGCAAAATCGACAGCGATGGTCATCGGGATATGCGACACAGGTAGAAAACAATCTAGGCCGACACGTATTTGTAAGAATAGGCGAACGCCCTATCCGCGAAATTAATTCTGCCGAGCTACTTTCTCTGCTACGGGTAATTGAAAAGCGCGGTACACCAAGCGTCGCTAGACTCAACCAACAGTTGATCTCTGCGGTATTTCGATACGGCATTGCGACCCTCAGAGCAGATAGTGACCCAACTTATGCACTCAGAGGGGCCATTACCGCGCCCAAAGTACAACACTACCGCCCTGTTCCGCTTGAAGAGATTCCAATCCTTATCGAAAAAACGAAAAACTATGGGGGGCGAATTGAGACGATATTCGCCATCCGTTTGTTGTTGCTTACCTTCCTTCGTGGCGGAGAGCTTCGGCAAGGACAATGGTCGGAAATTGATTTCGAGAAGAGATTATGGAGGATTCCCGCGGATCGCATGAAAAACCGAGTGAACCACACTATTCCGCTATCTCAACAATCAGTTGCTCTCCTTGAAGAACTCAAGGAAATCACCGGGCATCAACGATGGCTCTTCCCTGGATATGGCAGAGATCGGTGCATCAGTTCGCACACCATTACGAAAGCCCTCCGCTATATGGGATACGAAGATTTTAGTGCGCATGGATTCCGATCTACTGCGTCTACTCTATTGAACGAAATGGGATACAGACCCGACGTAATTGAACGTCAGCTATCTCATGTAGACCAGAATGCAGTGAGAGCCTCGTACAACAGAGCCGAATACTTACCCGAACGAAAGGAAATGATGCAGCAA
>SMVA01289699.1_pt1 | contig 10707 bp, 7 predicted proteins | sample 2456451 | NCBI WGS metagenome assembly SMVA01 (sample SAMN11095933, study PRJNA526329) | marine sediment metagenome | biome: Marine sediment; feature: Surficial sediment; material: Deep marine sediment; isolation source: Hadal surficial sediment | place: Pacific Ocean | collected 2014-05 | depth 0-1...
CAGGACCTCGCCATGGTGTTCACCGGCATCCGCCACTTCCGCCACTAACCGAACGATCGGTTCGTAGGTTCCTCGGGCGGTCGCCGTGACAAGTCGGCCGTTTTCGGCTAATATGGCCACGTGGTCCCGGATAGGAGCTTCCGTGATGGCAAGAATGTTGGTCGGTTTCGTCGTCGCGCTTGCCGCGGCCGTCCTGCTCGCGGCCCCGGTTACGGCCGCGTCCAAGGGAAACGCGGGCAAGGCGGGCAAGATTCATATCGTTGCCGTTGAAAAGGGTCCGGCATCCGCCGGTGGCGCGGCCATTGGTCGCGCAAATCGCGGGACCACGCGCGTCGCCCGGGGCGCGGCCAACGGCCGCCGCGAAGCCGCGACAAACCCGAATGCCGGCCGCCGTGGCAATGGAGCGGGCAACGCCAATAGAGGCGGCAATGGCCGCGGCAAGGGCACGGGCAACGCCAATAGAGGAGGCAATGGTCGCGGCAATGGCGCGGGCAACGCCGGAAGGGGCGGCGACGGTCGCGCCAGGGGCGAGGCCAACCGCGCGGCAAGGGGCGCGGGCAACGGGCGCGGCAATGGCGGCGGGAACGGCGACGGCGGCCCTGGCAATGGTGGCGGTAATGGCGGCGGCGGGGGCAATGGTGGCGGTGCCGGAAACGGCGGTGGCGGCGGCGGCGGCGGCGGCGGATTGGGGCTGCCACCCGGCTTGGCGAAGCGCGTTGTCCTGCCGCCAGGGCTGGCTAAAATGGAACAGCTTCCGCCTGGGCTCGCCAAATTCCACGCCACACCGCCCGGCTTGGCGAAGATGTCGCGACCGCCGCCGGGCCTGTCGCAATGATCGCGTTCCGGACGACGGTCGGGCCGCGAAGCTAGACACCGGAACCGAACGATAGTTCGGCTGAACTACAATACAGTATCGGACGTTTCCCGGCCGGGTTCGCGCAGCGGCAACAGCAGCACCAGGCCGGCGACGAAGAAGACCGGGATCACGGCCATGCCGACGCGCTGGCTGTCGGCCCACAGGGTCACCACGCCGACCAGCAAGGGACCGAGGAACGCCGTGGCCTTGCCGGACAGGGCGAACAGGCCGAACATTTCCGTGTGCATGCCGGGCGGCGCGAGGCGGGCCATGAGCGAGCGGCTGGCCGACTGCACCGGGCCCATGAAGGCGCCGATGACCAGCCCGAGGATCCAGAACCAGGTCTTCGATTCGACCAGCAGGATCGCCGCCCCGGCCGCGATCAGCGCGACCAACGCGATGATGATCGTGCGTTTGCCGCCGATCCGGTCGTCGATCCAGCCGAAGCCGAAGGCGCCGAGCCCAGCGCTGACGTTGAGCGCGATGGCGAAAATCAGCACTTCGTCCAGCGCCATGTCGAAGGTGCCGGCGGCATACAGCCCGCCAAAGGCGAACAACGTGTTCAGGCCATCGATATAAAGCATGCGGGCAATGATGAAGCGGGCGATCTCGCGGTGCTCGCGAATCCGCCGGAACGTGGCGATGAGCGTTGACAGGCCTTTGCGAAGAGACTGACCGAACGTTAGGCCGGTCGGTTTCAAATCCGGCGTGAAGACGAACAACGGCCAGCCGAACAGAACGAACCACGCCGCCACCAGCAGCGCCACCGCGCGGACCGGCTCTTGGGCTTCCGCGTCCAACCCGAACGGCGCCGGATCGGCCTGGATGAAAACCACCAGGGCGAGCGCGAGACAGGCCAGCCCGCCGATATATCCCGATCCCCAGGCCCAACCCGAGAGCCGGCCCATGCGGTCGTCGCGGGCCAAGCCCGGAAGCATGGCGTTGTAGAACACCATACCCATTTCGAAACCGAAATTACCCAGCCCGACCAGCACCAGCACCAGCCAGATCGAGGAGCGCCCGGGCTCGGCGAGCCACAGCAGGGCGCAGGCGGCGAGCCACGGCTTGCGCCGCCCGCCGGCGTCGGCGGCGGCGCCCAGCAGCGGAGCGAGCGCGGCCACGGCCAGCGCGCTCAGGGAAATCGCCCAGCCCCACAGGGCGGTGGCCTCGACCGGATCGCCGACAACGGCGCGCTGGAAATAGACCGCGAAAACGAACGTGATAACGACGGTGGGAAAGGGCGAATTGGCCCAGTCGAACAGGCACCAGGCCGGCGCCGCGAGACGGCCGCGGCGCGCCGGCGCGTTCACCCGCCCGAGGCGACGAAGCGCTCCGTGAAGCGCGCCGCCGGCATGGGCTCGCCCACCAGGTCGCCTTGCACCGCGTCAATGTCGCGCGCGCTCAGCAAATCCTTGGCCGCGACGTTGTCGACGCCCTGCGCGACGATCCCCAGGCCGAGGCCCCGCGCCAGCGTCACCGCGGCGTCGGCGACCCGCGCGCGGTCCGCCACGTCGACCCCGTCCAGCATGAAACCGCTGTCGATGATCAGGCGGTCCAGCGGCAGGCGCCGCAACTGATCCAGCGGCAGCTCGCTGGTGCCGTAATTGTCGATCGCCAACAAAACGCCGATCTCTTTCAGTTCCTCGAGCTTGTGGACCATCGCCGCCCATTCCGGTTCGGTGCGCAACACCCGCACCGACAAATCCAGGCACAGATGCTCGGCCGCCAGCCCGGTCTCCTTGAGCACGCCGGCGACCACCCGCACCAATCCGGGACGGCGGAATTCCAGCGGCGACAGGTTCACGGTCACGGTCACCGGCGCCATGCCCGCGTCCTGCCATGCCTTGTTCTGGAGGCAAGCGCCGCGCAGCACCCACTCGCCGATGGCGACGATCAGACCGCTTTCCTCGGCCACCGTCAGCAACTCCGCCGGCGGCACCAGGCCGATTTCCGGATGATGCCAGCGCAACAGCGCCTCCATGCCGAACAAGGCGTCGTCGCGCGGGTCGATCATGGGCTGGTAGCATACCCTGAACTGATCCTGATCGATCGCCCAACGCGTCCTGAGGTCGTTGCGAATGCGCTCGCGGATCGGATGATCCAGGCCATCGGAGACCACGTGAAAGCCGTCGCCGCCGGCCGCCCGCGTCGTGTCCAAGGCTTCGCCGGCGATCCGCATCAGCGGTTCCGCCGCGTCGGCGTCGTCGGGAAACACCGCCACGCCGATGCTCGCCGTCACCGCGACCTTGGCGCGGCCGATGGAAAACGGTGGCGCGATGGTGTCCCGCACTTTCTGGGCCAGGCGCGCGGTGTCCTGTTCCCGCGCGATCGGCAGCATCAGCACGTAGCGGGCATCCGACAGCCACATCACGGTGTCGCTTTCGCGGAACGTGACATGGAGGCGCACCCCGGCGCCGGTCCGCACCGAATCGGCGCCGTCGTGGCCATGGGTGTCGACCAAGGCGTCGTAGCCGTCCAGTCCGACCACCATCAGCGCCATCTTGAGGTCGCCGCGCCGGCACTGCGCCAGGGTCTGGCGCAAGCGGTCCTCCAGCACCACGAGGTCGGCGCGGCCCCGCGCCGCCTCGCGGTCGGCCGCCAGGCGCGCGGCGGCGCCGGTGCGCGCGGTGGCGTACCAGTATTGTTCGCCGGCCGCCTCGATGGGGCGCATGTCGAGCACCGCGATGGCGCCGCCGGCCACGTCGAACTCGACGCTACCCACCTTGCGATTCGCCAGAACCGCCGCCAGGGCCGGATTCTGATGCCCGCCGTAGGTCGCCAGGCGCTCGATGGGACTCCCCAATGCGCTGGAGCGCGGCACGCCGATCAGATTGAAAAAGGCGTCGTTGGCATAGACCACGGGATGGAGCAGCGCCGTGGCGCCGGCGTCGGCGACGATCGCGACCGGTTCCGCCGCTCCCGCCAGCGCCGCGCCGAGCACGTCGGAAAGCGCGCCGGCGTCAAGCCGTCCCACGACCGTTTGTTTCTCTAGCCCGACGTTCATCCCGTGATCAGCCCGCGCATCTGCCGGTTGGCGACGGCCAGCATAGCAAGATCCAGCCCGTCACCCGAGCGCAAATCCGCGAACAGCCGTTCGTTGCGCGCCATGATCGTCGGGTTGTCGGTGGCCCAGGCCTCGACCGCGCCGGCGCCGCCGCCCGCGCTGGCCACCACGCGCGCGGTCAGGGCGCGTTGCTGGCCGTACAGGTCGTCGATGATCGCGGTCACCGCCTGGCGTTGCCAGTCGCTGCCGCCGGTCTTGAGATCCTGCGCGCAATCGCGCAGCCAGTCGAGCCCCAGCCGCGCGCCCAACTGGTAGTACGTGGCGGCGACCTCGGCGACCGGGCATTGGCTGGTATTGGCCACGTCGACAATGTCGCAGGCCGACGCCAGCGGCTTGGCGCCGCCGACCTGAGACGCCAGATCGCCGGGCACCCCGGCGCGTTGCAATTGCTCGGATTTGGCTCGCAGGGCGCCCAGGTTGGTTTCGTGCAGGACTTCGCCGAGCACGCCGCGCAAGGCTTCCACGCCCGGCTTGAACAAGGCGATGGTGTCGGCGCAGTCCATCGGCCGCGGCCGGTTGTTGAGCAGCCACAGCACGACGTGCTCCATCAGCCGGCGCAGATCGATGATCATGTCCAACTGCAAGTCCGCCGGTATCTGGTTGTCGAGCGCCTCGATCTCCGCCCACAGGGCGCGCAGGCCGAACGCCTCGCGGGTCACCACATAGGCGCGCGCGATGTCGGACCCGCTTCGCCCGGTCTCGTCGCGCGCCATCAGCGGGAACACGGCGCTGGCGCGGTTGACGATGCTGTTGGCGAGTTGCGTGGCGATGATTTCGCGGCGCAGGCGGTGCTGGGCGATCTGCTTGGGATATTTGGCGCGCAGCGGCTTCGGGAAATAGGCCAACAGGTCGTTCTCGAGATAGGGATCGTCGGGCAGGTCTGAGGCCAGAAGCTCGTCGTGCAGCGCGTTCTTGGCATAGGCGTAAAGCACCGAAATCTCCGGCCGGCTGAGCCCACGCTTGGCGGCGCGCCGCTCGGCGATCTCCTCGGCGTCGGGCAGGAACTCGATGGCGCGGTTGAGGCGCCCGTCGCGTTCCATGCTTTGCATCAGGCGTTCCTGCAAATCGAGGCGCGCGACGCCAGCTTCCGCGATCAGGCTGATCCCCAACGTTTGCAGGTAGTTGTCCGCCACGCACCGTTCGCCCACCTCGTCGGTCATCCTGGCGAGCAGGGTGTTGCGCTGCTTGGTGGTCATGTCGCCGGCGGCGACGACGCCGTCGAGCAGGATCTTGATGTTGACCTCGTGATCCGAGCAGTCGACGCCGGCCGAATTGTCGATGGCGTCGTTGTTGAGCCGCACGCCGGCCTCCGCCGCCTCGACGCGGGCGAGTTGGGTGAATCCCAGGTTGCCGCCCTCGCCGATCACGCGGCAGCGCAATTCCTTGGCGTCGAGGCGCAGGGAATCGTTGGCGCGGTCGCCGACATCGGCGTGACTTTCGCGCGACGCCTTGACATAGGTGCCGATGCCGCCGTTCCACAGCAGATCGACGGACGCGCGAAGAAGCGCCGAAATCAACGCGTTGGGCGTCATCCGGGCGTGCTCGACGCCCAGCAAGGCGCGCGTTTCCGCGCTCAAATCGATCGACTTGGCCGCGCGGTCGAACACCCCGCCGCCGGCCGAAATCAGCGCCGGATCGTAGTCCGACCAGCCCGAGCGCGGCATCTCGAACAGGCGCTTGCGCTCAGTGAAGCTGGCCGCCGGGTCCGGGTCCGGGTCGATGAAGATATGCCGGTGATTGAAGGCGCCGATCAGCTTGATGTGCTCGGACAGCAGCATGCCGTTGCCGAACACGTCGCCCGACATGTCGCCGATGCCGATTACCGTGAACGTCTCTGACTGGGTGTCCAGGCCGAGTTCGCGGAAATGGCGCTTGACCGATTCCCAGGCGCCGCGCGCGGTGATTCCCATCTTCTTATGGTCGTAGCCGACCGAGCCGCCGGACGCGAAGGCGTCGCCCAGCCAGAACCCGTAGTCCTGGGACACGCCGTTGGCGATATCGGAAAAGCTCGCGGTGCCCTTGTCGGCGGCGACCACCAGGTAGGGGTCGTCATCGTCGTAGCGCACCACCTGCTTCGGCGGGACCACCTTGCCGGCGACCAGGTTGTCGGTGATGTCGAGCAGGCCGCGGATCAGCGTCTTGTAACATTCGATCACTTCCGCCATCAGCGCCTCGCGGTCGCCGTCGGGCGGCCGCTTGACCACGAAACCGCCTTTCGAGCCGACCGGCACGATGACCGCGTTCTTGACCATCTGTGCCTTCATCAGGCCCAGTACCTCGGTGCGGAAGTCCTCGGGCCGGTCCGACCAGCGCAGGCCGCCGCGGGCGACCCTGCCGCCGCGCAGATGCACGCCTTCCATGCGCGGGCTGTAAACGAAAATCTCCACCATCGGGCGCGGCAGCGGCAGGTCGTCCACCGCCGTCGAGTCGATCTTGAACGAGACGTAGTCCTTGTGCGCGCCGCCGTCGTCGGTCTGGAAATAATTGGTCCGCAACGTCGCCGTGATCACGTTCAGGAAGCGCCTGAGAATCCGGTCCTCGTCGAGGTTGGCGACGCCGTCGAGGCCGTCCAGGATGTCATGTTGGATCGCCGCCGCCCTGTCCATCGCCGTGTCCGCCGCCTTGTTCTCCGTCTTCTTGGCCGTCTTAGCGTTCTTGCCGCCACCCTTGGCCGGCTCGAACGCGGCGGCATCGAACTGGGCGCGGAACAAGTCGACCAGAAGACGCGCCAGGGCGGGATTGGCGGCCAGGGTGCGCTCCATATAGGCTTGGCTGAACGGTATCTTGGCCTGGAGCAGATATTTGCAGTAGGCGCGCAGGATCACCACCTCGCGCCAACTCAGCCCGGCGCGCGTGACCAGTTGGTTGAAGCCGTCGTCCTCGGTCTCCCCGCTCCACACGCGGGCGAAGGCGTCCTGGAACTTTTCCTTGACCTCGGCGATGTCGATCTCGGCGCCGGAACGGTCGATCACGCCGAAATCGTGAATCCAGGCCGATTCCGCGCCGTCGCGCGGCGTGATCGGATAGGGGAATTCGTCGAGCACCTTGAGCCCCATGTTCTCGAGCATGGGCAGGACGTCCGACAGCGGCACCGGGGCGGAGGCGTTGTAGATCTTGAAGCGCGCGCCGCCGCCGGTCATCTCGGGCGGGCGGTACAGGCTCAGCGCCAATCCGGCGCGCGCGACCGCCTCCTCGACCCGGTCAATGTCGAGCACCGCCTGGCGCGCCGTGAACCGCTCGCGGTAGCCGCTTGTGAAGGCGCGGGCATAGCGCCGCTCCAACTCCGCCGCCTGGCGCTCGTCGTGGGCCGCCAGCAGGCAATCGCGGAAGGTCTCTTCCCAGCCCCGCGCCGCCGTTACCAGGCGCGCCTCGAGGGCGGCCGTGTCGGGTTCCGGAATCCGCCCCGGCGTGGTGCGGATGATGGCGTGAAGCCGCGCCAGCGGGTCGTCGCCGACCAGGGTGTAGAAGGCCGAGCACGCGCCATCGAAGGCGTCCTCGAGAATCTTGACGAAAGTCTCGCGCAGGTCGGAATCGAACCGGTCGCGGGGCATGTAGACCAGGCAGGAGACGAAGCGCTCGAACGAATCGCGGCGCGTGAACAGGCGCAGGCGCGGGCGTTCGTGGAGATGCATGATGCCCAGGCTGTTCTCGAGAAGCTCGTCCTCGCCGATCTGGAACAGCTCGTCGCGCGGATAGGTCTCCAGAATGTTGGTCAGCGCCTTGCCGGCGTGGCCGAGCGGCGAGAACCCGGCCCGCGCCACGGTGACCGCCACTTTCTGGCGCAGCACGGGCACGTCGCGCGGCGAACGGTTATAGGCGGTCGAGGTGAACAGGCCGACGAAACGATGCGCGCCGATGGTCTTGCCGTGTTTCGAGAAGCGCTTGATGCCGATCGAATCCATGTGTACCGGCCGATGCACCGTGGCGCGCCGGTCGGTCTTGGTGATCATCAGCAGGGACGGCTGCTTGAGATGCTCAAGTTGTTCGGGCGGCACCTTGTGGTCTTCGTCCACGGTGCCGGCCTCGCTGCGGTACTGGGCGTCGCGCAGAATGCCCAGGGCCGACTCGGGCACGGGTTTCCACTGGCCCCGGCCGCGCTTTTCGACCAGGTCGTAGCAGCGGTAGCCGAGGAAGGTGAAGTTGTTTTCCAGCAACCAGTCCAGGAACGCGACCGCTTCGTCGATTTCCCCTTCGGCCGCCTTGGGCGCGGTTCGCTTGAGCTCCGCCACGACCTGGTCGAGGGCTTCGGCCATGGGCTGCCAATCGTCGACCACCTGGCGCACGTTGATGATGACGCCGCGCAGGCAGGATTCCAACTCGGCCAGGGCGTCGGGATCGCCGTGATGGCTGATCTCGATGCGGACCACCGCCTCCGACCAGGCCTTGTCCGGCGCCTGGCCGGGGGCGTATAGCTGGACGAATTCGCCCGCCTCGGTGCGGAACACGGCGATGGTCGGGTGCACCACCAGGGCCAGGCCCACGTCGCGCTGGGACAGCTCCGCGGTCAGGGAATCGACCAGGAACGGCCGGTCCCCGGTGATCAGGTCGATCACCGTGTGCGACGTCGACCAGCCGTCCTCGTCGACGGTCGGGTTGTAGACCCTGATCTTGTCCTCGTGCAGCGCGCGCTGGCGGATGAAATTGAACATCGACAGCGCCGCGAAATACAGGTCTTCGGCGCCGCGGCCGGCCAGGTCCTCCATTGGCACCCGGCGGTAATATTGGCGCAGGAACAGTTCGGTCTGTTCAAGCTCGCCCGAGGACACGCGCTGGCGCGCGAGTTTGAGGATCTGCTCGACCAGGTCGTTCTTGGCCGACAACGTGATGGTTTTCATGGCCGCTCCTTATGCCCCGCGCTCGGTCATGCTGGAGTCATGACCAGCGCCGCCCGACGCCTTGGTTAATTCATTATTAGTTAGGTTCGGGGCGGCGATTTTCGAGACCCGATCACCATTCAGGGCATTGGGCGAAGATGGCGCGGTAGCTTCGTTCGGTGTCGATCTGGGCGTTGGCGCGCGCCTGTTCGGCCGTGAGGTCGCGCAGCAGCGGTTTCACGGCGCGCTGGAACGCCAGAATATAGGCCGAGCGCGCCTCTGCCTTGTTATAAACCCGGATCACGCGCTTGGCGCGGAGTACCCGCGACAGGGCCTTGCGAATCCGTTCCTGGTAGCGTTTCACCACCTCGCGGTTGCGTTTTACGTGGTCCATCTCGTGCGCGTGGATCGCCTCGTATTGGCACGTTCCGCGCGCGTATTCGTTGCTCACGTAAACGGTCAGTTCGACCAAACCGACGGATATCTCGGCCTTGGTCAGGGATACGCAATACATCCCCCTGTCCCGGCTATAGGTGAAGGCGGTTTCGTATCGCGCCGAGGTCGCGCTATGGGTCAGTCCAAGCGGCACGTGCCACGGGCCCTGGACATGGCCGATGACCTTGTCGCTCAACGCCTTGATCCGGTCGCGGCCGAGGTCGTGATTTACTTCCAGTTCGCCCATCAACATGTTGAGCCGGACCTTTGGCTTGTCCACCGGCGCGCGGCACTTCGCCTCCGCCGCGTGGCACGACAACGCGACGGCGGCCAGCGCGGCCAACGCGGCCAACGCAAGGAAGCCTGTGCGTCGCACGAACGGGAGCCTCTTCCCCTGGGATTCCATTTAGCTAGGCATCCCTCCGGAGCCTGAATTGACTCAGGATTCACGTTTCCTGCTGGGAGCCGCCTAATTCTTGGGTTTTCTCGGTTAGATAGTCTCACGCGGAGAACCGGCTGGAACCTCCGATTATGTATGGATCGCTCCCATACAACGACCATGTGGATGATAGCTCTTCGGGCTTTACATCCTGTTTCAGCATGTCGCGCAACTCTTCATCCACAATCTTCTTGCATGCCGCGACCGCCTTTTCGTAGGTGGAGAACTCACCGTATTTGTATCGGTGCTCTTCATCCATGTAGTGGAAATTGTCGTCAATCATGACTGTATAGCGATTCTTATTCATCGGGGCATTGTATCAGCCAATATTCCCCGGATGGCGCCCAATTCGGGGCGTGGAGGTCAAACGGCCTATTTCGGGGCGGAACGGTCCTGAATCACCTCATCACCCGACGCGAATTGCTGACCCATACCGGACCTTGGAACAGGCAATCGACTTGCCTCTCGGGCGGCTTTGGCTCACACTAAAGTCATTGAAAGGCATCACGCGGAGAGTACTGGTCACCATACTAATTTTCTATTCATGGTCGTAAAGAACAGGGGTAGCAACGATGGCGAGACCGGGGCCAAAACCATTCGATCCAAAGCAAATCAAACCTGAGTCGGAATACGCGAAGGAAGCGTTGAAAGACGCGAAATTTGCCACCGAAACCGGGAAAGGGCTGATCAACCGGGGTGAAGACTTGAATGATACGGCCGGGGCGGCGCGACACACCATTACAGGCACCGTACCCGACAAGAAAAGGCCATAGACCCGTAACCGCCGGGGGGCGGCTTCGCTGGATATCGCATGGATTGTGACCCCGGCCCGAGCGGTAGGTTGCCTCGATGCTTCTGGAACAGGCTAAAAGCGGCGGTTCGGATTCACGCCCCGGCACGACCGCCTTGCCTTCATAAGCCGTCTCTAGGGGGCAATATTATGGACCTTTGGTATTAGGCGTGTCGCATTTCAAACCGAGACGCCACCTCGCGCCGCCGCCGACTCGCGCCGGGCGGGGGGAGTGATGTAGACTGCGCGCGCCCGACACCAACGCGGACGAAAAAGGGAGGAGGCGGATCATGAGCCAGGCGAGCGCCA
>SMVA01338355.1_pt1 | contig 10700 bp, 7 predicted proteins | sample 2456451 | NCBI WGS metagenome assembly SMVA01 (sample SAMN11095933, study PRJNA526329) | marine sediment metagenome | biome: Marine sediment; feature: Surficial sediment; material: Deep marine sediment; isolation source: Hadal surficial sediment | place: Pacific Ocean | collected 2014-05 | depth 0-1...
CTTCGGCTGCAACCAAATAATTAAGCCACGGATTTTCACTGATTGACACAGATAAAATGCGTTTTAAAAAAGCTAAATCATGACACGGAAGTTTGAAAATTTGTAGAAATTTGGTAATTTAAAAAAAAGTGATAGCTTCATTTATTAAATCCGTGATTATCCGTGCAAATCCGTGGCTAATAAAAACTTTGCTGAAAAAACACGATGTTGTCGGATTGTAGTACGAATTACTACAGATTCTTTAATGATCCTCCAAAAGTAAATCCGTGTTCCTCAGTGAGGATCCGTGGTTAAGTCTTAGATCACCGCCGCGACAGGCGAATCCCGTACACAACAATTCCTAATACCAGTCCAATGATCAGCAAAATAATAATCGCGGTTCCTAAAATATTTGTCTCCGGCCGAATTTCGATGGTGACGGTTTTATCTTCACCGCTAATTGGCAGATCGTCGGAGAGTGAGCTGGTGCGGATGCGCACTTCATATCTGCCCACAGCGACGTCAGCCGGCGGCGTAAAGCTCAATCCGATGCGCTTTTCCTCGGAGACTTTCAGCACCGGAACGATTGCCGGTTCGATATTTTTAGTCCAGTTGAGCGGCGGATCAGCTTCGATTTCAACGTTGTTCAAACGCCGGCTTCCTTCATTTATCAATTCGATATTCATTGAAACGGTTTCATTCGGTTTAATCGAATAAAAGAGCTGCTGCGCTCGTACCAGGAGTTTGCCAACGCCGCGGGGAACGAGGTCCAGTTTAACATATCCGACATTTAAAGCCTCGATTTCGGCCTGACTCCATCGTCTTTGCCGAGTGTTCCCTATTTCCGCAGCCTGCTCTCGGGGGATCACCAAAACGTAAAAAGAGATCGGCTTATCTATCAGAACTTCTTTCGTGGGGCGATCAGGAAGGTAAACTTGCAAAGCAGCGCGGCGGGTGTCTGCACTTTCCGTAAATTTGAATTGGCTCAGGCGGGCCTCGCTGCCCGGGTCTTTAAAAAAACGATTGATCTGCGCCGGCAGGTTTACAACTTCTAATTTAAAGGTATTGGTCTCGCCGCTGAATAGCTCGAGCGTCAAATCAAATGAAGCTGAGCCACCCAATTCAACCTCCTGGGAAAACTGCTCGGAATCGACAATAACTTTGTTAACCGTGGCATCTTTCTGTAATAATATTTTGGGTGAGCGCGTGGAGCCGCTGCCATAAACCAGATTAACCGTCACCGCATCTAAATCCTGCAGCAGGGCAAAATCAAGATTGACCGGATGGCCGTATTTCAGCTGTTCTATTTTCGCTTCATACGGCAGGCTGATAATTGTGTTTTCCGCGTTGAGCAGTGACACATAGACGTCGTTGATAATATCCGGCTGCAGCGATCGGAATAACTCGTCATCGATATTCACCAGTTTTTTAAACTCAGCGTCGCCGCCGGAGGTATTCGCCAGTTTGAGTCGAACATGCTTGCGGCCATTTTCTTTTTGATATTTAATCGCTTCAACGACCGTAACATACTGACCCTCAAATAGCACTGCCAGCAAGGATTGCTGATAATTCACCTCGGCGTCAGCAAAGGAATTTCGCGACCGGGAAAGATCTAATTCCGAAATAAGATTTTGTTCAAAAAGCTCTTTCTTGCGGTTGTACTCTTTATGAGCGTATTCGAATGCTTCTTTAGCACGTTTAAGCCCGAGCAGGCGGTACTGATCATCGCGCTGGTTGAAAGGCACGCCGGTTTGGGCCAGCAGACTTGAGCAGTAAAGGACTAAAAGAAAGAAACCTAACAGACATTTTATTCTTAAATTCATTTTATCTCCAAACAACAGTGTGATTTTTTATCTGTCGACAACACTTTTCAGCCACGGATGAACACTGATAAAACACAGATTTATGGATGCAAAGTTTTGAATATTATTCATTTTAATATTTTTTGTTTCTATTTACTGAGCAATTTGAAAAATTTTTCAAATGTTTTCATCCGGTTTCATATTGTCCGCGCTCATCCGTGTGAATCAGTGATTTTAATTCAAAACTTTTTAGTTCTGGTTTCACCGCGATAATGTGGAATTAATTCCTTCGCATCATCATTCTGCCCTGCATATTCGGTTTTTCAAACGCCGCTTGCATTTTTTTACCGTCGCGAGCATACTCAATTTCTACTTTAGAACCGGTATCCAGTTTTTCATACATTTCAAAAAACTTATCGAGAGTTTCAACTTCTTGTCCGTTCAACGATTTTATTTCGTCGCCTTCTTTAATATCTGCTTTCCCCAAAGCGCCGGACATTCCTTCCATGATGCGCATGACTTTGAGCGTGCCCTCTTCTTCACCCAAAATCAGACCGGTGCCAAACCATGGCCGCATGTCTCCGGAATCTCCTCCACCAATGGTGAAGGCTCTCATCATGCCGCCGCCATGATCTCCTTCTTCTCCAGACGCGTCAGTTCGAATCATGATATGCGCCCCTGCCGGCATATCCTCCGGATCGATTTTTTTGAAAGACTCTATCATCAGATCGCCTTTGCGGCGGATGCCCATTTTCAAAGTTCCGCCGATTTCGAGTGCGTTGTACAGCTCCTCAAATTCTTGCACCGTTTTTACGCGCTTGGCGTTGACCATGAGAATCTCATCATCTTTTTTCAGTACGATGTCGCCATATCCTTTGGGTCGCATCCGTTCCGGCAAAACAGTCATAACTTTGATGGTATCGTCTTTGCTGGTCAAAATGGTTTGAACTTCTTTCAAGTGAAAAATGCCGTCGCCGCCCTCTATTCGTCGTTCCATTGTGACTTGAGCGTTTGATGTTTGCAACGAGAATCCGGTCAGCAGAACCAAAAAACTTAACTTGTAAATGAGCTTCATAGTTTTTTCTCCTCTTATATTTACGTAGTATAAATTGTGATTATGTAGTAGGGCCGCTCCGGCTCCTCGCCCTGAAAAACGGGGCAAGGGAGCCTGCTCGGGCTTCGTGCGCCTCCTCGAGTGGTGGCGCTACGCGCATTACTTACAGTCGCCTCCTTCGTCGGCTAAACTGCGGGGTCGCACTCCGCAATCTTTGCTTTCCTTCCCAAGCAGGAGCTTGGGAAGGGGTAAATGATAAACCTCCTCTCATATTCAGAATATTAACTCGTTTTCTGATTCATTAGCAGTTCGAAAATTGATCTACCCAGATCGCTTGCGACCGGTGGATCATAATTTGAAAGTACAATTACCGTATATCCGGATTTAAAATCTGTCTTCACCATGGCATTAATTCCGACTGGCGCTCCGCCGGCAATCCCGAAGCCACGTGGACGCTTATCCGGGCTTTCAGTATTTTGAAATAACCCGAGTACCAAATTGGTATATTTCGTCCCGGCAAGCTGATTCTTTTGTAGCGCTTCAGCGTATTTAAGCAAGTCATCCAGAGTTGAATAGCCACCCCCCGCCGGCGATCCTTTCACGGAATGAGCCAAAAGGTTATTTTGAAATTTGCTACTATTGTACGGATTTTCGGCTTGGTTTTGCATATAGCCGATAGCCAGATTCGGCACAATTTGATCCAATTCATAGGAGTCGGTGTTTTCCATTCCAGCAGGTTTGTAAATGTTTTCCCGGACGTAATCGTAATAGCTTTGACCGGTAACTTTCTCGATGATTGCGCCCAGAACCACATACCCGGAATTGCTGTAACGCCGGCTCGTTCCCGGCTCAAAATCCAGGGGAATTTTCTTGATGATCTCAATGAGTTCATCAACCGTTTTTATGGTCGCCCATTTTGCCTGCCACTCGTCATTCCAGTACGAACTCATTCCTGATTTCATCGTTAAGAGGTGTTTGATAGTAACTTTTTCGGCAATTTCTTCTGGAAAATCCGCAAGATATTTTCCGATGGTTTCATCAATTTCAATTTTATTTTTTTCAAGTAACTGGGCAATCGCCATCTGCGTGAATGATTTATTGATCGATCCGATGTTGAATTTTGTATCTACATTGTTCAGTACACTAAACCGTTTGCTGGCCATGCCATACGCTTTCTTGAAAAGAGGCTTACCATTTTTTGCGATGAGAACGGCTCCGGAGAATTCATCAGCTTCCAGCATTTTGTTAAGTTTGTTTTCAACGAATTCAAGAATTTCCTTTTCGGTCATGCTCTTAACGGACTTTTTCAGTTCATCAGGTGGAGTTGCCATCTCCATCCCCATTCCAGCAACTTTATAAGGTGGACTTGCCTCAGTAACAAACTCGATTTCTCGCCAGCGCCCTCGATTGCTCTGAGCAACTACAACCAGTTTATTTTCGGAAGACTCTATGATCGTATGGACTTTGAAGCCGCCATGCATCATGGAAACCTGCCGGAAAAAATCAAGATGGTCGGACATGGGAAAAGTGTTCAGGAATTCATCTGTAAAATTCTCTTTGATATATTTCTCATGGTCGCCTGATTCTATAACCGTTAAAAATTTTTTGAATTGCATGACTGCAGGCGTATCCGGCAACTCAGGTTCTGCAAAGTCCTGGGCAAATGCTGCCGAAATTGAAAAAACAGCGCTTAAGACAATTGACAGAGTTAAATATTTCATAATACTTTTAGCCATAATATACTCTCCTTTTGGGTTTGGTAAACATTGAATCTTTCGAAAAATTTCGATTGCAGCACGTCATTAAACAGCCACACCTAATTCAGTTTGGAGAGATTGGCAGGCTCGGTATCCATGATACCGATGCCATCGATGCGATAAGATACGGTGACGCCTGCTCGAGTATGACGTGCAGCAGCCACCATTGCCCGGTTTTTTGGGAACGTACTGTCAGTTCGAAACTGTTTTTTTCGGCTTCGACAATTTTACTAATTTCCACGGCCCCAATCTCATCCCGATCCGGCTGTAAAGTGCGAAGCTGCTTGGTGACTGAGCCGGTGCTGAAAATCGTTTCCGGAGTAACAGGAGTTTCTTCAGACCGATTTGCCAACCCGTACCCTTTGGAAAAAACAACCCGACCTTCTTTGGCAACCAAAAGCGCTCCGGAGTAACCGAGCTCCGTTACCCGGGTCATATATTCATCGAGTTTCTTGCTAAGTTCATTTTCAAGTTGTGGATAAATTGCCTGAATTGAAAAAGCAGTGACTGCTAATAAAATGAGAAAAATTTTCTTCATAGGTTGAAGCCTCCAAAATGACTTGTGAGTTTGTACAATCTTTAGACGCCATAAGATAATAATTTGTTTTTACTTAGGATAGTTAAAGAGTGTTAGAAAGTGTTAAAAAGTGTTAAAAATGGAGCTTTAATAGGATTTTTTTCGTAAATTAAGCCGAATTAAAATAAACTTGAACGGTTTTGAGGTTTGATTAATAATTCATAAAAACCATAATAGAGTCATGCCTGCGAAGGCAGGCATCCAGTGGCTTACAAAAATCCTCGGACGAAATGGCTTCCCGCTTTCGCGGCAATGACAACTTTTTTAGGTTGCAACAGAACCCATGAAATTAAAAAAGAAAACTGTCACAATTATCATCGTGCTGACGACCGCTGCATTGCTGGGTCTGATTTGCATTCAAATCTATTTGTTGGCAAATGCATTGGAGTTAAAAAAGCAAGCCTTCAGCCAAAATGTAAATGCAGCCTTAGCGGTTGTTGTACAAAAGCTCGAAACAAGAGAAGTTGTCACCGATGTTTTCAGAGTTTCAATTGAAGCTGAGGAAGAGATTAGTGAAAACACCTCGTCATTTTATTATTCTGTCAATGACAGTGAGCGGCAGATCACGCTTAAAGGCAGATTCAAGCGCCCCCCTGCCCCATCCGTAGATTTTGATAGCAGTAAGCTGACGTACTCTCTGCCGAGGGCTCAATACGTGCGGATTATGCTGCTCGATTCCCTGGGGCAGGTTATAGAAAAAGTTGAGGACGGATTCAAAATGGAAGGTGAGCATGAAATTCAGCTCAAAAATTCCAATCCCGCGCGGGCCCATTTCAATTTTAATTTTACCACTGACAGCTCTTCCTTTATAATGGTGATGGGGAAGGGACATCTTCGAAAGCAAACGGATTATCTCTCCTCTGAAAAGAATCGCCGGACCTTAATTAACCGCATTGTCAAACAATGGACCGAATCCAAACAAGAACCTGTGCAGAATCGAGTTAACATGACACTGCTTGATTCTTTGCTCGACAAAACATTAAAGGCGAAAGATATCAACGCGGCTTATGCCTATGGAATTGTGGTGGGTGCGGAAAAAGACAGCGTCATCATGGCCGGCAGCTCAGAGCTGAAAAAAAGACTGAAGACATCTGAGTTTAAAAGCCGGCTCTTTCCCAACGATCTGCTGGTAGAGGCAAATGACCTGGCGCTTTACTTTCCTCAGCAAAGTATGTATTTATTTAAGCAAATCAGCACTTCGGTATTTATTTCCTTCATATTCATCTCGGTCATTACGGTCTGCTTTGTTTTCACGATTCGAACTATTTTCAAGCAAAAAGAATTTTCCAACCGTCTGACAAATTTCATTAATAATATGACTCATGAATTCAAGACGCCAATTTCAACCATTTCGTTGGCCAGCGAGGCGATCTCCAAACCTGAAAACATAAAGAACAAAGAGCGGGTGCTTCGTTACGGCGGCATAATCTACGACGAGAACCAGCGCATGCGTAATCAGGTAGACAAGATTCTGCAAATGGCCGTGCTTGAGGAAGGGGACTTCGAGTTGAACAAAACTCAAGTGGATATTCACCAGCTGATCGATGAAGCTGCACAGAAGATGTCCATTCAAATTGAGGCGAAAAAAGGAAAGATAATTTCAGCGCTCAAGGCCACAGCGCATGTCATCGAGGCAGACGCCTTGCACCTTGCGAATATTATTCACAATTTAATCGATAATGCAATAAAATACACCAAAGAGCAGCCGCGGATCACGATTTCTACAGACAATAATGATGGAAATTTTCAACTCAGCGTAAAAGACAACGGCATCGGTTTGAGTCCGGAGGAACAGAAGCATGTTTTTGATAAGTATTACCGCGTACCGACCGGCAACCTTCATGATGTGAAAGGCTTTGGACTTGGCCTGAGTTATGTCAAGATCATGGTGGAAGCGCACGGCGGCTCGATTTATCTTAATAGCGAGCCGGAGAAAGGGTCGACGTTTGCGGTGGTTTTACCACTAAACTAAAAGATAAAAATACAAATCACAAAAAACCAAATAACAAACAAATGCCAATAGTCAATTTTCAAAATTCCAAATCGCATATACCTCTTGTTGGTTATTCTGAATTTGGTTTTTGAGATTTATTTGTAATTTGGAACTTGAAATTTGAAATTTGTTTTGGGTGTTCAGGTGTTAAAGAATTCAGCCAAAATTTTATTGATTGAGGATGATCCCAATCTCGGTTTAATCCTGCAGGAGAATTTGGAGCTGCACGATTTTAATGTGGAACTCTGCGTAGATGGCGAGGAAGGCAAAACATCCTTTTTGCAAAATCAATTCGACCTTTGTTTGCTGGATGTTATGCTGCCCAAAAAAGATGGCTTTACTTTAGCGGGTGAAATTCGAAAAATAAATCAGGACATTCCAATCATCTTTTTAACAGCAAAATCGCTCAAGGAAGATCGCATCGAGGGGTTTAAGATCGGTGGGGATGATTATATTACCAAGCCATTCAGTATGGAAGAGTTGCTGTTGCGAATTCAGGCGGTTTTAAAAAGAAGCCGGCATTCGACTATTGAAGAAAACCAGAAGGTGTTCTCCATAGGCGACTATGAATTCGACACCGAGAAGCAAGTTTTGCAAATTCATGACAACAAACAAAAGCTAACCTATAAAGAAACTGAGCTGCTTCGGCTTCTCTGTTTACACAAAAATGCGATAATGGAACGTGAGCTCGCTCTTAAACTCATCTGGGGAGATGACAATTTCTTCAATGGCCGGAGCATGGATGTTTTTATAACCAAACTTCGAAAATATCTGAAAGAAGACAGTGAAATTCAGATTGTAAATGTACACGGAAAAGGGTTTAAACTGGTGGTGGGGTGATTGTGGCGGGGAGCAATTTTTTTAAAAAAAAATTAACGCAAAACCGAAGCTTTCGGGTACTTAATAATAGGTCCCAACCTTTTTATTCACCAGAATTAAACCATTTGAAGAATATTTAATTTGCTATTTTAATTTAAAGTACTAGATTAGCTTTTTTACTTTACCCAAAGTACAAAAAGAACTATGCAGACATCTCCTACTGAAATCAGCTTAGAACTTAAACCGCGAGCAAGATACGATTTAATAGATGTCACTCAGCACATCAGCGAGCGCGTTGGTGATTTATTCAAAGGGTACCGCAAAGCGCTTTATTGTTCGTTTCATACCACCGCCGGCTATCTGGAAGAAAGCCAATCTGCGCAACTCAGTCAGCGGATGGAACCGTTTATTGGAGCATTTCAGCAACTGTTCCCACCGGAGGCTGACTACCGCCACGATCAACTGCAATTTCGTAATGAATTAACCGAGGCGCAAAAACGGGTAGAACCCAGGAATGCTGATTCACATTTGGTCTTCATTAGTTCGGGAATGAAAAACTGCGTAACCTACGAAAACAGACCGGACCGGCCGGTTTATTTCATCGATTTGGACGGCCTGAACGGTGAAAAATCCCGTTGCCGTAAAACAACCATTCTGGGTTATAATGAAGAACAAGTTGTTCACAAATCGAGAATGTCTATTCCGGTTTCAAAGCACCCGATTGACTCGATAAAGCTAAGCGACTCGCGCCACGGTTTTTTTGATCAGCTTAATCAGATCGTCCGCGATACGGATATTGAACACGGCCGGGTCGACATTGATTTAGAGGCTGACGAGCAAAATGTCGGGCTAACGGTGAACGAGTATGAGACCTTGCTCATGAAGCACGATTTAGCAGAAGTTCTCCACAACCCGTTAAAATTTATGGCCCAAAAAGGCAAGCACGCACTTGCGGCTCCGCAGCTGATTCCCGGCAAGACACTAAACTACGCCAAGTACGATCTGGTACACGTTTTTAATGAGCTTATGGATAAATTCGGCGTCAGTGAAACCGTGATTGAAAAATTCCTGTCGATTTTCTTAAGATTGCCTGCTTCCCGTTTTCTCAGCATGAAACGCCATATCAGTCTTTTAGTGTCGCAAAATAGCGAAACCGGCTACGGTGAAATTGTCTTTGGTAAATACCAAAGCCCGATCCTGGTGCAGTGGCAGCGCGCCCCGAAAGAAACCCGCTATTTTGACGTAAAAGTTTCGAAGTTTAATTAACACCTCAACCCGGCCGGTTTCCACCTCTCATTTTTTAGTTGCATATTATTCCTTCCTGATTTATTTTGGAAAAGTCAAACCAGATTCTTCTAATCCATTCGAGAAATTAACTAGTGATTGACGGGAAACCATAATTTTGTTCCGTCTTTGCCAAGCTCCGCTTGGGAAGGACAGCATTGAGCAATAAAAACATGAGAGGCATATACAAAAAATAAAACCAAGACAAGCTAATAGCTTGAACACCAAACGTTGCGGAGAGCGACCCCGTCCCGACTTTCCTTAAATCATATAATAGTGAGGTCGGGAGGAGGCGCACGAAGCCCGCGCAGGATCCCTCGCCCTGTTTTTCAGGGCGAGGAGCCGGAGCGGCCCGACTACATAAGCAAAATTCTTAGTACTTAAATTGTTTTATTAGAAATTGTAAAAGGCAAGTCATTTAACCTTTGGAGGATATAATGCACAAACGAATTTTCGTCCTGCTGCTAAGCGTTGCTCTGTTTAATTTTCTAATCTCCTGTGGTGAGTCACAATTAGATTATCCGGAAGCGAAGCGGGGAGAACAAGTCGACGACTACCACGGAATTCAGGTTGCCGATCCGTATCGCTGGTTGGAAGAGTTGGATGGAGAAGAAACAAAAGCATGGGTTGAGGCACAAAATAAACTATCGCGGCCCTATCTGGAGAAAATTCCACCACGAACCGCTATTAAAGACCGGCTCACACAACTCTGGAATTACGAACGATACGGCATTCCGTTCAAGGAAGGCGGCAAATACTTTTACACAAAAAATGACGGCTTGCAAAATCAAAGCGTTCTTTATGTTGCGGCTTCGCTGGACGCTGAACCGCGCGTTTTAATTGATCCGAACCTGCTGCGCAAGGACGCGACTGTTTCGTTGCGCCGCTATAAAGTCAGTCCAAACGGCGAATACATTGCTTATGCCCTTTCGGACGGCGGTTCGGACTGGACGACCTGGAAAGTTCGTACTATTGAAACCGGCGCAGACCTTGCAGATGAACTGCAATATATAAAATTCAGCCAGGCTTCCTGGACCCGGGACAGCAAAGGCTTCTACTACAGCCGGTACCCGGAAGGAGAAAACGGCAAAGGCGATGGTTCAAAGTCGGTATCGATTTATTATCACAGGGTGGGCACAGATCAAGCCCGGGACCGCCAGGTTTACGCCATCCCGGATAAACCTCGGCATAATCCTACTGGTTTTGTGACCGAAGATGGCCGTTATCTGGTCATTAATGTCCGGGAAGGATTTAATGCAAATGCAGTTCGTCTGATGGACCTGCGCCAGGGGACTGGCAAAGTGGTTCCCCTGTTTGATGAATGGGATGCTCGTTACAATATACTTGGCAACAGTGGCAGCGAGTTCTTTGTTAAGACAAATAAAGATGCACCGCTTGGCCGGGTTGTCGCAGTAAACAGCAATCGACCGGACCC
>SMVA01110025.1_pt1 | contig 10699 bp, 10 predicted proteins | sample 2456451 | NCBI WGS metagenome assembly SMVA01 (sample SAMN11095933, study PRJNA526329) | marine sediment metagenome | biome: Marine sediment; feature: Surficial sediment; material: Deep marine sediment; isolation source: Hadal surficial sediment | place: Pacific Ocean | collected 2014-05 | depth...
TTGAAGTAACGGAAGGGATTTTGCATTCAGCGAGGTTATGGACTGCCCCTAGCCGCCTCAAGCCGATTTAGTCTGACAATGCCCATTGTCAGAGCTAATCGGCCCAGTCTGCATATAGCGGACGCTGGTAAACTCAGATCGCAAGCTGGCGCCATTCGGCGAGCGCGGCAGCACGGTTCTGCTTGAAGATATTACGGCGGTTGAGGTGACGGTCCTGGTTAAAGCGATTGTGCATCGAGGCGGGGGCGGATCACCTCGGGCAAACTGTTGAAATAACAGAAGGGATTGCGCATCCAGGTAGGCTACGAATCGTCCCACCTCATTTCAAGGCCATTTTCTCTGACACTGCCGACAGTGCCTGACAACGCCTTCAAACGACCGTTCGGTGCCGCTCAACGAGGGTAGATAGAACGGTGTCGGGTTCTTCGGCCCACCAGCGTCGGGAGAGAATTTCCGTTTCACAGAATCCGTCATAGCCCGCAGCCTCGACGAGCCGCCGGATGCCGCGAATGTCGATGACGCCGTCGCCCATCATGCCACGGTCGAGCAACATATCGGTGGTCGGCACTAGCCAGTCGCAGACGTGAAAGGCGAGCAACCGTTTCGCACCGGCACGCGTAATTTGCGCCGCGAGGTCGGGGTCCCACCACACATGATAGAGATCGACCGCGATGCCGAGGCCGTCGTCGCCGAGCTCGTCGCAAATGTCGTTCGCCTGGGCCAGCGTGTTCACGCAAGCGCGGTCGGCCGCGTACATGGGATGCAGTGGCTCAATGGCGAGCGGCATGCCGGCAGCCCGGCTATGTTCGAGCAACTTCGCTATTCCGTCGCACACCTGCTGGCGGGCACCCGCGATATCGCGTGAATTCGGGGGTAAGCCGCCAACGACAAGCACGAGGCAGCGCGCGCCGATCGTGCAGGCATCGTCGACGGCGCGCCGGTTGTCATCGAGCGCGGCCTGCCGGCCGGCCGCATCGGCGGCCGGGAACATACCGCCGCGGCATAGCCCCGTCACGGTTAAGCCGGCATCGGCGATCCGGCGCGCGGCCTCATCGGTTCCACATTCTTCAAGCTTGTCGCGCCACGGCGAAATGCCGCCAATCCCATGACGAACGCAGCTGTCGATGCATTCGGCGAGCGACCATTTCTCGCGCACCGTTATGGTGTTGAGCGAGAGCAGAGAAGCGTCGGCTGAAAGATCACGCATGGGGGTTCACGCTTTAAGCTTCGATGCCATGCAGCGCCAGCAGCGTTTTCATGCGAGCCGCCGCAAGATCGGGGTCGCGCAACAGACCGGCTCCGTCCGCAAGCCGGAAAAGCTCCGCAAGATGGGGCAACGAGCGGGCGCTCTGTTGGCCGCCGATCAACGTGAAATGGTTCTGATGGCCGTTCAGATAGGCCATGAACACGACGCCGGTTTTGTAAAAGCGGGTCGGCGCCTGAAAGATATGGCGTGATAGCGCGACCGTCGGTTCGAGAATTTCGTGGAACCGTGCGGGCTCGCCCCGCGTCAGCGCACGAAGCGCAGACGCCGCCGCCGGCGCGATAACATCGAAGATGCCGAGCAGGGCATGGGAATAACCCTCATCGTCGCCGGCGATTAGTTCGGCGAAATTGAAATCGTCGCCGGTATACATGCGCACACTGTCCGGCAGCCGCTGGCGCATGGCAATTTCCTTGTCCTTGTCGAGCAGGGATACCTTGACGCCATCGACCTTTCCGGCATTGTCGGCGATCACATCCAGGCACGTCGCCATCGCCGATTCATAGTCATCATGCCCCCAATAACCGGCGAGGGCCGGATCGAACATCTCGCCCAGCCAGTGGATGATCACCGGCTCGCGAACCTGGGACAAAATGTGCGAATAGACGCGGGCATAATCGTCGGGTCCCCGCGCGCATTTCGCCAGTGCACGACTGGCCATCAGCACAATGCTGCCACCGGCGCCCTCGACGAATTCGCACTGTTCCTCGTAGGCGGCGATGACGTCATCGACGGTGACATCCGGGCCAGGTGCGAGGTGATCGGTTCCCGCACCCGAGGCCAAAACCGCGCCGGGGAAGTCGCGCGCGGCGTCGATCGAACGCCGGATCAACTCCTGGGCGCCGGTCCAGTCGAGGCCCATACCCCGTTGAGCGGTATCCATCGCTTCGGCGACGCCAAGGCCCAATCCCCAGAGATACCGGCGGTAATTGATCGTCGCATCCCAGTCGAGCACCGCGTCGAGCCAGGGATCGCCATCGGCAAGCGGATCCGCCACCACATGCACCGCCGCAAGGGCGATGCGGCAGAACGGTTCAGATTCCAGTGCCGGCAGGGGGCGTTGGGAAGTCGAGAAGGCTTCCAACCGGCCGTTGGCGGTGGGAAGGGTCAATGTCGTCATGGCACTATCCTCTCCCTCTTAAGCCGATAGAGCCAACGGCTCGATATCGATCCACCGCCGCTCGCGCCAGCTTTGCAGTCCTGCCTCGGCGAGCTGCACGCCTTTAGCGCCTTCGCTCAAGTCCCAATGAAAAGGAGCGTCTTCGGCGACGTGGCGAATGAACATCTCCCATTCCACCTTGAATCCATTTTCGAAATCCGCGCTGCCGGGCGCTTCGACCCAGTCTGCGAACAAATCGATCGGCTGTGGCTCGTCGGGGTTCCAGACCGGTTTTGGCGTTGCTGAACGCGGCTGGCACAGGCACGACGTCAAACCCGCGACGGCGGAACCATGGGTGCCGTCGACATGAAACGTGACCAGATCGTCGCGGCGCACGCGCGTGCACCAGGAACTGTTTATATGCGCTATCACGCCGCCCTCGAGCTCGAAGGTTGCATACGCCGCGTCGTCGGCGTTGGCGTTGTAGCGGTTGCCGGCTTCGTCCCAGCGTTCGGGAATGTGGGTCGCTCCGAGGCACGAGACGCTTTTGACCGGCGCAATGATGTTGTCCAGAACGTAGCGCCAGTGCGGCAGCATATCGAGGATAATGCCGCCGCCGTCGGCCTTTCGGTAGTTCCAGCTCGGCCGCTGCGCCGGTTGCAAGTCACCTTCGAAGACCCAATAACCAAACTCGCCGCGCACCGACAGGATGCGGCCGAAGAACCCGTCGTCGATCAACCGTTTCAGTTTCACCAGGCCCGGCAGAAACAGCTTATCCTGGACGACACCGGATTTAACGCCCGTGCGGTCGGCGACCCGCACCAGTTCGAGGGCGTCGTCGAGCGTTCCCGCCGTCGGCTTTTCGCAGTAGACGTGCTTGCCGGCTTCCATGGCGCGGACGAGCAGCCCGGCGCGTAAATTCGTCGATGCGGAATCGAAAAATATCTCATCATCGTTGGCCAGGGCGCCATCGATATCGGTGGTCCAACGCTCGACCCCATGGGCCTTGGCAAGAGCGGACAGTTTATCCTCATTGCGGCCGACCAGCAGAGGGTCGGGCATGACGGTATCGCCGTTGGACAGCGTGACGCCGCCCTGATCGCGAATCGCCAGGATGGACCGGATCAGATGCTGGTTCATCCCCATACGGCCCGTAACGCCGTGCATGATAATGCCGAGCTGCCTCATCAGGGAGCCACCAAGACCAGACGTTCGATGGTTTCGTGCACGTGGCGGTGCCAGTGCTTCAACTCGTCGGGTGTCCGCAGATCACGGTCGAAAAACACCGACAATGTAGCGTTGTTGGACAGGTAGTAATAAATCATCCCAACGATCGTGATGTAGAGCGCCAGCGCACTGATGCCGGGCCGAAAATCGCCGGCCGCAGCACCGCTTTCGAGCAATTCGGAAATCATCGATTCGAAGGGCGGATGCACCGTGCGCGTCTTCTGCGAAGATCGCAGATGCCGGGCATTGTGGAGGTTTTCGGTGTTGAGCAGAGTGATCGATTGGGGATTGTCGAGATAATAGTTCCACACGAAATCCACCAGGCGGGTAAGTCCCTGGCGCGGGCCAACACTGTCGAGATCGAGCGATTGACCGGCCTTGCATATGGTCTCGTAGATCAACTCGAGGACGGCCTGGAACAAATCATCCTTATTACCGAAATAGTGATAGAGCATGCGCTTGTTAATGCCGGCACGGCGCGCTATTTCGTCGACCCGGGCATCGCCGAACCCCATGGCCGCGAATTCCTCGGTCGCCGCCGCGAGTATTCGCTCGCGCGATATTTCCGGATTGCGTTTACGTCGCCGCGATCCGGATTTTTCCAGCGCCGGTTCACTCACGCTCATGGGGTCTCCAATCGGTATCACCGCACCCACGCCTACATTGACAGGGTTCGGCCTATTTCCTAGCTTTAAGTCACCAACTAGTTACTTACGCAAACGCGGCATAGTTCGCAAGGCTCTGTTGTAACCGGCGAACAGCTACGAAAGATTTTTCAGATCATGACGCAGGCAGAACCACGAATTAAAACGACAGTCGTCGGATCTTATCCAATCCCCGACTGGCTGGCCGCCGCCCCCAGCGCACAAGCATTGAGCGACGCCACGCGTATCGTCATTGCAACGCAAGAAGCCGCCGGTATCGATGTGGTGTGCGACGGCGAGCTTTACCGCTTCGACATCAATCATCCCGAAACCAACGGCATGATCGAGTACTTCGTGCATCCGATGGCCGGCATCCGCTCGGAGATTTCATTCGAAGAGATAATTGCCTATCGCAGCCAGGCGGGAATGGGATTTCGCACCAAGCCTCCGGGCGTGGTCGAGGGCCCGATCGGTCATGGCACCCTCGACCTGCCGAACGCCGCCGCACGGGCGCAGGCGTTGGCGAGCCGGCCCTTGAAGTTCACGATTACCGGCCCCCATATGTTGTCGAAGACCCTGAAGAACGAGCATTACGCCGACACCGCCGAGATGGCGCTGGCCATTGCCGACGTTTTGGCCGAGCAGGTAAGCCACATCGAAGCGGACGTCGTGCAACTGGACGAAGCCAATTTGCCCGGCCATCCCGACGAGTGGGAGTGGGCTGGCGAAGCGATCAATAGGGTTCTGGACGCGGTGCGCGGTACGCCAGCGGTTCATCTGTGCTTCGGCAACTACGGCGGCCAAACGATCCAACAGGGCAACTGGGACAAACTGATCAGTTATCTCAACGCTTTGCGCGCCGACCATGTGGTGTTGGAAAACGCCCACCGGCCAGTCGAGGAGCTGGCGGCCTTGCGCGAATTGCGCCCCGATCTGGGGTTGGGGCTGGGTGTCGTCGACGTCAAGCGCACGGATGTTGAAACCGCCGACGATATTGCCCGCACCCTGGAGCGCGCCGAGCAAATACTCGGCGAAGGACGCGTGCGTTATATCAACCCGGATTGTGGTTTCTGGATGCTTCAGCGTTCGATCGCGGATGCGAAGATCCGCGCACTGGTCGAAGGCCGCGATTTGTATGAAAACCGGCGCACGGAGGCGCCTCGGGTCGCCTAAAGCAGCCTCAGTCCATGTCGAGAAGCTTGTAAATTCGCCTTGTGTACACGCCGAATTTCTCGTGCGTTTTGATATCGAGGTCGCGATCCTCGGGCAGATCGACTGGGAAGTAATCGGCCATTCGTGCCGGCCCGGCGGTCATAACCGCCACATGGGTTCCCAGAAATACCGCTTCCTGGATACCATGGGTGACGAACACGATCGTCTTCTGACTTTCTCGCCAGATCCGTAAAAGTTCCAGGTTCATTTTTTCGCGCGTCAGCGCATCTAGCGCACCAAAGGGCTCATCCATCAAAATAAGCTTGGGGTCGTGAATCAATGCCCGTGCAATCGCGGCGCGCTGCTGCATTCCGCCTGACAGTTCGTAGGGATAGTTCTCCTCAAAGCCGCTAAGTCCGACCATCGAGAGAAGACCGCGCGCCCGCTCGCGGCTTGCTTTCCGCGGCAGACCGAGAATCTCGGCGGGCAGGAGGACGTTTTCCAATATTCGCCGCCATTTCAGCAGCAACGGTTGCTGGAATACCATGCCAATATCGCGCGACGGGTCGAACGGCTCCTCCGGCGATCCAATCCGCACCTCGCCGCCATCGTGGGGATGCAGGCCGGCAAGAATTTTGAGCAGCGTACTTTTGCCGCAACCCGACGGACCGACCAGGCAAATCAGCTCGCCCGCGTTGATTTCCATCGATACGCTCTGGATGGCCTCGAACTCTTCTTTACGCGTGCGATAGACCTTTCGCACATTCTTTAACGACACGAAGGAATGGCTCACCTCGGACACCTACTCGACCCGGGCGTCTTTAACGACAAAAGTTCGTTCGAGAAGGATGACTGAGCCATAGAGCACCACGCCGATCAGCGTGACCAGCAGTAGCGCCATCACCATGGCGTCGGTGTTCAGCGCCTCCTGGGTAATCAACATGAACCATCCGAGCCCGCGATCGGACTGGATGAACTCGCCGACGATCGCCCCGGCGACGGCGAGCACCGTGGCTACCTTCATGCCTGAGAAAACATAGGGTAAAGCGCCAGGGAGCTGGATCTTGAAGAAAAGCTGCCAGCGCGAGCCGTTCAGCGACCGCACCAGATCCAACAGATCGGGCTCGACTTCGCGCAGACCGCGCGCCGTATTCAACAGAATAGGGAAAAAGCAGATCGTAAAAGTGATGACGATGTTGGTCTCGATTCCGAAACGCAGCCAGACGATAAACAATGGCGCCATGGCGACCTTGGGAACCATATTAAGCGTAATCAACAACGGCATCAGGATCTCATCGAGTCGACGCGACCAGGTGAAGATGGCCGCGAACGCGACGCCGACGACCATAGCCAGAATGTAGCCGCCGAATATTTCCTGCGATGTTGCGGTGAAATGAAACACCCAGTTGTAATTCTCGGTGCCCAGCGTTTGCAGCGCCAGCCAGGGCGTCGGTAGAATATATTCGGGAACATCGCCGAGGATCACCGACAGCCACCAAAATGCAACAAAGGCGACATGCACGACGCTCGCGACGATTATTTTTCGCCACGTGTTTGCGTTCATAATGAAATCGACCTCCCCGCTGCCGCAACATAACTAACTAGTTACTTGGTCTCAATAGTTGATATAGTAGCAGCTATAAACGAGCCTCGGGCAATCGAGAGCCAGAGCTAGGAGGAGATGAATCCAAATGAAGGGTTACTTGAAATCAGCCCTCGTCGTTGCTGCATTGGCAGCCACAGCAGGTCTTGGTGCTGGTCAAGCCAGTGCCGCAGAGAAAATCAACTTCGTTCTCAACTGGCTGCCCGGTGGCGACCATTCGCCGATCTACTGGGCGCGCGAACAGGGCTGGTACGCCGACGCGGGCATCGATCTCGTTATCGAGCATGGCACCGGCTCCGGCGCGTCCGCCAAGAAAGTTGGGGTTGGACGAAACGAGCTCGGGATTGCCGATCTGCCGACGATGCTGAAGGCGCGCGGTAAGGGTGCAGATTTGGTCGCGGTTTTCAATATTTACGCCAACTCGCCCTATGGCATTTACTGGAAAAAATCGAGCGGCATTAAAACCTTCGACGACCTGAAAGGCCGCACGATCGGCAACCCGCCGTTCGACGCCGCGCGGCAGATGTGGCCGGCCATCGCCAAGGTGCTGAAGATCGAGCCGGATTCGGTCAAATTCGTCAATGTCAAGCCGAATGCGAAGATCGCGGCGATGGAATCGGGTTCGATCGACGCCACCACCAATTTCTATAACGTCCACTACATCTATCAGCGCATTTTCGGCGACGATATGGGCTTCGTGGCGCTGCGTGATCTGGGCTTCAATCCGTATGGCAATTCGATCATCGCCAACGGTGCATGGTTGAAAGCGAACCCGGGTTTGGCGAAGAAGTTCGTTTCGGTGACGCAGCGCGCCTACGCCACCTGTGTGCAAAACTCGAAGCCATGCATCGAGACACTGGCGAAGGCGGGTAGCCAGAAAGTCGAGGACGTCACCAATAACTGGAAACTCGTGGTTGAGTTGATGACCCACAAGACCAGCACCGAAAAAGCGCTGGGCTATTTTTCTCCCGAGCGCATGGACGACGACTACGACGCCGTCGCAACATCGTTCGACATCGATGCCTACGACGTAAAATCGGCCTACACCAACGAGTTCCTGGACATGTCGATCAAAATGCCGACGGTCACGAATTAATCGAATTCAAAACCGACAGGCGGGCCGCGTCGCGACTGCGATGCGGCCCGTTTTGTTTCAACTCTGCCGCTCGACTAATCCTTTAATATAACCGGCGCAAAAAGCCGCGGTCGTCGGCCCGTCCGGAGCCAGTTCGATCGGCTCAATAGCCAGCCACCCTTGGTATCGGTGCTGATTCAGCGCATCGAGCGGGCCGGCAAACGTGTCATCGCCCTGGCCGGGGCCCTGGCGGGACCGGTCACGCAGTTGGATGTGCGCGATGTGACCGCTGGGCAGCCATTGCGCGATCAATTCTTCGACCGGAGCTTCGGAGGGATTGGCCCGCGCGGCACCGAGATCGATCATCGTCCGCAGCGCCGGGCTGCTGATTTCATCGACAATGGCGGCCGCCTCGGCCACGGTTGTGATGAAATTGGCGTGCGGTGGCGCCAATGCTTCGATGCAATAGATCACGCCGCAGGCTTCGGCCTCGGCGGCGGCTTGCGCGAACGCTTCCAGCGCCCAACCGCGCGCCGCGGCGGCGTCTGCCGGATCGTCCGGTAGCCAGCGCTGTTTCGGCGATCCGTGCACCAGCACCGCACCGCCGAGGTCGCCGCACAGGGTAGCGAGGCTGCACATGACCTGGCGTGTTTTGGCGCGAATATCCGCGTCGGCGCTGGTGATCGACAAATCTTGCGGTGTGACCAGCAACCAATGCAGCCCGGAGACGACGAGACCAGACGCCTCGACCGTCCGGCGTATATCGCGGCGCTTGTTGGCCGGCATCTGGTGGGGCAATTCGTCGAGAGTGTAGGGCGCAAGCTCCAATCCCCCGTAGCCGAGGGCCGCGGCATACTCGCATTGCTCGGCAAGCTCCTGGTCGCCGAGTACTTCGTTACACAAGGCGAGCTTCATCCGTCTAGCCAACGCTCACGATTCTCCGCAACGAACGCGTCGTCGTTCAGGTGCGGATAGGCCGCATAAACACGATCGATTTCCGCACTTTGCCCGGGGCTCAGCGTTTCGTCCGGATTGAGACACCAGACCCCCTCGAGCAAACCCTGACGCCGAAGCACCTCGTGACAACCGGCGATACAACCGGCGAAATCGTTGGCGACATCGAAAAATGCGGCATTACAGTCGGTCACCTGACTTTCGAGGGCGAGCAGCTCGACGGGAACCGCCTCCTCCCGCGCGGCGGCCTGGCAGCGCTCGAGCAATTCCACGGCAGTTTTCATCCACACCGACCAGTGGCCGAGCAGTCCGCCGACGATCCGCGCCGTCACTGGCTCGCCATCGCGCATAAAGGTAAATGGCGTGATCAGATCGTAAACGATGTGGTCATCATTGCCGGTATAGAGAGAGACCCGATCCTCGGCACGAGCCTCGACGACACCGCGAATAACGTCGAGGGTCCGATAGCGATTAAAGGGCGCCATCTTGATGGCGACGACATTTTCGATTTCGGCGAAACGGCGCCAGAAGGACGTACCCAGCAGAACCCCGCCGACCGCCGGCTGCAAATAAAATCCGATGAGCGGTATTTCGTCGGCGATAGTGCGGCAATGCTCGATAATTTCATCTTCCGAGGCGCCCTTCCAGGCCGCCAGGCTGAGCAGACCGGCGTGGTAGCCGAGATCGCGGGCAATCGCGGCCTCTTTCAATGCTTGATAGGTTTTGCCGACCAGCCCCCCGATGCGGACCAGCGCCCGATTGGTCCAGTCTTCGACCGTCTCGGCCGCCAATTTAAGCACCGGCTCGTACAGGCCAACATCGCGAATTTCGAATTGGGTGGTATGGACCCCCACGGCGACGCCGCCGGCGCCGGCATCGACATAATATCGCATCAGCGCCCGCTGCCGCCGCGGATCGAATTTGCGGTCGGCGTCGAGCGCCAGCGGACTGGCCGGAATGGCGACACCGCGCCTGATCTCCGCGAGGACCTCATCGGGCCAATCGGACCACCGCAGCGACATCGTTGCCTCCTCTATCCTAGTTCGGGTCCGGCCACGGCAAACATGCGGGCCGGATCGCCAAATCCAGCGGGCGAACCGCGATACATCCGCGTGAACGGGCGTTGCGCCACGAAGCCGTGTTCTTTCAGGAACGCCACAACGCCATCATGCATGTCCGGTAGGTCGATGAAAACCGGTCCCGATATGCGCGACAGCGCGTGGGCCAGCATGTCGATCGCGGTGCCGGCATCATCGGCGCAAACCGGACCGATCTGGTGGGCGCGCCGGCCATCGCGACCGAACAGGTAACCGTTTCCGGCTATCGCTACCCTTGCGTAGTCAGCGCCGCGGGTCGCAAGACCGGTAAGGATGCCGCTGCGGTCTCCCCCGAAAACGGCACGGTCGTAGTCCAGAACGAATTGCAAATCAGATGCTTCATAGGGCCGCGAAAGCGCTGTATCCGGCGCGGTGACCATAATCTCGGCGGCCTCCCACCGCTGTAACTCGAACTGGGTGGCGAAACCGAGTTGGCCGTAGACCAACGCGCCATCGGGTGTTGCATCGAGAATTTGCGCCAAACCGCGCGCCTCGAGCTTCGACATGCATTCGTGCAACAGGCTTGTCGCCATGCCTTTGCGCCGCCATGGCGCCGTCACCAGAACCATGCTGACCCAGCCAAA
>SMVA01238377.1_pt1 | contig 10699 bp, 7 predicted proteins | sample 2456451 | NCBI WGS metagenome assembly SMVA01 (sample SAMN11095933, study PRJNA526329) | marine sediment metagenome | biome: Marine sediment; feature: Surficial sediment; material: Deep marine sediment; isolation source: Hadal surficial sediment | place: Pacific Ocean | collected 2014-05 | depth 0-1...
GTGGCGAATGACTGAAGTCTACATCGGCATTGGGATCTATTTACTGGTCATGTTGCTCGTCGGCTACGCTGCGAGTCGGCGTGTTTCAAAGGCAGCTGATTTTCTGGTTGCGGGGCGCAGCCTACCACTCTGGCTGACGGTGGGAACGCTTTCAGCCACCTGGTTTGGTGGAGGAACCGTTTTGGGGGCCGCTGGAACAGCTTTCAAAAAGGGCTTCATTGGTGTCATCGCGGATCCGTTTGGCGCGGCTCTCTGTCTTCTTCTAGCGGGTCTTTTCTTTGCTCGGATGCTCCGGCGAATGTCTGTGATGACGGTCGTCGACGTGTTTGATTCCCGATACGATAAGAGGACTGGATTTCTTGCGGCGGTTGCGACGATTGTTATTTATGTAGGCTGGACGGGAGCGCTTCTCGTCTCGTTTGGATTCGTACTTCAGACCATCACGGGCATTTCTACCGAGTGGGCGATCGGTATTGGCACAGTAATCACGCTAATCTACACCATGGTCGGAGGAATGTGGGCTGTTGCCTGGACAGACTTCCTCCAAATCATTCTCGTTGTTGTAGGGCTGTTGATCGCGTTTCCGATACTGATCAAGGAAGCCGGCGGGGTAGCGGCCATTATTTCCCGGCTGCCGGACGGCAGCTTTTCGATGACCCCGGAAGAGGGAGGGTTTTCGAATTGGCTCTTCTACATTCGAGCCTGGATCGTCATCGGGCTTGGGAATATCGCGGGGCAGGACCTGATGCAAAGATGTTTGGCTGCCAAGGATGAGAAGACGGCTCAAACCGGCTTGTACATTTCAACCGGTGTTTATCTGACATTCGGCTTAATCCCGATCTGTATTGGACTGATCGGGACCCTGCTGATGCCGGATATCGAAAACGCGGAGTTCATCGTGCCGATGCTTGTGATCGAGTACCTACCCACGACCGTTGTTGTGATCTTCATCAGTGCACTCCTCGCGGCCGTCATGAGCAGCGCGGATAGTGCCATTCTAGCGACTTCGAGCGTGATCGGAAAGAATTTGATTTCCTATGTCAGACCGGATCCGACGGACGCTGATATTCTGAAGTGGTCGCGGTGGAGCGTACCCGTCGTGACGATCCTCGCACTGATCGTAGCGCTCTATTTTCAGAATATTTACAACCTCTTGGTCGATGCCTTTTCTATCGCCCTGGTTTCCCTATTTGTGCCTTTGACAGCCGCCATATGGTGGAAAAGGGCCAATGTACCAGGAGCCCTGGCGTCGATGATCGTAGGTTTCGTGTGCTGGCTCGTCGTACCACTATATACGAGTGCCGTGCCCTCGGACCTCTTCGGGATGGTCATGGGGATCATTGCTATCGTTGTCGTGAGCTTGGCCACCCAGCAATCCAGCAAACCTCGACCTCTTCGAAACGCCGAAGGCGTTGAACTCGCCCTGGAGAACCGTTTTGGAAACCTGAGTCCTTTTGGGGCCAAAACGGCTGAGTAATGTCTCCCGGGTATCCCATATCAAACGTGTTCTATCGACGTCTGTCCCAGGAAATGTATACAGCCGTTCGGGGGGAGGGAATTTATCTTTACGATCAGTATGGGAATGAGTTTTTGGACGGTTCTGGTGGAGCTTTTGTCGTAAATGTGGGGCACGGTGTCTCCGAGATCGCCGATGCCATGGCTCGTCAGGCGAAGAAACTCGCGTACGTGAACGGACTTCACTTTACGAATGAGCCGGTCGAGGAGCTGGCGAGGGAGGTGGCCGCATTTACGCCGGAGGGTCTCGATCATGTCTATTTTTTAAGCAGCGGATCGGCCGCGACGGAAGCGGCCATCAAGCTGGCCAGGCAGTACTGGTGTGAAGCAGGCCGCGATAAAAAGTATAAAGTGATCGCCCGGCAGCCCGGATATCACGGTAATACGCTGGCTGCTCTCTCCGTATCCGGGCGGCCCTCGTCGAGGGAAAAGTTTGAACCTCTCCTGCAGGATGTGACGTTCATCCCGGCACCGATGGAGTATCGCTGCCCTGAGAATATTTCCTTTGAAGAATTCGGAGATCAGTGTGCGTCACGTCTTGATGATGCCATTGAGGCGGAGGGTCCGGACCTGGTTGCTGCGTTCATCGCCGAACCCGTGATCGGCGCCTCCGCAGGGGGCGTCGTGGCACCACCCGGCTATTTCTCCAAAATTCGCGATATCTGTGATCATCACGACGTGCTCTTTATCGCAGATGAAGTGTTGACGGGGATGGGGAGAACAGGAAAATGGCTAGCCATCGACCACGAAAAAGTAACTCCCGATATCCTTACGCTCGGGAAGGGGCTGAGTGGGGGCTACGCACCGCTCAGTGCGTTGGTCGTGCGCAGCGAGATTGTAGAGACCATTGCGAAGGGGAGCGGGGCATTCAGTTACAATCAGACTTTTTCGCACGCGCCCTTGCCGGCGGCAGCCGGGCTGGCTACCATTCGATATCTGAAAGATCATGACCTTGTGGCAAGATCCGAACAGATGGGAGACTACTTTCACGAGCAATTACAATCGTTGCGGACCAGCGAAATCGTTGGAGATGTTCGGGGCTTGGGCCTTCTTGCGGGTGTGGAATACGTTGTAAATAGAGACACAAAAGAGCCGTTTCCACCGGAACTGGAAATCGCAGAAAGAATCAGAAAGGCGGCGTTCGACGAACGGTTAATAATATGGGCAACAACGAGATATCTACCATCAAATAATGGAGATCTTTCGGTTCTTGGGCCTCCATTTATTATCACGAAAGTTCAAGTCGACGAATTGGTCACGAGAATGAGGTCTGCAATAGACGCGGTCGAGGCGAGCCTGTGATCTTTCGAGCTCCTGATGATCAACACGGAATATGCAAAAGAGTCCTGAATCGTATAGCTTCTTTTTCGTCATTACACCACCTATGAAGGGCTCGATATGCAAGCCGAACCGACGGATTTCAAATTCACCTATTCGACCATGGGGCAGGGAGATTCTGATGTCTTTCATGATGATTTTGATGCGGGTGTGGAGGAAGCCAGGCAAAAAGCGGGAGCCACGTATCCGAATTTTATTGCAGACGAGGCTTGGGACGCAAAGACCTATATCGACGATGTTTCTCCGACCGACGTCCATCTCGTTCTAGGTCGTTTTGCGAGCGCTTCTGCGAATGATACCCGCGATGCAATCCGTGCAGCAAAGACAGCATTCCGCCCGTGGTCAGAAGATTGGAGAGAGCGTATTCGAATTCTTCGAACGGCCGCCGATCTGATCAGCAGCAGAAAGTATTTCCTGGCGGCTGTCATGTGTTTAGAAGTCGGGAAAAGTCGCCTCGAGGCGATGGGAGATACAGAAGAGGCTGCCGACCTCATTCGGTATTACTGCCAACAGATGGAGGATGCTGACGGTTTTTTCAGGCAGATGGGTCAACTCTCTCCCGATGAAAATGTGGTGAGCGTGCTCCGTCCTTTTGGTGTGTGGGCGGTGATCGCCCCCTTTAATTTCCCTTTGGCTCTTTCGGCTGGAATGGCTGCGGGCGCGCTTGTCGCGGGTAACACGGTCGTGTATAAGCCTTCGTCAGATGCGCCGTGGACCGGAATGCTGCTTTACGAAGCGCTGAGGGAAGCCGGGCTTCCTGCCGGTGTCTTCAATTACATTCACGGCCCGGGGTCTGTAGTTGGAGAGGAATTGGTTTCAAACCCTGACGTTGACGGCATCGTGTTCACGGGTTCAAAAGAGGTCGGGATGAGAGCATATCGTAGTTTTTCAGTGGATTATCCCAAGCCATGCATCACCGAAATGGGAGGGAAGAATCCTACGATTATTACCGCTAGCGCTGACCCGGAATTAGCGGCTGAGGGGGTCATGCGATCATTTGTGGGTCTCGGCGGTCAGAAGTGCAGCGCCTGTTCAAGAGTGTATGTTCATCGGTCGCTCGAGACCGAATTCTTGAATCACCTTGTTGAAAAGACGAAGGCCGTCGAAATTGGCGATCCCAGTCATCGGGGAGTCTACCTGGGTCCGCTCGTCAACGAGAGCGCCTATAAGACATTTCAGGACGCCGTAGAACTTGCGCGGCGAGACGGGAAGATCCTGGCTGGAGGAAATCTTCTGGAAAATCCGCCGTTTGATCGAGGGTACTTCGTGGAGCCAACAATAGTTACCGGATTACCTGCGGACCACGAACTTATTTACAAAGAACTGTTTGTACCGTTCGTCACAGTCAGCGTTGTCGAATCGCTGGAGGAGGCGGTGGGTCTGTCGAATCAGTCAGAATACGGATTGACTGCAGGGGTTTACACGGGAGATCCCGACGAGGTGGAATGGTTCTTCAATCATATTGAATCGGGTGTGTGCTACGCCAATCGAAGGTCGGGAGCGACTACGGGTGCTTGGCCTGGTGTTCAAGCGTTTTGTGGATGGAAGGGAAGCGGATCGACGGGAAAAGGAGGATGTGGTCCCTATTATGTTCAGCAATTCATGCGTGAACAAAGTAGAACCGTAGTGGAGGCTTCGATCTGAACTATCCCGAGATCATAACCGAACTGCCGGGCCCGAAGGCAAGGGCCCTCATCGAAGCTGAATCACTAGTGGCCTCTCGATCGCTCATCAAGGAGTATCCGCTCGCAGTCGAGCGGGCAGAGGGGATCGTGATTACGGACGTGGATGGAAATCGTTTTATTGATTTCATGTCCGGAATCGCTGTTTCACTTACCGGGCACTGCCATCCGCGAGTCGTCAAGCGGATCAAGGACCAGGTGGACAAGTTGTTGCACATCTGCGGCACCGACTTCTACTACCCGGTCTATACAGAGCTATGTACGAGGCTGGCGGATCTGGGTCCCGGCCCCGACGCCTGGCGCGTCTTTTTGGGGAATTCTGGTGCTGAGGCTGTCGAGGGGGCCATCAAACTGGCCCGATATCATACAGGGCGTCAACAGATCATTTCATTTTATGGAGGATTCCACGGCCGAACGTACGGAGCCCTTAGTCTGACTGCCAGCAAAATCAAGCAGCGCGCCGGGTTTGGTCCACTGCTTCCTGGCGTGACGCATATGCCGTATGGAAATTGCCGGTCCTGCGCGTACAATCTGACCTACCCTGATTGCAACGTGCACTGTGTCAACAGTTGGAGGGAGACCATTTTCCAGAGAACGGTTGCTCCAGATGAAGTCGCGGCCGTTGTTGTTGAACCGATTCAGGGAGAAGGCGGGCATACGATTCCGCCGCCCAAGTTTTTCCCTCAGTTAAGGGCGCTTTGTGATGAGTTCGGAATCTTACTGATCGCCGACGAGATTCAGAGCGGGATGGGCCGAACCGGAAAGTTTTTTGCGATAGAGCATTGGGATGTCGTACCCGACATTATCACACTTGCGAAAGGACTGGGATCGGGACTTCCGATCAGCGCGTTACTGGCCCGGGACGAGATCATGTCCTGGCCTCCGGGTAGCCACGGAAGCACGTTCGGTGGTAATCCCGTGGCCTGCGCGGCAGCACTTGAGACGATCGACCTCATCGAAGAAGGGCTCATGGCCAATGCGGTAGAAATCGGAGAGTACCTCATTGAAGGACTCACCGAATTGCAATCCAGATTCCCGGTCATCTCTGACGTTCGCGGGAAAGGGCTGATGCTTGCAATCGAATTTACGCCCGCAGAGATGGCCTTAGCCTTCGAGCGAGCCTGTTTTGAAAAAGGGCTGCTTGTCTTGACCTGTGGAGAAGATGCTGTTCGGTTTGCTCCACCGATGATCCTCAAAAAACCCGACGTAGACAAGGCACTCGAAATTGTCACGACCGTGTTGTCCGAACTGTCTCCGTCCTGAGGAACACGAATGGAGAGCAAAGTGACTACGATGACAGAGGCGATTGCTCGCTACGTGGAAGACGGGTTCACGATCGTGATCGATGGGTTTACCCACTTGATCTGTTTTGCTGCGGCGCATGAAATCATCCGTCAGCAAAGACGCGATCTTACTCTCTGCCGTATGACTCCGGACCTGATCTACGATCAGATGATTGCAGCCGGTTGCGCGTCTAAACTCATTTTCAGTTGGGCGGGAAATCCCGGCGCGGGCTCCCTGTTCGCTCTTAGACGAGCAATTGAGAAACAGATTCCCAACCTGCTCGAGGTCGAGGAATATTCGCATTTCGGCCTTGCGGCGAGACTGTTAGCCGGAGCCGCAAACCTCCCGTTTTATCCTGTCCAAAGCTATCTAGGGAGCGATCTTCCGGATGTAAATCCTCAGATTCGATCGGTAACCTGTCCGTATACGGAGCAATCGATTGCAACCGTTCCAGCTCTTAAACCGGACACTGCGATCGTTCACGCTCAGCGAGCTGATTCAGAAGGAAACACGCAGGTTTGGGGTATCACGGGAATTCAAAAGGAAACCGCGTTCGCTGCGAAAAACGTGATTGTTGTGGTCGAGGAATTGGTCGATTCAAAAGTCGTTCGAGCCGACCCGAACAGAACACTGATTCCCGGAATGGTCGTCGATGCAGTCGTGGTTGAGCCTTTCGGTTGCCATCCGTCCTATGTTCAGGGCTATTACGATCGGGACAACGATTTTTATATCGCCTGGGGGGATATTTCGAGAGACCCATCGTCTCTTGATCGATATCTGGATGAGTGGGTTTATGGGGTCAAATCCCGTTCCGAATATCTCGAAAAGTTGGGTCCCGAAGACGTGAGCCGCCTCAAAGCCGAGATCGCCCTCGCGGCACCAGTGAACTATGGCTATTGATTGATGGAATCGAAGTACTCAACATCGGAATTGATGGTCGTCCGTGCGTCACGCGAGCTCGTTGACAGTGAAGTCGTTTTTGTCGGCATCGGACTTCCCAACCTGGCCTGCAATTTGGCGCGTCGCACTCATGCCCCCAACCTGACCCTGATCTATGAGTCCGGAGTGGTTGGATCGGTACCCGAACGACTTCCTCTCTCGATTGGTGATCCGTGTCTCGTGAAGGGTGCCGCTGCGGTTTGTTCCATTTCTGATGTGTTCCAGTATTACCTGGTGAATAAGAGAATCGACGTCGGGTTTTTGGGCGCGGCACAAATGGATAAATACGGTAATATCAATACGACTGTGATTGGTGACTACGAGAATCCCAAAGTGCAACTTCCCGGAAGTGGTGGCGCCTGTGAGATGGCCATTCACGCTAAGCGGGTGGTGATCATTGCCACACAGAATCTGAAGACTTTTCCGGAAACCGTAGATTTTGTAACAAGTCCAGGCCAGATCACGAAAGGGAAATCGAGATTGGAATGGGGAATTCCGGGAGGAGGACCGGCCATGCTCATTACAAACCTGGGCGTATTCAGTTTTGATTCTGAATCGGGAGAACTTTGTCTGGACGAGATCCATTCGGGAATCGACCAAAAAGAAGTGGAAGCGAGCATCGGTTGGAATCTGCGTGTCGCCCTAGAGGTGGCTGAAACTCCCGAGCCCACTGACCATGAACTCCAGATTATCCGGAAAGAGCTGGACCCCGATCATCTGTATATCTGAACTGTATCTCGGTCATTTCTGATGTTTCGTCATGCGTGAAGTAGTCATCATCGATGCCGTACGGACCCCCATTGGTCGTCTTGGGGGGGTCCTTTCCAGCGTTCGTCCTGACGACTTGCTGGCACTCGTTCTCAAGGAGCTTGTAGAGCGAACCGGAATTGATCCAGTAATTATTGACGATGTGTTCACTGGATGTGCCAATCAGGCCGGTGAAGACAATCGCAATGTGGCCCGGATGGGTGTTCTTCTGGCCGGATTCCCAGATAGCGTCCCCGGCGTAACCGTAAACCGGCTGTGCGCGTCCGGACTGGAGGCCGTGAATCAGGCGGCGAAGGCTATTTTCGTCGGCGAGGGCGATGTTTTTGTCGGATGTGGAGTTGAAAGCATGAGTCGCGCTCCTTGGATTCTTCCTAAAACGGATGACGTCGTTGCTGAAGGAAATCCCGAAATGTTTGATTCGACATTGGGTTGGCGAATGATCAACCCGAAGTTGGAGGCGATGAGAATCACCATGCAGCTAGGGGAGACGGCAGAAAACATTGCTGAGAAGATGGGCATTACTCGTGAGGAGCAGGATGCTTTTGCCTTGGAAAGCCACCGCCGAGCCGTGAGTGCAATTGCCGAAGGCCGGTTCGACACTGAGATTATTCCGGTCTCGATCCTGGAGAAAAACGACGGCCAACGCCTGGTCGACAGGGATGAACATCCGCGGTATCGTCTGGCCTCAGGTGAAATCATCCTAAATACAGATCTAGAGAAACTCTCAGCGCTCAGCCCCATCTTTCGACCGGACGGAACCGTAACTGCTGGAAACGCCAGCGGGTTGAACGATGGAGCGGCGGCGTTGCTACTCATGTCGGCCGAAAAGGCGAAGGAACTTGGACTTCGCCCTATGGCAAAATGGTTGGGAAGCGCTACGGCAGGTGTTGATCCGAAAGAGATGGGATTCGGTCCTGTTCCAGCGACCAATAAGCTACTTACCCGACTCGGCCTAGATATTCATGAGCTCGGTCTTGCCGAGGTGAACGAAGCATTCGCCGCGCAGGCGATCGGCGTTATGCGAGAACTCGAGTTGAATCCTGAAATCACCAACGTAAATGGCGGCGCCGTGGCGCTTGGTCACCCATTGGGTTGCTCGGGCGCGAGAATTCTGACTACGTTACTACACGAAATGAAGCGCCGTTCGAATTTGGATAAGAAGCCCTATTACGGCCTTGCAAGTCTGTGCGTAGGTGTGGGGCAAGGCGTCTCGACGGTCGTGGAATGGAGCGGGAACTAACGTCGTTTTGTGCAGCACTTGGGGATGAAAAACCCTGAAGAATCTAAATCTTGTGCCAAGAACACCCGACCTCACGATGAAACAGAGTGGAGCGTCGCACATATAAAATCTCGAACGGGAGGAGTGACCGATAGATGTATTTTTTAGAGAACCATTCGGCGTTTTATTTCTCGTCCGCAGGAGAGTCTGCGCCTCATTAAGTTGCACAACCACGCATACAATTCGGACTAAAAAGGCACCATGGCACTATACATTCACAAGGACGCGTCACTCAATAACATTGTTGGAGTCGGATACGCGTTCTTGATCCAAACCTCGATTGATGATACGTACAAAGGTGTTTTTATCTCTGAAGAAGAGCACGCCGAGAGCCTTAAATCTCTACTGGATGATTCGGAGGTAGCGTTTGACGGTATCGCCTACCGGAAAACACGTGGAGGTGAGCTTCGTAGCCAAGCTAAATCGTTTCTCGTTGACGTAAAAAACGTTGTCACCGTCTCAGCCGGCGTCCGTGCCGACTTCGACGTGCTTAAAGAAGTGACTAAATAGTCGGGAAGGCACCGGATATGTCTAACCGCAGAGGTTTATTCGTACCTCAAGCTCTTAACAGGATCGGCGGTCGCTGCACGTAGGGTCTGATAACTGACAGTCAATACCGCGACGAAGATAGCAAGCAAGAGAGTGATCAAGGACAATTCGACCCCAAGATGGGTTCTGTATGCGAAACCCTCTAACCATTTGGACATCAGTAGATAGCTAGGGGGAAGGGCAAGGACGAACGAAACGATGACCAGAAGGAGTATTTCCTTCGAAAGAAGAATAATGATGTTTTGAACAGATGCTCCTAGCACTTTTCGAAGGCCGATCTCTTTGGTCCGCTGGGTCGTCATGATTGCCGTCAGTCCGAGCAAGCCCAGGCATGCGATCAATACAGCTAACACGGTTGCGAGATTAAAAATCCGACCCAGTTTAGCCTCCGCGTCGTAAAAATCGGCAATGCGATCGTCCAGGAAATTGTACTCGAATGGGTGGCGCGGATCATACTTCTGACCCACAGTGCGTAGGTGCTCGAGAGTACTCGAAACGTTTTGGCCATCTATTCTAATTGTGAAATAGTCTATGACGTCAATTGGATTCAAGTAATACCCGAGGACAATCGGCCCGATTTCTTCATGAAGTGATTCGAAATGGAAATTTTCTACAATACCGACCACCATGGGTTCGAACCGCCCATCACGGAATCTTCGGCTTAGAGAACCACTCTTTACGGCAAGCCGGTCGCCAACTCGAAGTCCCAGTTGCTGTGCTGCAGACGCGTTCACCAGGACTGATAGGGAGTCCGAAGGAGACGTGTCGGTGATATTTCTCCCTTCCCTGAGCCCGATTTCAAAGGTGTCCAAGAAGTCGCCGTCTACTGCGAGAAAATGAGAGGTAATAATCTGTTCCGAATCTATATCGGGAGCAAAAATCTCAATTTGTGTGATATTTTTCCAGTCTCCAGGAACGTTTGACGAGACCGATACACTTTGCACGGAAGCACTCGAAGCCAGGTCGTTTTTCATTGCCACGAAGTTCGCTCTGGAGTTACCGTCGTTTATATCCACGACTACAAGATGGTCTTGGTTGAACCCGAGTGCTCGTTTCTGTATGAAATCGAGTTGCTTTGCAACGATTAGACTTGCGATGATGAGCCCGATCGAGAGCGTGAACTGCGCCACTACCAATGCCTGTCGCAAACGGTTGGAGCCAGGTCTTAACGTGGCTTGACCTTTCAGAACTATGGCCGGCTGGAAGCGAGAGAGAACCAGTGCTGGATAACTCCCTGATAGTAGACCTACCAGTACCAGCAACAGAACAAGGCCTCCGATGAATACGGGATTGCCGAGAACAGCAAACGTCAAACTCTTCCCGATCACTTGATTGAAAAATGGAA